>FWPV01005318.1_pt1 | contig 10664 bp, 10 predicted proteins | sample 2228371 | NCBI WGS metagenome assembly FWPV01 (sample SAMEA103939776, study PRJEB20133) | metagenome
TGGCAGTCTGACCGCGGTCATTGAGATCTCCGTTAAGTACTTTCTTGGCCAAGTCGGCAAGTTCGCTGAACACAAAGGGCTTCATGACAAACTCACGAATGCCTATGGACTTGGCCATTTCCTGGTCCATCACCTCACTGAATCCGGTACACAGAATGATTGGCATTTCCGGCCGTATGCGGAGCATTTCCCTGGCCAGTTCGGCGCCCGTCATTTTCGGCATGGTCTGATCGGTGATGACCAGGCTGAACTGATCGGGCTGCAGCTGGAACGCTTTGAGGGCCTCCGGAGCACTTTTCTTGATGACGACTTCATAGCCCAGATACTCCAGCATCTGCTGGCCGGTGGTGAGAATAATGTCTTCATCGTCCACCAGCAAAATCCTTCCCAAATCTCTGCCTCGGGGCAGCTGAATGTTTGCCTGCGGTTCGTCAACAGCCGATCCGCGCACCACCGGAAAGTAGAGGCGGAAAGAGCTGCCCTTGCCCGGTTCGCTGTCCACTATGATGGCTCCCCCATGGCTCTTGACAGTTCCGTGAACCATGGCCAGTCCCATCCCGGTGCCTTCTCCCGGACCCTTGGTGGTAAAAAAAGGATCAAACATTCTCTCCATGGTGCCGGGATCCATACCGGTACCGGTATCGCTCACCATCAGTTCCACACACGGTCCGTCGGGCAATTCCAGGTTCCTGATGCGCGGGCAGGAATGAGCATCCACGCTGTGCAGGCTCACCTTCAGTACGCCGCCCTGGGCACGCATGGCATAGGACGCATTGGCACAAAGGTTCATGAGCACCTGATGAATTTGTGTTGGATCGGCGTTGACCATGGCCGATTCGGCGCGGATATCCTGCCGGATCTCAATGGTTGTGGGCAGGGAAGCACGCAGCAGTTTCAGGGCTTCTTTCACAATGAGACTCATGTTGAGCGGTTTCCTCACGTGCTCGCTTTGCCGGCTGAATGTGAGGATCTGCCTGACCAGGTCACGCGCTCGATTGCCCGCCTTCATGACCTGTTCCAGATTATGCCTCACCCGGTCGTCTTCGGGCACCTTATACAGCGCCATCTCCGCATTGCCGATGATGGCGGTGAGGATGTTGTTGAAATCATGGGCAATGCCCCCGGCCAGAGTGCCGATCGCTTCCATCTTCTGGGATTGCCGCAACTGGCCTTCGAGCCTTCGCCGTTCCGTATTGTCCACGATAAAGCCTTTGATCTCTATCAGTTCGCCGTCTCTGTCAAAGGTTCCGATGACGTTTTCCGTGGTGTGAATGATGGTGCCGTCGATGCGGCGGTATTCCGATTCATGGTTGATCAGCTTTTTTTCTGCCTTGAGCATTTCCAGAAAAATCTGGCGCTTCCTGAGATCGGTATAGACATCTTTGGCGTTTGCCTGCTTGGCCGCCGCCACCGAAGGAAAACCGAAAATTTCTGCGAAGGCCGGATTGCAGGCCACTATGTTCCCCTCCCGGTCGATGATGAAAGCGCCGGACAGGTCCTCCTCAAAAAATCTTCGGTACCTTTCCTCGCTTTCGGCCAGGGCAGCCTCAGCCCGCTTACGTTCGGCAATTTCTTTGAGCAGTTGCTGGTTTTTTTCTTCCACCTCCTGCTTGCTCTTGGCCGTTGCCTCCAGGTTGGCTCGCAGCATCAGGTTGCGTGAATTGGTTTTCCAGGCGTAAGCCATGCCCCCCAGAATAAACAAAGACAAGACCCCCATAGACAGGGGAAGCTTCCAGGGTGCCGTGGTTCCAAACACTTCCGCCGACGGGAAGAGGCTCACCAGTCGGAAGGGAGTATCCTCGATGGAAGGCTCACCAGTCGGAAGGGAGTATCCTCGATGGAAACGATACTCACCAAAATTCTTTCCCGTCTGCCCGTTCTGTCCTTGACATCAATGTCATGGATCCGGCCGGTTTCCAACTCTGCAAAATTGGGCAGGTAGGAGAACTGCATGGAGGGATCGGCTTCCCTGCGCAACAGTCTGCGGCCGTCGGAAGCGATGGTAAAGACCACTCGCCGCGAAAGACTGCCATCTACTCGTATCAAGTGATCATAAACCGTCTGCGGCCTGATCCAGGCAAGAATCTGCCCGGCATATTCACCCTTGAAAAAATAGGGGATCGTGGCCAAAACATGCAACGCTCCATGAAAATCTTTGACCAGGATGGCAGGGTCCTTTTGGGCCGGAGTCAAGAAAGGTTGCCAATCGCTTATATCGTCCAGTTCCGATTGATCCAGATAGCAGTCAACCAGCACCTCGCCCAAAATGTCGACGAATACAACGCGCGAATAGACACCGTCCCCGCCCAGTGTCTTTTCCTGCAGCAACCTTTCGAAAGCTTGGGAGATGCCGAGCAGACTCGCCCTCAGCCCGTATTCCATGGACATTCCGAGGGCCTTGTTTTCAAAAAAGATGGAAATCGCTCGACTCTTTTCCAAACCTCTTAAATCGTTCTTACGTTCCGAGTAAAAGTAGCTGACCGCCGTAGCACGCTTTTCACTGTCCTGGCTCAATTGTGCGAGGCTTGCCTTCTGAAGTTCCGCCTGGGATAGATAATGCGCAAAGAGCAGAAAGCCAATATAGGCGACCAATACGAAGTTCACCAAAGCCGCCGTTAAATTCAAGCTGGTGGAAGACATGCCCCGCAGGGACTTCATGCAGTTCTCCTGAATTTCTACTTCACCTCAAAGAACTCCGGGTAGTAGTTGAAGATCGCCGGGTAGTACTTTTCCACAATGCGGTTGTAGGTCCCATCGTGCACGCATTGTTTGAAAAACTCGTTGAAGGCCGCTCGCAATTCCGGTGAATTCTTGGAAAAGCCATATCCCATGTTTTGCATGGCCGAGACCGGTCCGATGATTTTTACTTTGCCGGGCCATTTTTCCACCGCCAGCAAAGCGTCCGCCACATCTTGAATAGTGCCGGTAGCCTCTCCGTTTATTACCGCCGGCACCAGTTCGTTGACACTGCCCTTGAACGACGTGCATACGGCCCCTGTTTTGTCCAATCCATAGAGAACGGGATCCAGGCAGGTATCGGCCATTCCCATGATCTCGCTGCCTTTCAGTTGCGCTTTAACCGCCGCAATGTCCTTTTCGACATCGCCCGAGGGTTGGATCGGATTGAGAGGAGCATCAGCGCGGGCAATCAACCAGACCTGATTGGGAAAGGTCGGTTCAGAATAATCAATCACTTTTTCACGCCACGGCAGGATGGTCAAACCGTTGGCCGCAATGTCCCCCTTGATCGGTACCTCGCCGATGATTTCCACCTCATCTCCAACGGGCCTGACTTTCTTGCCGGATAGATCGGGAATCACATCATCCCAGGTGGTCTGAACATATTCATAGCGGACCCCCAGATGTTCGGCGAACAGTTTCACCATTTCAACATCCAGTCCGTCCCCGCTGCCGGTGACAAAGTTGGCATAGGGAACCCCCAGATGACGGACAACCCCCTTTTCTTTGACCTCTTTCAGGTCGCCCGCCCACCCTGAGCCGGCAACGCCCATGACACACCAGAGGATCAGAATGTAACAGAAAATTGCACTTTGCCCCCAAGCCGTCCGCTTACTCTCCATTTCCTCTCCTTGTGATTGCATTGAGCCCGATAAAAAATAGTAAGGCCTACTCTCGTGCTGCACCCAAAATCCGCTCTTTCCGCAAAGATACATTTTCCTCCTGCGCATACGATGATCCACTCTGCAGGACCCGGAAGGGGCATTGCAACAATGCATAAGGTGGATTTCCGGCCGCGCCGCCACTGCCGCCGCTACAGAGGCAAAAGGATTGAGGTATCGGGCTACAGCGCGTTCCACCCCGTCAATTATTGCTCAACTCACTGCAATGTCAAACATTTTTTTGAGCTATTCCTTTAAATTTCATATAGTTACACTACAAGGCCAGGTTCGGCACCGTGTTCAGCATATAACTTCCTGAATTAACAACAAAAGTCAGATGGTGCGTGGGTGCGGGGCACCAATGAAGGACGACGGAGCAGAACAAAATACATCCAATTTTTATACTCCCCCGTTGTCGATCGATGGTAACATAATTATTCATGGCAATGTACCGACAAAAACATTTCCTCCCGTTTTGCACAATTCAGCACGGCACTGCTGCCCGCACCGCAGTGCCAACGCTGTTCCTGGCGGGCAGAAAGGATTCCAGCATGAATCGGGAAACCCCTTTTGACGAATATCTCACTGCAACCGCAATCATTGACTGTGATCATCCAAAGGTCAGAGCATATGCGAAACGGGTGGCCGAGGCAGGCGAGGATCCCGTTGAACAGAGTGTCAAGCTTTATTCGGCGGTCAGAGATGGTATTCGCTACGACCCCTATGCACCGTTTTATTTGCCGGACCATTATCGTGCCAGCTATGTTCTCGAACGCGGCAAAAGCTTCTGCATTCCCAAGGCGGCGCTCCTCTGCGCTCTGGGGAGAGCATGTAGGATTCCCTCACGCATCGGATTCGCCACCGTTAAGAATCACCTGGCCACCAAGCAATTGATGGATTACCTGGGGAGCAACATATTCGTGTATCACGGTTTTGTGGAATTCCATCTGCGGGGGAAGTGGGTGAAAGCGACGCCGGCCTTCAATCGCGAGCTGTGTGAGAGGCACAACGTTGCGCCCCTGGAATTCAGCGGCCACGAGGATTCCCTGTTCCATCCCTACAATTCCGCCAATCAAAAGTATATGGAATACTTGGAATACCAGGGAACCTATGCGGATGTTCCGGTAGCCGAAATCCTTGAGGCATGGGAAAGGACATACGGCAAAGAACGGGTACAGAGCTGGATTGATATGCACAAGACACGCCGTGCAAGGGATTTACCCGATTTCGCAACAGAAGAGGTTGTGAGCGATTAGATGAAGACAGCGGCCATTGGCTCGAACGACCGAACTATCGAGTTGTGCCCGCCTGTGCGAGGAATTCCTTTGTTCAACACCACAAGGAGCCAATATGACCATACCCGGCAACCTCTTGACCACGGCCATGGCGGTCATGCCGCATCGCGACGTGGATCGTGCCATGGAAACGGCCCTTTCACTGGATATACCCTTCTGGCCGCAACTTCCCCATGTGAGCTACAACGAAGACATGTATGTTCAAGCATCCGAGCATTTCCCGGGGATCATCGTCGACCAGGAAAATCGCAAGCTGTGATTTTCTTCGGAAAAATTCGCCCGGGAAGTCGAGGAGTTCTTGTCGCATTTTGATGACCTGGACTATTTTGATATCAGTGAGGACTATTCGGTGGTCTATCACCGCTTCCTGCAGTTGGATTTGGCGAATCGAGCGGCCATCCGGGGGCAGCTGGAAGGCCCCGTCAGTTTCGGCTTCAATGTCATGGACGAGCACAATCGCCCCATCATTTTTGATGACTCGATCAGACCGTTGATGCTCGAATTCATGGCCCGGCGCGTCAATGTGCAGCTCAAACGTCTCAAAAGGCTCAATTCCAACGCCTTCATGTTTGTCGATGAGCCGGGCCTGCAGTTCGTTTTCAGCGCCATGTCCGGATATGACGATGTGTCGGCGAAACGCGACATGGAATCGTTTTTCTCGCTCATTGAAAGACCCCGGGGAGTGCACCTGTGCGGCAATCCGGACTGGGATTTTCTTTTGAAACTGGACATTGACGTGCTGTCGTTGGACGTCTACACCAACGGCGAGGTGTTTGTTTCTTACGCCGATTCCATTCGCCGGTTTCTGGAGCGCGGCGGTGTGCTGATCTGGGGGATCGTGCCCACCAATTTTGAACCCTTTGAAAGGGAGGAGCTGACATCCCTGGAAACACGACTCAAGAATCTTTGGAGAGATCTCGCCGGAAAGGGCATCGACCGGGACTTTCTTGTGTCGCGCAGCCTCCTGTCACCGGCAACTTGCTGCCTGGTCAACCCGGATGGTGAAGTTACGGTCGAAAGGGCTTTCCGCCTTGTCAAGACCCTCTCTCACAAGCTTCGCCAGGAATATGGCTTGACCTGAGAAGGCGTGGTTGGGAATTTTTCGCAGGGAAGAAAGGAACGTTGTGAATGAAAATGGTTGATCTGCGCTCCGACACCATCACCCGGCCAACGCCTGAAATGCGCAGGGCCATGGCTGACGCAGAGGTCGGAGACGACGTATTCGGCGAGGACCCCACCGTGAATCGCCTGGAAAGCATGGCCGCCCAACTGCTGGGCAAAGAAGCGGCACTGTTTGTTTCCAGCGGCACCATGGGAAACCTGGTGAGTCTCCTGACGCAATGCGGTCGCGGCGATGAAGTGATTCTGGGAGACCAGTCCCACATCTTTTTCTACGAACAGGGCGGCATGGCCGCCCTGGGAGGCATTCATCCGCGCACGGTCGCCAACCAGCCGGACGGGACCATGCTGCCTGAGGACATCGAGTACGCCGTCAGATCCGACAATATTCATTTTCCCCGCAGTCGGCTGATCGCCCTGGAAAACACGCACAACCGCTGTAATGGCTATCCCCTGGACCCGAGTTATCTGCGCACGGTAAAAGCTTTGGCGACACAATACCGGCTCAAGATCCACATGGACGGCGCTCGTATTTTCCACGCTGCCGCAGCGCTCGATGTGCCGGCCCGCGAGTTGGTAGCCATGGTGGACTCCGTCACATTTTGCCTGAGCAAAGGGCTGTGTGCACCGGTTGGCTCGGTGGTGTGCGGTTCCGCGGATTTTATCGGCGAAGCCAGAAGAACCCGCAAGGTACTCGGCGGAGGCATGCGCCAAGCGGGAGTTCTGGCCGCTGCGGGCATAGTCGCTTTGGAGCGGATGATCGGACGTCTGGCCGACGACCACCAGAATGCACGAAAACTGGCGGAGGGACTGGCCGTATTCGATGACCTGTCAATCGACCTGGAGCGTGTTCGCACCAACATCGTATTTATCAATATCGCGCGCACTGACGTGACTCCGGTGGAACTGGCCCAAAAGCTCAAGCTGCAGGGGGTGCAGTTGCTGCCAACCGGTCCCCGCCAACTGAGGGCGGTGACCAACTACCATGTGGCAGAAGCTGACATCCATTACACGCTGGAGGCGTTCGGCAAAGCCCTGAGATAAGCCGAAATGCTGCAAAAGCCCGGGAGTGATCAAGTCTGGATGAAATAATGGCGGCATTCAACCGGCTATCTGTGTCTCACAATGGGGGAAAGTACCCCTTTCCAGCATTTGAGAGTTGCAAATGGTGAAAAGTTCCTTATGATATCCAACAGATCCAGGGTCATCTGAGTGTTTGAGACGCATAATGAATAATTCAAAAGGGGCTTTTGGCTACAGATTCTGGGCTGTTGTCCTGCTGGCAGGTATGGTTTTGGCAATCAGTGCCTGCGGGAGCAGACAGGTGCGCGCTCCCGAGCAAAGTCCGCCCGTTGATGCTGCGCCTCCCGCTCCAGGGACTGCGGTGGCGGAGAAGTCGCTCACGCACATGATCGGCCCCAGAAGTGTGGTCCACGAAGTGGCGCCCCTCGAAACCGTTTGGCGCCTGTCCAAAATGTACGACGTTCCCATGAACAGCATCTACCACGCCAATGGTCTCAAGTCCGGAGACACCATTAAGATTGGCCAGAAACTGGTCATCCCCAACGCGAAGACACTGCGCAACGTCATCGCTTTGTATCCCAGCACCCAGTGGAAATACATCATCATTCACCACACTGCTACCGATATCGGAAACGCCATGCTCATCCACAAGTCACATCACGACCGCGGGTTCTGGTACGGGTTGGGCTATCATTTTCTGATCGACAACGGCACTCTGGGTAAAGGCGACGGGCAAATCGAGCAATCGCCGCGCTGGATCAAACAAATGAAGGGAGCTCACTGCAAGGCGGGAGGGATGAACTCCAAGGGCATCGGCATTGCCCTCGTCGGTAACTTCAACGAGGAATTCCCCACCCGGAAGCAGATGGATTCCCTGGCCTATCTGGTGAAGCTCCTGTGTGACCATTATCGTATACCTGCCAGCCGCATCATGGGGCATCGCGACGTCAACGGAGCGTGCACCGACTGCCCCGGAAAGCGCTTCCCATGGTCAGGCTTGCGGCAATGCCTGACGAACTATTGATGGGAGCCGCAATGGGGCGGCAATGGCGCTGTCACTGACTCGGTTGAGTGCCATGCCGAGTCCCCGCCTGTGGCGTAGGATTATTTGTGAAATATTGTTCTTTTTTCCAAAAGGTAGCATTATCCAGCTGTTGAAAGACAGCTTTAAGTCCTGCTGTAAGATGAAAGGAGTATCTAATTGATATTGCCATTTCCACCCGTTTCCTGTATAAATAATCGAGCTCGTGCTCTGAATCTGCTTCGGTAATACGAAGTTTCGCATTTAATGAGGAGGGTCCCATGAATGAACTCCTGGCACCGGGTGGCAGCGTAGAGATGGTCGAAGCGGTCTTCGCCCAAGGTGCCGACGCGGTCTATGTTGGCTCGAAAGGTTTTAGCCGTCGCAAGTGCGCCTGGGAACTGGAAGATTCGCAGATTCGCGAAGCGATTGAAGCCGCGAAACCCTATGCAGGAAAAGTACGTGTAGCCATCAATGCAGAAATACCCGAAGAAAAGTTTATGGTGCTCATGGGTAAGATCGCCAAGTATGCAGCCTGGGGAGTGGAGGGGATCATCGCCAAGACACCGGCCGCCATGCAGATGGTTGCGCAGAACTTCCCCGACCTCGTGATCCACGCCAGTGTGGGGTGCAACATCCAGACGCCGGCCCAGATGCTGGAATACAAGAATTATGGAGCGAGCCAAATAGTGGCCAGCACGGAAATTGATACGCTGCCCAAGCTGCGCGAGTTCAAGCAGGCGGCGGACGCAATCGGCGTTGCCACGGAAGTTCTGATCCACGGCAACCGCTGCGTGGGAGGAGTCGGCAACTGCGTTTTTCATGAGCTGATAGCCGATTCCTACATCAAAAAAATATATCATGATGAAGACGGCAATGAAATTGTAGAATATGAAGGTTGGCCGGATCGCAGCGGCAGTTGTTTTCGGCTCTGCCTGTTGACCGATGAGCAGCGGCGCAAGGTACTCAAACAAAGAGGCCGCAAGGAAGATGAGATTCAGGCCATCAATGCCCGCATTCGGCTGCATCCCAACGTGGCGTTCGCCATAAACGGCAAAGAACTCTGGGACTACATGGACCTGGGGCTGCACACCCTGAAGGTGCAAGGCAGAGAGTATCCAGTGGCCCTCATAGGCCGCATGATTGCAATTTACCGAGCGCTGATCACGGCCCATCAGGAAGGCAAGCCGCACGACGCTCCGCAGATCCTTGGAATACAGCGGGAACTGGATGAAATCGCCGGGGATCGGGACCGGGTGCGCCTGGAAAAAACCAGAGAACTGCACCACAACATCAAAGGTCTTTACGCACAGTAGCGCCGCATTTGCCGGTGTCCAGAGGCGGTTGCCCGCCCCTCGACACCGGCGTCTTGTTTTCAGCAGCCGAAAAACCCCTGCCAAGTCACAGGCTCTTGAGCACCGGCAGAGCGGCCCGGAAATCCGCGGTTCCGGCGCGATTCAGCAACTCGAACAGGATCATCTCGGTGGAGCTGATGACGGCCCCGGCCTTTTCCAGCCGGCGCAGGCCCACCTCCTTGTTCAGAGTACTCCTGGAGCTCACCGCATCAGAGGCCACATGCACCCGATAGCCCAGGCGCAGCGCATGCGCACCCGTATGGAACACGCATACGTGCGCTTCCAGACCGGCAAGCAGCAGTGTTCGCCTGTCGATTCTCTGCAACGCCCGCAAGATGGCTTCATTTTCAAGGCAGCTGAATTCCAGTTTCTTATAAACGTTCGGCTCGGAAACCTTGGAGAGCAGATGGGGGAGGAACCCTCCAAGCTTCTCCGGGTTGTGTTCGGAATAGACAATGGGAATGTCCATAATTTGAGCCAGATCGACGAGGGCCGAAGCATTTTTCTCGATCAAATCCGGCTGCACGCAGGGATCGAGCATCACTTTTTGAATGTCTACAAGCAACAAGACACAGTCGTTTTTATCCAGGAATTGCGCATATTGATTCATTTTGCGACCTTTCATTACCTGCCGGGGAAATGCCTGCATGGGCGGCTGCCTGAGCCAATCCCTGCAGAATCGAACAGCTTTTTTCCGATGGAAAGACCGGATTATGCTAATGCATTTTTTCCAAGTGTGGAAGAGCCGGCTGGCGCAACGGCTCAATATGGTTGAAAGGCACGGCGGCTTATGCTAGTGAATAGCAACCAACTATTCCAAGGTGGGAGGAGTGCTATGAATTGGGCGTGGCGGTTTGGAATGCTTGTTCTCACAGGGGTCCCTGCGATCGTTGGCGGGGGCGTGTTTTGGGCCATTTTTGGCAAATGGACTGCCGTTATCATCTGGGAAATCGTGCTTCTCTTTATTATGAGTGTGCTCATCTCGCGAGGCGACAAGAACCAGGCGGCTCACCACTGAGGAAGCGGTTTCCAGGAGCAGACGGTACAGCTTGCCTGGAGGTGAATCGATGGAATGTAAAAAAGAGGAACATCTAAAATACTGCAATTGCAGCTATGAACCCTGCTCGCGAAAAGGGGTGTGCTGCGAATGCCTGAGATACCACTTGCGAAGCCGCCAGCTGCCGGCCTGCTGCTTTCCGCAGGAAGCAGAAAGGACGTTTGATCGATCTTT
>FWPV01015978.1_pt1 | contig 10664 bp, 2 predicted proteins | sample 2228371 | NCBI WGS metagenome assembly FWPV01 (sample SAMEA103939776, study PRJEB20133) | metagenome
TTCTTAGTAAGGGAAATCTGTAAGTAAAATTGAGCCAGGCAATTTCGTTTCCGCTTACGGAATAAAATGGATAAGATTTCATTCCGATTAATCCCCCGAGATAAAAATCAAAAAAGTCAGGAACAGTTGGGCCAAGAATTGAACCTAAACGCAAAGTTGTATTAAAAGTATGAGAACTGAACACAGGCAGATAAAGTCCGGTTTTCAATTCTAATTTGTGAAAGTTGAAATCACGATAAAGTGGTTCAAGAAATCCGTCCTTGATGGTGTATTCACCTTCTGAGTTAAACTTATTAAATTCATAATTGTAAGTTAGCTCTATGTTCATTCCGACAGGGTTTATATCGTCATCTTTTGTTGGGGCAATGGAAAGCCAGGTATATTTAGCTTCAAGATTTCTTCCGATAAAATAATTATCCTTTGTTGCAGGATATAGGGTATTGTTCTCATCAGGAAGGATGAAACTTCCAAGAGTGGCAGTGTATGTCGAATAAGCAAACTTTAGCTGAAGATTCTGATCTCTGCTGAATAATCTGTGTCTAACTATAAAATCAGCTTCGAACAAATCATAAGTTACATCTGTGGGAATTATAAAATCATAATTCACTATACCGCCAACAGTATCGGCACCGAAGAAAATATCGACATCAGCTTTTCGACTGATACTGTATAACTCGACTGATAATTCCGGCCTTAAACCAATTGAAGTTAGAACCGGCAATTTATTTTTGTAATCAAATATAAGGAATAAATCTCTTTCCAATCTTGTGTTAATAGAACCTCCGGCAAAGATTGCATAGCGATTGAGAATATCATTTGATGAGACTAGTAATCCTGGTTTAAGTTTTTCAATAAACCTGTTGCCTGTATTATAATTATCATAACGAAGGAATGGGAAAAAACTCAAATTGGAAAACACACCACTGTAATTTTTCTTTTCATATTCAGGCACTTGATAGTCATTAAAATTTTTCAATGTTTCTATGTCGAATTTATGAATATCACCATTTGGTTTGTCCTCGTTCAAAGGTGGATTATTTATCCAGACATAATTCATTCCCGCTATTACTTTTTTCTGTTCGTCTGCAGTGATTAAAAATATTTTATAACCCGATGATGTATAACCTGCATAAACTATATCACCATTTGAACCGATGGCAGGCATAAATGCTCCGCCAGTTACATTCGTAAGTTGTCTTTTTTCATTCGAAATTAAGTTCATTGAGTAAAGATTGAAAATTCCCGTTTCATCAGAAGCATAAACAATTTCATCACCTGATTTGAAAACCGCATTTCTTTCATCTTTATCTGTAGAGAGGATGAAACTGACTTTGCCACCATTTGAATTAATAAAAGCAATATCTCTTGTGTGATGATAAGAATAATCAAATATAATTTTTGAATTATCAGGAGAAAACTTTGGATTATAAATCTGTTCTCCGTTTGAATAAAAAGTTAACTGCTGAAAATTTTTGCCGTCAATATCAACTTTGCCAAGATTTGTTGTACCATCCCTCTGAAAAATAAAAACAATCGTTTTACCATCATTGGAAACCGAAGGATGATTTGCACGTAGATTGTATGTAAGTCTGGTTTCTTTTTCATTGTCAATGTCATAAACATAAAGATCGTGAACATTATACCAGTTAGGATTATCATCACTGATTTTAGAGTAAACAATTTTATTCGTGTTCGGTATGAATGAAAAAGTTGATCGGACTCCACCTGTAACAGATTTTTCTTTTTTAGTTTGAAGATCATATTCGAAAATTGCAGCAGGACCGAAGTAATCTGATGTTTTGTTTGAAATGTAATAAACCTTTTTTTCATCTCCTGAAAAGATAGGATAAAAGTTTCCAAATCCCACAGAAGCAATCTGTTCACCCTCAACTTTATTTTCCAGAACTTTGCTTAAACGATTTTTATAATCATTTACCAAAAATTCCTTCCACTCATTATAAAGTTCATTCCCGTTTTTTCCAATGACTTTGCTGAATGCAGCATCAATTGTAAATACTCCAAAATTGCCAAGTGCTTTTGAGATTTCTCTTAACTTATTCTCACCATATTTCTGAGCTATATACCGTGTAAATGCAAAACCGGAATTATATACTGATTCATTACCGAGACTGGTCTTTCCAAATACACCCATTTCATTCCAGGTTAACATATTTCCATCAAGTGCATAAGATCTTAATATCATATCACGATGAGAATCCCAGCGATCGTAATCAAATTCCTTTCTCATATACTGAGCAGTGCCTTCTGCAAACCAGGCAGGAACATTTATCATAGCAAGCGGATAGGAAATCAATACATTTGGAAAACCATATAGAATATCAGGTCTTCTTTTATCTTCATAACTAAGAATCTGAAGGAACACTGCAGGCAAACTTCGTTTACTTTTCATTGATGCCTGAATCTGAACCATATGAGTAAATTCATGCGAAATAACATTCCGAAGCCAGTTATGAGTGCCACGCAAATCAAAATCCAGAGCGCTTGTCCAGATTTCAATTTTGTTATCAAAGAAATAAGTAGCTCCGTTAGAATAGTCGTCAATATCCTTAATTACATAATGAACAACATCGGGTTCATATTCATACAAAGAGCAAATTGGTTCCCAGATTTCATCGGCAATTTTAGCAACAACCTGAGCTGTTCTTTCTGCGCCTTCGTGGTAGTGAACCTGAATATTTTTTCCCTTTATAGTAAACCAGTTCAACTCGGGATGAAACTCTGTGAATTGTGCAAATATAAAGTTAGAAGCAGCAAAAAAGATAAAGAAAATTTTTATTTTCATAGAAGTTGTAACGGAAATAGAAATAATAGTTATTTAACTACGGCAATTTTTATTGTAACATAATCTGACTTGCCCGATTCTGTGGTTGCTTCAATGCGCGCAATATAAACACCACTCTGAATGTCTGATACATTCCATATTGTTTCATTATCAAAACCACCAACTGCATTATCATTTAATTCTGCGACAAGTTCACCAGCAAGATCTAAAATTTTAATATTGATTTTCGAATTTTCAGAAACATAGTATCGGATTGCCGTTGATCCTTCATAAACAGGATTCGGATAATTATATGCTTTTTGTTTTGGAAAAAATTCATCAACCCGGTTAACTGAATTTGCATTTTTCAGAAAAGACGAATTCTGTCGGTTGGAAAATAATTCAGCCCAATCAATGCGCGATTGTGCAGGAGATATTTTCCAGAGATAGAAATTGTTGGAAATATCCAATATGCCAAGACAAATGCTTCCATCAAAGTGGAACAGAATGGGGTGAGCTGAATTGTTTTTACCAATGGATATAGGAAAGCCGTCAATTGTTTTTCCGCTTTTTCCATTTACGACAAAAATATTTCCCTTTTTAGTAAGAGCAATCACTTCAGATTTTGTATCACCTTCAATGTCTGCGGCAACAACCGAACCATTAAACTCATCATTCAAAATTGTTAATGGAAAATTATCTGCCAATGCACCGCGAAGATTATAGGCAAATAATTTTTCTCCTGCCGGAAGAATAAGATAATTTTCGCCATCGTTTTTAAGATCTGCTAAGGCGATTGTGGAGTAATTTTCTGAATATGGTAAATTGAACCTGTGAATAATTTCTCCATCGTTAACTTCAATTATCTGATAATGATTTCCCTCTTTTGCCAAAAGTATGGTTATCAGATTTCCTCTTGAATCAAGAGTACTGACAAAATCAAGAATTACTGATTGTTCAAAATTAAGGATTTTACCATCCACATAAATAAGAGCAGAAAGGTTTTCATCCGAACCAAAACTTCCACTTGCCATCAATTTTCCCTCATAAGTGGAAACTTTGGTGATAGTTGTGTTATCCCTTACGAGGATTTCATTCTTCGGATTATTATTACCTGCTACTAATGATGTCAGATCATAAATAATAATTTTACCACCGTCCGTCCCGAAAAGCACTTCATAGGTTTCTGTAATAGTTTTGCGAATCACTGGTGCAGTTGTAACTCCAAAAGGCATTACAAAATTTCCAGATGATAAATTTGAACCATCAAATGACCAGAAAGAAATTTTAGAAGGTACAAGAAGAAGTGGGTTATAAGTAACACCAATAATATATTTAATTCCTCCAAACTGAACACTTACAGGTTTATAATCAGTAAATGCTAAAACACTATCGAGCAAATCAATTCCATTATACACAAATAAATCTTTACCGAACACGAATCCCAGCAAGTCATCGTTATCTTCAACAGAAGTTAAAAATCTGGATTCCTCATCTGATAAATTCCGTAAATAATAAACTGGTTTAATTATAGAGTCACCATAAGCAACTTTGAAACTCATTCTGTTACCGTTAGCAGAAAAATCATAAATAGAAATTAAACTGTTTGCTCCTGTATTGGAGGTTGTTGAAGGTCTGGAATTTTTATCAAATCTGTTTTTATAAAGTTTTGATGAATTACCACTGTACCATAAGTCAAGTTCGGTGCCTTCGCCGATTACTTCGTCACCAAAAATTGTATAAAATTTTTCACCGATATCCTGCACACCATCAGCTTCTTCAACATCAACTCCACGCAAATATTTATCTGTATTAATTTTATTCTGAGCAATCCTCTGACTGATTATATTTTCATCAATATGCCAGATTAAAATACCATTGCCGGGAAGTGCCCAATCAAATTCATCAACATCAATTACAACTCCGGCTAACGAATCAGTATCAAAACTTCTGTAACCAGTGGTATCGTTGAAAAAAGTTTTTACAAAAGTATTGTCACCAATTTTAAATTTGATAGTTGAACCGTCGGAGGATGCATCACGCTGTTTATTTTCAATCAGATAATATTCAGAAGAATTAATAGGAATTTTGAGTATAACTGTATCAGAAATCTGAGAAGCAAATTTTGTAACTAAATTTAAATTATAATTGCCGGGATTTAATTCAACCGGAGTTGCCCAGCCAAGATAAATTTTTTCCCAGGCAGAAGGTTCAGGAGGATAGCAACCATTATATGCAAAGATGGATTGACCATCCATCAGACCAAATCTACCAATTGCGCTTAAACCAGTTTCAGTATCGAATAAATCAGGCAAACCCAAATGACTTGCGACAGTTGCACAAAGCAATCCGTTTATAGTGATTTCAAAAAGGATGGTACCGGAAAGAGTGCTTAACTCTCTTGATTCAGTTTCCGGAATAATCGCAGTGTTTTTGATTTTGAAGCTTCCGTTATTAACCGGAAACCCGTCAAAGTTATTCCCGAATATTTCCCTTAGTGCATTTTCACTTAAATAGACTGAAGGAAGATCTCTTTCATTTCCCAAACTTCCCGGCAGAGTTATATCTCTTCCTACACCTGCGTGAAAAATTATAAAAAGATCATAATCAGAAAAATTAAATGTAGGAAAAAGCTCAGCAGCAATTGACCAAACTTCCTGAGAGAAATTTCCCAAAGGTGTAAAGTCATTCGATTTTGGAGTTGGCGAATAATTTCTCATTGTCTGAGAAACTGAAAATGTATCGGGCAGAACGAAGTATTCAACTGTAAGTTTATTATCTGAAACCTTCGTAAAATAATTTTTAACAAATTCAAGGTGTGATTCGAAGTAATTCCTGTCGTGAGGAAGAGGGTCTAAAATATTGTTGCCATAGTTCTGAGAATAAATGCTCCCGAATTTTCCATTACCAAAGGTTGCAGCATCTCTGTCCTCCTGAAAACTAACCATTACACCAAGAATTTTTATAGTATCTGAATCTAAAATCCTTTTGGAATCCAGTGGTGCAATATTAAAAGCCCCATTAAAACTTTGGGCAGATAAACTGCCCAAAGAAACAAACAGTAAAAACAGGATTACATTTTTCATCTGAATTAAATTCCTCTTGGAAGACCACGAGTTGATTCCGGAACAGCTCCCCAACCAATCAATACTGTAAATCTCAGAGTGTCATTAAGCGGATGGTTTTCACCGTTTTTGAAAACAGAAGTAGTTATATAACTGAAATCAAATCCATAAATATCATAACGGATACCTGCACCAAAGGTTACAAATTTTCTGTTTCCATAATCCGGATCCTGATAGAAAAATCCAGTTCTCAATGCAAAGAGAAAATCTCCGGGAGTTCCGTAAACATATTCTAATCCCATTGAGGTAATAACATCTCTAAGCTCTTCTCTGAAAGGTTTATCGCCCCAGGCGGTGAAAATTGCTTTATACCAGTCATCAGATTCAGTGACTGTTTTTGTTGTATCACCTGAAGGAACAACCTTAGTTGATTTACTTACAAGGAGTTTCTGAAAATCGAGCGTATAAATCAATGAGTTAAATTCATCATCAAGAATTTTATATGCAAAACCCAACCTGAAATTAGTAGGAATAGGATCTGCCTGAGCTCTGTCAATATAGGAAATCTTCGGACCCAAATTACTCAGATTAATTCCCATTGAAAATCTGTTACCAATATCTTCGTCAATTAATGGAAGCACTAAGGAAGAAGGACGCCACATTCCACCAATATCGAAACTAACAGAAGTTGCAACACCCTTGCCTTGTTCTTCACCAGTTGGTTGGTCTGAAAGTCTGCTGTGGATTACTCTGAAATTAAATCCAATGCCCCAGTCACTGTGAAGTTTTGTTGCATAACCTAAAGTAACAGCCGTCTCGAAAGATCTGAATGTTCCAAGTGGAGTGGGGTCAGTTTCTCCTGTTCTAACAAACTCACCATAATTCATATAGGTTATGCTTGCGCTAACATTACCACTCAGTTCCTCAAAATACTGACGATAGGTCAGATAGTCGTAAAATAAATCGAGATTGAATTGAGGCAACCAGTTACTATGTGTTAAACTGACTTCTGTTCCGGTTAAGAAAGCAGCGCCGGCAGGATTCCAGAAAATAGCTGATGAATTGTCAGCTAATCCTGCACCGGATTCACCAATACCACTTCCTCGAGCATCCGGTGAAATTAGAAGAAAAGGTACCGCAGTTGTTTGTGTCGATTGTGCATAGGATACATTACCTGCTGAAAGAGCAACCAAGCTTAGCAAGAATATCCTTAGAAATATTTTCATCGTTGTTTTACCTCCGAATAATGAAATGAACTTATTTAAAACCAATTTATCCTCCTGACATTAAATATAAAAAACTTATGTAATAGTTAACTAATAATTTTTAATTACCTTACTACGGCAAGTTTTCCAAGATAAGACTTATTAAATTTACCATCTGATGTTTTAACAATCAATTTGTATAAATATGTACCATTTGCCAATTCATTTCCATCAGCATCTCTTCCATCCCAATCAATTGTTACATACCGATTGGTTATATACTGTTGATCAATTTCTTTTATTAATCTTCCGGCAACTGTAAAGATTCTTATCTTAACATCTATTGGTTCAGAAAGATTTTGCTGAAATGTAAATGTTGTTTTACCACCAAACGGGTTTGGATAATTGTAAATATCACGAACGACTAAATCATCATCACCAACCACCGAAAAATAAGATTTTTCTGTTGAAAAATTATTAAATATATCCCACGCTTTTACCTGAATTGTATAATCACCACTCTCAAGTTTGCTGAATTGATAATTAATCTTCCCAGATTTTCCTCCAGCATCCAAATCACTTGTAAAATAATTTGTAAAATCAATAGGATTATTCGCCTGTTCATTCAGAATTCCTTCCAGTTTATGCCCGACTCCGGTGCCGGTTGTATTCAATCCGGTTTCATCAATCAACTTAACAATCAGCAGAGGGCTTGAACCAACAAGATAAGCACTCTGGAAATTTTCGTTGTCAAAAAATATGTTTATCTCCGGACCATTTCCATCATTTACTACAGTTGAATCAGTTCCACCTACAACAATTTTCTTCGTAAAACCTACCCCATCATCTTCTGAATTGAAGAAGTAAAGATTAATTTTGCCATTTTTATTTTCATAAGAGATATCTTTGGGGACATAAAATTCAGTTGAAAATACACCGTTGATTATGCTGACTCTTCCTCTGAATATAATTGAATTCTGAACAGTCATTGTGAATGGATTATTAGGATTAGGAGAAATTTCAGGTAGTGGCAAATCGCGTTCGGAATCAAAAACTGTTAAAATAGCTTCACCATTAAAATCTGATCTTGTTGAATTATCAGAATTAACTACTCTGCCATCTATTTTAATTTTACTTAAAGCTTTTATCTGAATATCAACTGTTAGGGGCTGCCCGTTAATTGAATCAATAACAGAAGTTAATACGGGCACATTCATTCTGATGGTAGGATCACCTAACAAAACATACTTTTGATCGTTGATTGAATAATTAGTTAGTTTGGTAAGATAGAATCCTCTTCCCAATGTGAGAGGTAAGTTTAAAGTATCTCTTCCTGAGTTGAACATTCGATTGATAAAATCTTTATTTAACCCTTCATTTTCGCCTGCGAATACAAGCCTTGCTGCAGTAAAAGCAGCAATGGCACCATAATCTTTTAACAAAACCAATTGCTCAGCACCACTTTGATAATTTGGTATATCGAAATAACCAAAGTCGCAGGTAAATGTTCCAAGAACAAAAAGACGATCATTCTTTAGTCTTGGGATGCTTACTGTCTTTTCAAATACGATTTCGTGAGTCCATACTTCAGGATTACCGTGTCCAATGTAATTCAGATAAACAGTACCTTCGTTAACAGAACTTATAATTCTTTCATTAACATCAGGTTTCCTTCTTCCACCTGAAGTAATAACCGGCGGATAAGCAGCCAGATAGATTTTATTAAAATCAAATGATTGCATATAACCTGATTTTGAAATGTCTTCATTAGGTCTTGTATGCAGGGATGTATCATCACCGGTTGAAGTCCATCCATCATCAGAAACAAGAGTAATCAGATTACGCCACGGACCTTTGTCTGAATTCTTCTCATATTTAATTATCTTATCAATGTAAGAATTCATTTCTGTTAAACTTCTGGCAGGAATTCTTCCAATAGCGAGATCAATTACACTGTCATCTCCTGCAGCGCGTACAAAAAAATCATCAGTAGTATAAGAGTCAGAATTATAAATCAGTATTAAAGATTCCTCAGACTGCCATGTTGGGACAAAATTGTCTCCGAATCCTTCAATGTTTTTATAGTCATAAGTACCCTTGCCGAATAACAGAACATATTTAGGTTTAATCTGCCAATTATCGAAAGCATATTTAATATAATCCCTTAGAGCTGTAACATCCGGTAATCCTCCGGAAAATTCATTATAAATTTTTTCAACATCTGCCACTAAAGTTGAAATGGCAGGAATGGTTTGTCCTTCCCTGTAATTTTTCAATCTGTTTGCAGCATCAAGAAAATCTTTTGGAGAGATTATAATAAGTTCTGCACCGGTAACTTCTCCTCTAAGATTTGAGTTGGAAATTTCAGTCGGATTGATCGGTGTTTTAAACTTACCTGATTCAAGTGCAATATATTTAGCTCTTTGGGTAGCTGATTCGTTCATTCTGAAAGAACAATTTCCACCGCTAATGTTAGTATTAGTGATAATCTTAACATTTGCATAGTCAGTAACATCAAAAACCGAAACATTGGATGTTGAAAAATTGCTCAATTGATATTCAACTAAACCATTTACTTCATCTGAAAAGATAACAAGGTAATCATCAAGAGCTTTTAATTCTCTTTTATATTCAATCTCGAAATAATCAAGATAGCCTACAGAAGTTGATGCAGCGGGATTTATGCGAAAAGTCAGAGAACTTAAATCGTTTGGAATGTTACCCGCGAAATTAAAAGAAAATCGATGCTCACTGCCAACCTGATATCGGTTTGTTCCATAACCGGATAGTGTAGATGAATAAATCTGATTTCCGCTTTCTGAAACAGTAAGTGTGAGATTAGTTGAAGAGCCAACGACAAATCGGACATTATATTTTACAGGTTCAGTTGGAATTCTTGCATCAAGCTTGTTCATATAAACCCGCTGTAAAACTGACTGACTGAAATCATCGCCAAACCATTGTCTTCCTGTTTTTCCGAGATTTATTTTGTCATCTTCTTTATAAGCAAAAGCAATTGTGGAAGTTTGCTGATAATCAGGATTATCTGAAAGTGAAGATTTAGCGGTCATTCGTTTACCAGGGTTGCCACCGGAAGTAATCCAGAAATAATTGCTTTTTGAATAAGGGTGTTTGAATCTTTTTATTGTTCTGCCATTTGTATCATAATCAAAAAAATTTATTCCTCTGCCATAAAATAAGATATAATCATTTGCGTCAAATTTACCATCATCTTCTCCAACTACTAAAATTGCGTTCTCAACCAGGTCCGCGGGTCTTGGAGCACTCTGTAACTCAGGAAGAACTTTACCACCATTATTATATATTTTAATTGTTCTCGGGTCAACTGTGTTTGGATCAATGCCAAAACTGCTCAACTGATTCCTGGTAATTTTATAGATACCTTCTTCAGGTGCTTCAAATCTGATCCATTTACCATTTGCCAAAACACTGTTTGTAACTGTAATCTTATTTGTTTTCTGTACTGAATTATTCCAGTATCTGGCAATTTCAAAATTCAGCACAGCACCATCAAGAAAATTATCTGCAGGTTTGGAGCTTATCTGCGCTGATGAAAAATTTATTCTGAAAGTTATTTCAGTGTAAAGTCTT
>FWPV01015979.1_pt1 | contig 10664 bp, 6 predicted proteins | sample 2228371 | NCBI WGS metagenome assembly FWPV01 (sample SAMEA103939776, study PRJEB20133) | metagenome
GTCTTTCGTGATTAATTTTCTCTCAGTGCCTCCGTGTCTCTGTGTTTTTTCACTAAAAAATATGGTTAAGCAACTAAAGTTTATGCTTGGGCTCAATTTTAAACTATTGACTTTTAGATATAAAAGATTTAAAATCAAAGTGAAATAGGTTTTATCTTTTCAAAAAGATATGAATACATGGAAATTTAGTATTCATATTTTGTGTATAGGCATTGACAGAATCTGAATAGAAGCAAAGTATAGAGGCAAAGAGCTACTATTTTTGGGAGGAGAAAGTGATACTTTGCTTTATGGCATAGATACAATGAAACCGCAAGTCTTTTTATATCCTCCCTTTTGATTATCAGAACTACAGTTTAATATTTTAGATTTTAATGTATGATCTTTGCAATTCCTTGATTTTGCTTTTAATTTTTGTTAGTTCTTCAATGCCAAAACTGGGAGGTAGTTAGGATGAAAGGATTATTTTATTTATTTATTTTACTGTTAATCTTTCAGTTTGCAGTTTTTAATTCATGGGCATTAAAAGAAGATTGTGGACCGCAACCAAATGTTCCACCAAAGCCAGCGAAAGAAGTCAATAAGGAAGATCCAAATGTAAATAACGATTACGATAAGATCGTTAAAGAAGATCCTAAAGCTACTTATCTTACAGTAATAAACGGTTCTACTCCAAAGCCAAATAAATGTGGTCTTAATCCCAAGAACCCAGCAGCAGAATGGACAGGATGGGGAGGTCCGCTTAATGCTGATAATATGACTATCGGCGAGGGAGCTGGCTCTCGTAATGATATAGTTATTGGTGGAATATTCTTCGAAAGAGGGATCGGAACACATGCAAACGGTAAACTTATTTATGATCTGACCGGAGATGTTTACAAAAAATTCGAATGCTATATTGGTATGTCAGATGAAAAAGATGCTGGATTAGAATGTGGACATGGTGGTAGCGGTATATTTATATTTTCAATTGATGGTAAACAGGTCTATAAGTCTGATCTACTTAAGGGTGGTGAAGCTGGAAAGAATACCCCGGCGGTGAAAGTTGAATTCAATATTCCTTCTGGAGCTAAGGAACTTCAGATCGATCTTACCGATGGTGGTGATGGGAATAGCTGCGATCATTCAGCACTTGGAGATGCTAAACTATTGACTGCTGCTGCAATGTCTGTTGAGCCAGGGAATAAGTCAGCTACATTATGGGGGATCATCAAGACTTCATATTAATTTAATAGTTTTAGGTTCAATTCTGTAATGGTTTCATTTCTAATGTAGGATGGGTCCATAGTTTTTCTTTAATTGAAATTGTAGTATATTGAATTAAAATAACAAAAACTATAAATCCATCCTATCATCTGATCTAAGAATATATATATAAAGTTGTGGAGAATATTATAATCATTAAGTCCTATATGCCTGTCATTGTTGCCTACCACCTATATTTATCGGCAAAGTTCAGCAAATATCTGGTTCTGAGTAAGTCTCTGTTTTTAGTCAATTCAGGAGAAAATTATGTATAGAAAAAGTTTTTATATTATTATATTGCTTTTTATTGCAAACCTTTCTTTATCGGATGAGGTTATAGTAAAAATAAGCACAAATGAGATCGAAAAAATACCGACATCCGTTATTGATAATTCAACCATTCGGTTTTGTGGTCAAAATTTTATGTTAATTCAGGGTGATGAACATTTATTTACAGCAACTTATTTATATACAATAATAGATAGAATTAAACCAAATTTTTTATATTATATAGCTGGAATAGGTAAAAATTACGATAATTTAGAAATTCCTGGAACAATATTATTAAAATTCAGTGATTCTGCATTGGTGCGTATACATCGAATGGATGAACTAAAACTTTTGTCTCTTGGACTTCCTTTAGTATCACTTCCAGAAGGAGTAAGTTTTAAGACCGAATTTCAGATGTCACCGCAATTGAATTTAAGACCTTATGTATCAGAAAGTGCTATAATAAAAGATATAGTAAATTCTGTAAGCCCTGATAACTTAAGAAATATTGTTCTTCAGCTTCAGGAAAATAAAGATCTAAATCCACCGCATAATCCATACAGAAGTAGATATTGTCTCCGTGTAAAAGAAACTGATGACCCATCAGATTCTGCTGCTGATAATGCCGCTGAATACATATATAACAAATTTAAGGATTATGGACTTGATGTTGAATATGATGTCTTTCCCCATGAGGTATTAACCCAAGGGCATTATAATATGCGAAATGTAATTGGCACACTAAAAGGAAAGGGAGCAAACAGCAACAGGATATTTATTATATCCTCACATTATGATAGTATTGCTTCCAAGACTAACAATTGGTTACTCGACTGGAAAAGACTTCCTGCTCCTGGAGCTAATGATAACGGTTCTGGCACTGCTGCAGTTATTGAAGCTGCCAGGATTTTAAGTCAATATGATTTTGATTCTACAATAAAATTTGTTATCTTTTCTGGTGAGGAATTAGGATTGCATGGCAGTAAGCATTTTGCCAGATTAGCACTTGAGAATAATTATGAAATAGCAGGGGTTTTTAACCTGGATATGATAGCCTATGATCCTAATATCGTTGATATTGACATCATAACAAATCAAGATTCAAATTGGCTTGCTGAGATTTTATTATCTATTCAGAAGAAATATAATCTGTATCCTTTGATTCTTAATAAAATTATCAATGCTGATATGGTCTATAGTGACCATTCTTCATTCTGGCATAATGGTTATAATGCTATACTTTGTATTGAAAATTCCAATTTTGAATCGCCAGAATATTATCCTTTCATGCATACAGCAGATGATACGATTGATAAACTAAACTTCGATATGGCTGGTAGAATGACACAAATAGTTATAGGCACAATATCTGCCCTGGCAAATCCTTTAGAAGAAACGCCTCATCCAGATTTAGCGGTTTATGAAAAGGAAATTATTATATCAAACGAAAGACCAACTCGCGGAGAGAATTTACATATTTCTGCAAAAATTCACAATATAGGCAAAGCCGAAGCAAAAAGCGCTGTGGTTCAGATATGGATTGAAAATTCTGACTTCTCCGATCCCATCATGATAACAGAAAAAGTAGTTGATCTAATGGCGAATGATTATACTGAAATAACAGCAAATGCTATATTAACAGATTGGGGAAATCATAAGATTATAATCAAAGTAAATCCAGATTTCAGTATATTCGAGACTGATGGACGTAATAATACAGCTAGTAAGACAATTCAGATTGGTTCGACATCACTTTCTCTTGGTAAATTGCTAGTATATCCAAACCCGATAAATACTAACATAAATGATAAACTTAACATAGCTTATTCTCTCAGCCGTGATGCTTCCGTTCGTTTAGACATATATAATATCTCTGGTGAGATAATATATCGTCAATATTTTATGAATGGTGGGCCAGGTGGAAAATTCGGATATAATAAAGGTATTACATGGGATATAAAGAATATATCCGGAGAAAAGGTTGCTAGCGGAATATATTTATGCCGAATAGAGGCATCCGATAATAATGGCGCAACAGAAACCATGCTAAAAAAGGTTTTTATTATTAGATAAAGTGAGTTCGATATAAGAATTTATAATTATGAGATATTTTTTATCACGAATGCCACTAATTATACCATTTCTTTTAATTGAATGTGCATTTGTAAACATATAACCAGGTTTTTATAAAAACACAGAGACACGGAGGCACGGAGAAAAAATTATTCATAAAGAACATGAATAAAAAAATCACGAATTAGACAAATAAAGTATCACGAAGGACACAAACAGGACGAATTAAAACTAATGGCACGAAAATTTTTAATTCGTAAATATTATGAACTAAATATTATGAACTATCATTTTCGTGTTATTTGCTCTATTCGTGACATTCGTGATTAAAAATATAATTAAATATCTCCGTGTCTCTGTGCCTCCGTGTTTCGTCTTTCTTATGTTCTGTTTGAAAATGACAGCTCATAATATTTCTACATGCATAATTCATATCTAGATTACTATACTATATTTTTGCATAAACAGCTTATAGAAATGGTATTACACAAATGAAGAAAAATTTATATTCGTGTTATTTGCTTTATTCGTGTAATTCGTGATTATTCGAACTAATATTAGATAGGAAACTTTTAAAACGACCAGAGTCTTCTTGTTAAATCTTCAATGCTGGCAGGTTTATATTGTAAATCAAATAATTCCAGGAGTTCTGGAATTTTAATATAACGATGAATCAGGGTATAAGCCATTAATTGTTCTGAAAGCGTTTCGTTCAATTGATCTTCTGAAAATCCATAAGCTTTAAGCATAGCGCGCCTTAATTTATTTGAATAATGAGTAATGCTACATCCTGGAGCGATAAATTCATATAAACGATGTCCTAACATAGCATCGCCAAAATCTATAAGCCCACTTAAATTCCACTTACCCTTTATTTTTTTAACCAGAACGTGCTCATTTGTAATGTCAGCATTAAGTAATACTGGTTTGAAATTCATCTCAAAAAACTGTGAGGAGTTTTCTGCAAATTCATATAATGATTGAATCCATCTATCATCTAGCCCACTATCAATAGCACTATGAATACAATTCTGGATTTGATTTTTGACGAATTCATGCCAATTAACTGCAATTTCATCAAGCCCTTCAGTATCTATTGAATGAAGCATAGCCATAAGTTCACCACATGCTGAGACTATACGCTCTAAATCTGATATATCTAATTTTTCCCTGACTTTGTTTAATGGAATCCCATCAACGGCGGAAATAATGATATATTGCCAACCTTCGATCTCTCCATCGGCTATTTTATGGGAAATGGGTAGTTCATCATATTCTTCTAACTTGGAGAGCGCAATATGCTCAGATAATGAATCCTTGAACCAAAATGGAGAAAAAAGCTTTATATATTTATTGCTAACTTTAAAGACGACATGTGTGCCTGGTGGGGCAAGTTCAAGCTTTGATTCATCTAATCCGTGTCGGTTGCATATTTCGCGCATTACCGGAAACCAATTTTCAGCATTGTGATATATTAGCCGATAGTCTTGTATAGTTTCAATTTTAGGTAATAGCAAATTAGGAAAAATCTCCTAATGATCATGTTCGTAGTAGCTTTCTTTATTGAGCGTATTAATAAACGCCCGATGAATCGGGCTACTACGAGCCTGACGCAATATTACATCTATAAGTGTGCAGGTTGGGTTGAAAACCCAATAATTTTCATATTACATACTTTTTTTCGTTGGGTTTTCAATCCAACCTACTTATGAACCTAACTCTTTAAAATCATATTTTTTCAAACTTATTATATATCTCCTTTATCGTTGATTTTAGGACTGCAATTTCTCTGCTTTGTGATATTTGCTCATCATCTAATTCATTGTCTTTATAAAATTTTGTAATTTTTTCAATGGCTTTTTCTATCAGATCAATTGCTTTTATATAATCATTATTATTTGCTAGAATATACGCCTTAGCTCTTGTATTCATCATTATTACATAAGGTCTATATTGTTCAAGAGATAAAGCATCATCTTGATGTTCTGCGTATTTCTTAACAAGATCAAATACACGAAGATTTCTTGCAGTATCGCGCTCTGCACGTTCATAATCTTCAATTTCAAACAGGCTTAAATATCTATGGTAATATTGTGTAGCTTCTTCGCGCAGTTTTTCACAATCGTGATAATCAAGTTTAAATCCTTCATCAGTTTTGTATTCCTCTTTATAAGCTTCTAGCAGAGAAATATAATGCTCTAATAATGATTCTTTACCATAAGGTCTTTTACCATCGGGACGTCCATCTGCTTCCATTTGTAAAATTCCAAGATCAATCCTTATCTGAATCTTTTCCTTTCCATCAATCCCTATTATTTTTCTAATGTGTTTAGCATCTGGATCCGCATCCCAATCTTTTAATATTTTTCCAATATCCATACTCATATTGATCACCTTTTCTTTTGAATCTCATTTAGAAATTCACGATAACCCTGGTTATTAGGATCAATATTCAATGCTTTCTTTACTTGTTCCTCTGCCTCTTTATACATGCCTTTATCATAATAGATCAATGCAAGAGTGATAATAAAATTTGGTTCAGAAGCGATACGTGGGTCTAATTGCATAGCTTTCTTAAGTTCAGCTTCTGCTTTTGCTAAGTCACCTTTTTCTCTGTATAAATCGCCAAGAACTCCATGTATAATTGCAGGGTCAGATTGTGTCCCAGTTACTTTATTAAAATAGTTTATCGCCTCATCAATCATGCCTTTTTTACGATATACAATACCAAGATTAACTAAAGCCAAAGTTGAATTTGGTTCTAATTGTAAAGCTTTTTTAAACTCAGCAATAGCATTATCATACATGCTTTGCCTATCGTAAAGTAATCCGAGACTAACATAGACCTGTGGTAAATCAGGCTTAATTCGCGCAACCTCTTTCATCTCTTCAATTGCTTCTGCAAATTTTCCTTGACTTTCATAGATATAAGCCAGGTTACTATGTGCCAGCATGGAATCAGGGTTAATTTCGATAGCTTTTTTGAATTCAATTATAGCTTTATCTAACTGTCCTTGATTCTGATAAATAGTCCCTAGTTTTATATGAGCATCAGCATCGCTTTTATTTTCTTTTATCCTGTCAAGAAGTGCTTGCTCAGTAAGACCCATCTGTTTTTCAACATAAGTTATCAACCATTTAACATTCGTATCTTCGGGATTCACAGCAGATGCTGCAAGGAATCGCCTCATTGCATCATCAAAATTACCGTTTACGTAATATAGCTGTCCTGTAATAGCATATTGAGTAGCATCAAAAGATTGTTGTATCTTATCTCTTAATTCATTAAGTTCTTGTGGTGTATTGCCCATATTAGTTAAAAATGGCAAAACACTTGTTCTAAAATTCCTCATTCCTAATAAATTCTGATAGGTTGTCACAGAAGTGTATGGTCCGAAAAATTCCATTCTTGGACGCATATCTGTATGAATAGGACCAGGACCTGTATATTGATCTATTGTCCTTTCATCCATCATGAAAGAATCCAGAAGGGCAATCGGATCAGACATATTGACCAAAGCTAGATCATCCTTAACTCCAGGCTTTTCCATGCGTCTCTTAAAGTCCTGATAATCTATACTTAATTCCTTCGGTGTTCCAATAAGAATAACAAAATCAGGTGTGAATTTATACCATAAAGTTGTATGCGGGAATGCTTCCTTAAAGGTTCGTATTATCATCTTATATTTATCTTCTGGTAAACGATGAAGTGGCACCCATTGACACATTATACCATCGGGAGTCATCCTTTTTTTACATAGTTCGTAGAAATCCTTTGTATAGAAACTAGCACTATTTGCACTAACCAGAGGATGAATTATACCTGTTGAGATCATATCATATTTCTTGTCCGTTGTGAGTGTATAGTTTCTGCCATCATCAATTATCAAATTAACCAGAGGATCATTTAATACATTATGATTTATTTTCGTAAAGAAGCTATTTGCAGAAACTACACCTGGTGAAATTTCGATGGCATCAACCTTAACACCATGACGCGATATTGACCATGAAGTAACTCCCATTCCAAATCCTATCACTAAAGCATTTTTGGGGTTTGGGTGGAGTAATATCGGCAAATGACCTATAATGCTATGTGATGGTAAATCCCATCTTGAATCTTCTGCCGCCTGGTTTGTATCAACAAATATACGTCTGACTCCTTCTGTATCCTCTACAACGGTTACACAGGCATCAATATCTTCTTTATAAAATAGTAGTTTGTTATCTTTTCCTGACCCTTTAAATATTGGAGTTATATTTGTAAGAGGCTGATCCAGATTTAATGAGATACTAACTACAATAATTATAATTATTGGAATTGTTAAAATTGGTATACGAAAAGAGAAGTGCAGTGGTTTGTTCTGCGATAAATCATATACAATACTTGTTATTATTACTACTATGCCAGCTAATGCATTCAGAAAAGCTACAATTACAATCCCTTTTTGTATTCCTAGAAATGGTATAATTAAAAATCCAGCAAGGAAAGAGCCTAATATGCTACCTAATGTATTTATTGAATATATATTACCAATGCTTTTGCCAAGCTCTTTATAACTTCTTGCATATATTTTAGCAACTATTGGAAATGTGGCTCCCATGAGTGTTGTTGGGACAAGCATTATGAGAAAAGACATTGAATATTTGCTAATTATAAACGATAGCCAGTCAGTGCCAGTAAATTTCATACCAACGGAATATAGACTGCCAAAAGTTGGTATTAAAAGAACCGCTGATAAAGCGATAAATAGCTGTATGGGACCAAGAATTCCCAGATATGATTTTCTTTTATCAATAAGGCGTGCAAGTATTAAACTGCCCAAAGCAATTCCGCATAAAAAAGATGAGAGCATTGTTGTAAAAGCGTATGTAGTATAACCCAGAAAAAGAACAAGGACGCGTGTCCATAGAACTTCATACGCTAATGCACAAAATCCTGACATGCCGAAAACCAATAATGCAATTTTGCCTATCCATGATGGTAATATTAATTCTTCTGATTCCTCCTCAATTATATTAACATCAACTATTGCTTTTCTGCGTAGTATTAAAAGAATTATCAATGCTATAATAATATTGATTCCTGCTGATAAATAAATTGTCCATAAAATGCCGATAAGGCGAATTAATATAAAACCTGTTAGGAAGCATCCCAGAACCGCACCAAATGTGTTTATTGCATAAAGTAGCCCTATATTCCAGCCTGACTTACCCATCTTGTTTGTTATCACTTTGCTTATGATGGGTAGTGTTCCTCCCATAAGTGTTGTTGGTATTATTAATATAATAAAACACAGTATGAATCTGATAAACGATAATAAGTAAAAATTAGATTGAAGATTTCTATGTAAAATAATATATAAATTATCAGTTGCAGATAAAATAAAGGGTAAAAATATGGCAAATATTCCAATGCCAGCTTCCAGATAAGCGTATATATTCAGGTTGTCTTTACGCTGGTCAGCAAACCTTCCGAAGAAGAAACTGCCAATAGCCATGCCAGCCATGAATGCTGTCAATACTGTGGATGTTGCAAAAACAGTTGAACCAAAAACCAGCATCAGCATTCGGTTCCATACGACTTCGTATATCAGACCAGCGACACCGGAAAAGAAAAATAGTGTAACAATAACAAATCGTAAGTGCCAATTATTACTTCTGTTACTGCCTGCTTTAGTGAAAATTAACTTACTAGCGGAAAAACCTGTTAGCATAAATTACTCCGTTAAAACTACTCTATCGTAATATTTCTTACTACGATATAGCTTTCTCAGTATTTTTATCAAATATATGCATTCTTTCCTTATTAAACCATATATGCACGGGTTGACCTACATCAGGCATAAAAGTAGGTAATGTCTTTGCCTTTAGCATATTTTCTCCAATTTTCAGATCGATTATGTTTTCTGATCCCAATGGCTCAACTATATAAACTTCTGCCTGTATTGTGTCTGGTGAAGCCTCTTTTATAAATATATCCTCAGACCTGATACCAAGTATTAAATTGGGGCTTGTGGAAGAATTTCTTATTTTTGCTTGCAATTCATCAGAAATTTCTATTTTGAAGTCATTATTCCCTGCTATTAAAAATGGTTTTCCATTCTCCTGTGTATAAACACAATTTATGAAGTTCATAGTAGGGCTACCAACAAATCCAGCAACAAAAAGATTGGCAGGATGATCATAAACTTCTGCTGGAGTTCCAATTTGCTGAATCAATCCTTGATTCATAACAACGATTTTATCGCCCATTGACATTGCTTCTAATTGATCATGTGTAACATATATCGTCGTCGCACTTATATCTCTTTGAAGTCGCTTAAGTTCCGCACGCATTTCTGCTCTAAGTTTAGCATCTAAATTGGTTAATGGTTCATCCATCAAAAAGACTTTTGGTCTGCGAACCATTGCCCTACCCAGCGCGACTCTCTGCATTTCACCACCGCTTAGTTTTTCAGGTGTGCGTGATAAAATATGCTCAATCCTCAGAACCTTAGAAACTTCCTTAATTCTTACATCGATTTCAGATTTTGATGTCTTTACTGCTCTAAGTGGAAAAGCCATATTATCATATACTGTCATGTGTGGATAGAGGGCATAGAACTGAAATACAAATGCAACATCGCGATCCGCTGGGGGAAGATCGTTTACTAATATATCATCTATATATATATTTCCTTCATCGGGATGTTCAAGCCCTGCAATTGATCTTAGGGTTGTCGTCTTTCCACATCCTGAAGGACCAAGAAATACTGTAAATTCCCTGTTTTTAACTTCTAAACTTAAGTTATTTACTGCTATTACATTATCAAAACGTTTAACGAGATTCTCTACCCTCACATCAGCCATATTTTGCAAGCCTCCAGAAATATTAAACTATCTTTTTCATAATATAACATATAAAATATTTCATTATTAATTCATTACTTATGTTTCAATAATTTTACATTTTTTTATTAATATGGTCAATAATCAATTTTCAATTCAATTCAAAGCATAAATTTTACGTCCACGAACTCCATCCAAACAATAACTCACACAGAACATAAATATTATGAACTATCATTAATATT
>FWPV01012720.1_pt1 | contig 10663 bp, 9 predicted proteins | sample 2228371 | NCBI WGS metagenome assembly FWPV01 (sample SAMEA103939776, study PRJEB20133) | metagenome
AAAAAGTAATTGAAGACCCAGACATATACCAATACAAGGTTTGCCAGATTTAACTGATTCACGGAAGGCATTATCAAGTCCTGTTTCCTCAAGCCTTTTTATTGCATCTCCGAATGCTCCTACACCTGGAAGAACTACTGCGGACGCATCCATAACTTTTTTAGGGTCGTCAGTTATAAAAACTTTCTGACCTACATGTTCAAATCCTGCCTGAACACTACGAAGGTTTCCCATTCCATAATCTATTATTGCTATCATTTTTATTATCAGTCATCCTTTTTTGAAAATATCTATTTACGATAAAACTCAACAGTTCTTTTTATACCTTCTTCAAAACTTACCTTTGGAGACCACCCTAGCTCTCTTTTTGCTTTTTCATTTGCTAAATATATTCTTTGAACTTCTCCTGGTCTTTTTTCTTCATAAATTGCTTCCTGAGTAAATCCAAATTCATTCTTTAATAGGCTGAAAAGTTCGTTTACGCTAGTTTCTCTATTAGTAGCTATGTTATATATACCTCCATCGCCTTGTTTGATAGCGATCATATTCGCTTCTACCACGTCACCAACATAAACATAGTCCCTTGTAGCCGTTCCGTCGCCAAAGATTCTGGGCTTTTCTCCATTTAACATTTTCTGTGAAAAAATAGCAATTACTCCTGCTTCGCCATGAGGGTCCTGTCTGGGACCATATACATTTGCATAGCGTAAGATCGTATATTTTAAGCCATAAAGCACATTATACATATACAGGTAATGTTCAACTGTATGCTTATCTATTCCATAAGGAGCAAGTGGTTTTACAGGGTGTTCTTCATCAGCTGGAAGATATTCTGGTTCGCCATATATTGCACCACCGGTGGAAGCATAAATAAATTTTTTAACACCATACTTAACTGATTGCTCTATTATATTTAACGAACCAATAATATTGAGACGAATATCCAATTCTGGTTCGCGAGTTGATCTAACAACAGATATCTGCGCTGCATGGTGATTCACATAATCCGGTCTTTCCTTTTCAAATACCGAAGAAACTTCCGGACTACAAATATCCATCTTGTAGAATGTAGCTTCAGGATTTAAATTAGCAGATTTTCCGGTTGAAAGATCATCTATTACAATAACCTGGTTACCATCTTCTATTAATTTATCAACAATATGGGAAGCAATGAATCCTGCCCCACCTGTAACCAAAAATTTCATTACTATTCTCCTTTAAATAAGAAAATATTTTCAGAATTTGCATCAAACATACTTTAGTATATCAAAATAACTACTATTTTTCAATCAATGATTACTTTGTGTCTGTAATTCGGAAAGGTTAATACCAAGCTCCGCTAGGAGCGATACGTGAAAATCTTTTACCGTTCTATTAGCTTATTAACATTTCGCTCCTACTCCACTTTGGAAATGTTGTGCATTTATTCTACCAACATTTTGTCCCTACGGGACTTAGAAAAGGCTGTTTTATTTGAAAAAAAAAGAGTAAAAACCTGTAATTCGGAAAGTTAAACAAATGTTAAGTTGTTCTTATTAACCATAAAATGAAATTTATAAATAACACAAAATTTAAACCATTTTACTATACATACGTTAACCTCTCCGAATTGCCCTACTTTGTGTGTAGAAAAATATCTTGACTATTAAGCATTATGTAAGTAAAATATAGACGGTTTGATAGGATGGGCAATGCCTACCTTACTTTTTATTCCTTCTGAATCAAAGAATTATTGCCTTCAATCTCATTTCTTGATTAGAAAAAAATTGCTGATATTAAAATGGCAATTTTCTTGCAGTAATGTTATATATTGGTTCTGGAGAAAGTTCTATAGCTTGAATAACAATGGAGATTGGAACTTGTATAAAAAGATTAGTTAGGAGGCATGATTTGTTCTGGCGTATTCTTTTGTTTATTATACTTCTTCCTGTTTTCCTTCTGACACTTAAGTTTATTTTTGAAGGGGGAATATCGATGCATTTTGATCCATTTTCTATGATAGTGGCTATAGTAGCTATTTCGGTTCTGGGAGGTATTTTAAGAGAAATATTAAAGACAAAGAAAGATTTTACTACGAGTTCACAGAAAGAACTAGCAGAAATAAGACAGCATATTGCAAAAATAGAAGCTGATATTGCCGATATTAAGGAGCAAATAGCTGACTTTATTATCAAGACAAACTGACTATTTTTATAATGAGGAGGTGCTTGTGTAAATAATCGTGTTATTTTTGGGCACCCGCTGGCTCTGATTTAATTTTATAATTAAGGAGGCATAAGAATGTCAAAATTGAATACAAAAGCTAGTATAAAGGAATTTCTGGAGCAAGAAGGTTACAAAGTTACTGAGCAAGGTTCTGGCGATGTTATGCTAATATCAGATGAGGATGGTTTTAATATATTTTCGGTGATAACAGATACACAAATTGAGTTTATGGTCGATATTTGTGGGGAAAAAGACCTACAACAAGATAAACTCTTAGAAGCTTACAGGATGTTATTAGATCAAAATACAGAAATACTTCCAACTTGTTATGGTATAGATAGTTCGGAAAGTGGTAATCCAAGGATTGTTCTGGTTGATAGCCTTACTTTAGAAAATCTGGATCAAAATGAATTACAACTCTCATTAAGCTCACTTGCTCAGAATATGATAAATGCGGTTGAGATTTTGAGACCTTATTATAAAACTTCTGTTTAAGTTTTTTTTATATGCAATATACATATATTGCTAAGGAGGATTTTAGAATGGGTATTTTAAGTCGTATGAAAACAATATTTAAGTCTGAAATAAATGCTACTCTTGATAGGGTAGAAGATACTGAAAAAATGCTTAATCAAACAGTGGCAGACATGCAAGAGCAATTAGTGAAAGCAAAACAGCAAGTTGCTGTAGCCATTGCTGATGAAAAAAGGCTTGAAAGACAATATAAAGAAAATCAAGAGCAGGCAGAAAGCTGGATGCAAAAAGCTACTCTGGCTGTTCAAAAGAATAATGATGAGCTTGCAAAAGCTGCTCTTGAAAGAAAGAATGAATATGAAGGACTTGCCATAGAATATAAGAAACAATGGGAAGCTCAAAAAGCATCTGTGGAAAAGCTTAAGGCATCTCTTCGCGAATTAGAAAGAAAAATAGATGAAGCAAGAAGGCAAAAAGATCTTCTCATCGCACGTAGTAAAAGGGCGAAAGCTCAAAAACAGATACATCAAACTATGGCAGGTATGGCAACTAATGCTGGAGCTTTCAATACTTTTGAAAGAATGAGGCGCAAAGTAGATGAAGAAGAAGCAAAAGCCCAGGCAGCAGAAGAAATGGCTGAAGAAACTGGAGATGCTAAGTTAGAAAAGCAATTCGCTGAACTAGAAAAATCTAGTGTGGATGATGAGCTTGCTAAGTTAAAAGCTCAGGTAGCTAGTGGACAGGTCAAAACTGAAAAGGAAGAAGATCCAGAACTGGCGAAGCTGAAAGAAGAAATTAACAAGGAGTCGTAAATTTATCTTATGGATAGCAAGGATAGTTTTATTATCCTTGCTATCGGGAGGAATATATAATGGAGGCAATTCAATCTTTAATGAATTTTATCTTCTTCCTTGTTGTTGCTGGCACAATAATAGGTTCAATATGGTTGTCAAGGAAGTATAAAGAACGTTTTGCTGAATTTCCATGGCGAAAATCAGGAATAATCATTGCTATAGAAGTTTTTGCATGGATATTATTCAATTGGTTCTGGAACTGGGTTCAAGCGCATCCCTGGATAGCCATAATAGTTGCTGTTATTCTTATAATATTATTCTTAAGAAGAAAAAAGCGCGAAGAGCAGATATTATAATGCTATTCAAAGAATCCCCCTTTCCCCCTTTGGAAAAGGGGGAACTCCTGTAGCCGTATTATCATTGAATTCTTGTTGCTGATTCATTAAAAACCTACCTTTATACCAATTTAAAAATTTGATTATGAATATAAATCCTGGCAGATGATTTTACTTGTCATTCTAGTAATACTGTTTTCAAAAATTGTTTATACAATCCCACATTTCCTTTGAAAAAGGGGAAATCGTGAAAGTCTCCCTTTCCCAAAGGGAGATTTAGAGGGATTGATAATCTTAATGAATAATTTTTTAAATGATATTAGAAAAAAACACGGTGACACGGAAAGAAAATTAGTCAAGAAGGACATGAAATCACGAATAACACGAATATAATAAATAGCATCTTTTGGTCTACCTTAATCCTTCCGTGAACGGAGGGAAATATTCTCTCCCCGTTTTCGGGAAGAGAATATTAACAATCTATATTTCATTATTCTTGTAGTTCGTATAATTCGTGATATTCGTGATTAAAAATAAGTTGATCAGATACAAACAATATATCTTAATCGATGTTAATATTGCAGGTTGTTTCCATTTAACATTATGTTGATATGAATGTTCCAGATGAATCATATCCCTGAAAACAGCTTAAAATTGCGTCCCAGGCAAGCTCTGAAGCTAAAACTCCAAAATCTGTAACATCCAATAGATCATTCTCAACCTCGTTTGTCGTTACAGCGAATAGAACATCCCCATCATATTGTGTATGAAAAGGCTGGATCGCCCTTGCCATTGAGCTATGCACCTGCCTTGATAATTGTCTTAGAGATTCCATATCAAATTTTTGGTTAGTTACTATTAAGGTCAGAGTTGTATTGGCATAATGTAATTCGGGATACTTATTTTGTGCCAATCTTTTTTCTAAAAGGTCAATATAGTGGTGTCTTGCTCCTGTTTTTTTATCAAGATTACCTCTAACAATATTTCCTTGACGGTCTATAATTTCGCCAAGAGCATTTACAACCGTGAAAACACAGATCTTTGTAGGTCCAATCTGGCGGAAAGCTCCTCCCTGTCCTGTGCCATCTGGCTGAAGGCAATCAAACGCCGGTCCGCATCCAGGCCAACATCCAACACCATGAAAACCTAACGGAAATATCCCTGTTTGTGCAGATTTCAATGCTGCTTTACCCAGTTCTTTATCTGGATAGATCATATTATTTCGGAAGAAATCATAAATGACAGCACCACGCACATTGAAAACTCCTGAATATCCACGCATAGAAAATAATTCCGCAGCAACTCCTGTAGCTGCTTCAAGACCATAGACTGACCCACCAGCAAAACATATTGCAGAGGTCTTTCCATCTTCTGCTGATGAACCTCTAAGGGTTCCCGGGTATCCCCCGCGGACATCTGCAACTGAAATAACATCGTTCGGAAAGTAAAAAACAGTGCATCCTGTCGGACCTTCCCTATATTCAGCTATACCTACGTATAAATCAGGAAAATCAAATTTAAGAACACGACCCTCAAAATTTGTCCTGGGTGTCATTCGTGTATTATCGTTTGTTATTAACCTTCTTTCTTTTAGCATCTTTACTCCTTAATATAATTATGCATATAGGTTACAAACCTCAATCATCCAACCGTCATCTTCAAGAACGGCGGCAATAGTTGATACTCTATATTTTTCATCTAAAGCATCATAAACTTCCTGGGCAATATCTTTTGCTGAATCACATTGTATTTTCGTTGAATAGATCCAGTTTTTATGCCAATCAAGAATAGGTGATTCAGGATTTTCGGGATCACCTTTATATGTAGATATAAATTCCACCTGTCCGGGAGACCCAGGATCTAGTAAGGCAACATCTGCACGTTTTCCTTCAGGCTGTGTATTGTCAGCTACGACCATACTGAGTAATCTTCGGACATTTGGTTTTGGCAGAATAATTCCCAGAAGTCTTGGTGTCATCAATTTATCAGGTTCATATCCCATCGCATACATAACAGAAAACGTTGAATCATATAGGCTTAATCCATAATTACACACAAGATTAAAAACGGGGTCTGTCTGTTTTCCATTACTTACAACTAAAGTTTGATCTGAGATATTTATGCTCATAGCTCGATATATTATAAGGTCTTTATTAGCTTCTTGTTCCGGTGTCAATTTTCCAAGAGGTGCGATCTGGACATTATTGCCTATAATGGCTGCTTTTCGCAGTTTACTCATCTCTGATCTGCCAGTTACTGCGTATATAGCCAATGGCTTACCTGAAATCGTGCATCCTACGCCCAATATACGACCTGGATAACTACCTTTTCCTAATATCTGTTCCATTTTGTTGTTCTTCTCCTTCATCTTCAGATGGCTTTTCTTCGCCACCTGAACCAAACTCTTTTAATTTCTCTGCAAGTTCCCGAAGCCGTTTATCAACCATAAAATTTACTGTCCCTTCCGGATACTTGCCATCAGGTTGTAATTCACCAGCAGGAACTCCTGTAAGTATTTCTATACCTTGATCAATTGTGCTAACAGGGTATATATGGAACTTTCCTTCTCTTACAGCTTCTACTATCTCTTCCTTTAGCATCAAATTTTTTACATTTGATTTTGGGATCATAACTCCCTGTTTTCCTGTGAAGCCTTTTAGTTTGCAAACATCAAAGAATCCTTCTATCTTTTGTGATACACCACCTATTGGCTGTATCTCTCCTCTTTGATTTACAGAGCCTGTAACAGCAATGCCTTGTTTTATCGGAATGCCAGAAATACCTGATAAAAGTGCATATAATTCAGTAGATGAAGCGCTATCTCCCTCAATTCCTTCATACGATTGTTCAAAACATATACTGGCAGACAGTGATATTGGTTTATCCTGAGCATATTTTCCACCTAGATAACCTGAAAGAATAAGCATTCCTTTATCATGAATTCTTCCGCTAAGTTTGGCTTCACGTTCTATATTGATAACTCCACTTGTCCCCAAGAATATCCTGGCGGTTATTCGTGAAGGCTTACCGAACATTCGATCACCTAGCTGTATAATAGAAAGACCATTAACCTGACCAACCACTTCTCCATCAGTATCAACCATTATCGTATTTTCTTGTATTAATTCTTGTAACCTTTTTTCTATCCTGTTGCTCCTGTAAATCTTTTCTTCAATAGCTTGTTTAACATCGTCTGCATAAACACGTTCTTTACCATTTAACCTTGCCCAATAGCTTGCTTCCCTTAAAAGATCAACAATATCAATAAATCTTGTGCTTAATTTTGTTCTATCCCCGACTAATTCGGAGCTATATTCAACTATTTTAGCAACAGCACTTTTATGAAAATGAAGCAGATTTTCTTCATTACATCTAGCACATATAAATTTTGCATATCTTGTTATATTTTCTTTATTAAGTGGCATCTGAGTATCAAAATCAGCCATTACCTTAAAATGTTTCTGGAAATCACTATCCAAAGCATGAAGGAGATAATATATTGTAGGGCTTCCTATTAATATTATCTTTATATCTACAGGTATTGGTTCTGGCTCAAGTGATATTGTGCTAAAAAGGCTCAATTCTTGAGTTATCTCAGATATTCTAATTTCTCTGTTTTCAATAACTCTCTTTAATGCTTCCCATGCCAGAGGAGCACGGAGAATACTTTCTGCTTCTATAATTAAGAATCCGCCATTTGCGCGGTGTAATGCTCCATTTTTTATCATGGTAAAATCTGTCACCAGTGCGCCAAATCTTACCTGTCTATCTATTCGCCCGATCAGGTTAGAATAATTGGGATTTGGTTCTATTATTACTGGTGCGCCTTTTGTTTTTGAATTATCGACAATTAGATTAACCTTGTATTTATTAAAGAAAGGTTGCTGTTGTGGTAGTTTCATGAAAAATGGGAACTCACCTTCAGGTTCACTTGGTTGGGTGCGCTTGAAATCATCTATATTTTCAATCACATCTTTTTCAATGTTTTTTAGATATTTTGTTACTTCATCAAATTCTGCATACTTTTCTTCCAGGTCGTTAATATAATGTCCAACAGCAAAGACAACAGTATCCTGTTCCAGCTTGTTTACTTTTTCTCTGGCTTCTTTTTCAAGGTCTCTAATCCTTCGCATTGTTGCAGATATATTTGATTGAAATTCAGAAGCTCTTCTTTCAAGCTCTTTTCTCTGATCAGGTCTTAGTTGATTTATCTGTTCTTGAGTCAAAGGTTGACCCTGAAATGCCGGTAAAAGCATCAATCCTGTAGGTGCGGTTCGGATAGCAAAGCCAATTTTGGATGCTTCTTCATCTAAATTTAGCATTTCTTCATTTCTTTTCTGCTGAAATTCTCTGAAAATTTCATTTCTTTCTCTTTCAAAATCTTCTGCTTCAAGCGCTTTAGGAATTTCAGATTTTAAGTAATTAAGCAGTTTATCCATATCACTCTGAAATTCTATACCCTTACCTGCTGGTAATTTTATGGCTTTTGGTCTGTATGGATCAGAAAAATTATATACATAGCACCAATCATCTGGGGTTGGTAATTCTTCTGCTCTTTTTTTAAGAAAGTTTTTAATAAAAGTAGTTTTTCCTGTGCCAGCAGGTCCTAATGCATAAATATTATATCCATGGCTTTTTATGCTTACACCAAACTCAATAGCACGCAATGCTCTATCCTGCCCTACTGTTTCCTCAAGTGGCTCAATTTGTGAAGTGCATTCAAAATCAAACTGCTCGGAATCGCATATAAGTCTCAGATCTTTTGCTTCGAGTTCTACTATATTTAGTGCCATCCTTTATCCTCCGTCCCCATCATCTGAGAAAAATTAGCTAGCTTCTCATTAATACTATGGTAATATATCATTACCTAAAAATTATGTCAAGAAAGATTTGTTTGAACTTCGGACATTAGTTCGGACAAATCATATAATGGCAAGCAAGACCGCTTGCCCTACTTGGTAAGAGGTAGACAGTATGGCAGGCATCCTTGCCTGCCTTTTTAATTAAAATGAAATAGAATTTTTATTCAAACTTATTTATGTTCGAAGCTATGTCCGATCATCAAGTATTTATTTATGGATTATACCGTTTTAAAAATTTTTTTTACAATCCCTTAAATCATTTGTAAAAGACGAAATCAGGAAAGTCTCCCTTTTTCAAAGGGAGATTTAGAGGGATTTTATAATAAATTATGACTGTAATAAATAATTATTTTTTTAAATGGTATTAGCATTTTACCAAATAAGAACAAAGCATAAACTTTTTATAAACACCTTTTTAGGAAAAAACACAAAAGCACGGAGAGAAAATTAATCATGAAGAACATGGAATCACAAATTACACGAAAAAACAAATAGCACGAATAAAAGAATATTATCACCATTCGTGTAATTCGTAGAATTCGTGATATTCGTGATCAAAAATAAATTGATTGAATATAAACGGTATATCCTAAACCAGGAAGTCAATCATAAGATGATATTCTTTTAGAAGCATTTTAGAGAATAAATGCTTGTGAGTTAATCCTCTATGATATATATATGCACATCATAAGGTTCAAATTTATCACTAAAGCTTGAATCATCAATATCAATGTTTCTATCTTCCCATAACACTTGTAGCTTTGACTTTGTCGTATGAGTTAGTTTAAAACTTCCCTCTGCTGGTTTATTGCGCATATTTACTGAAAATAAATATGTTCTTCCTTTATATTGCTTTGTCATTATGGCTATAGGTATATCTGGATCAGATGATTCAACCGTTACTATATTCTCAACGTTTGGGCTATTTAATATCGGTGCAAGCTCATGGATCTGGTGATTGATCATAGAAACTGCGGATTTCATTTCCGGATCATCAAGCAGGGCATGTTCGTTAAATTTTGGTTCCCATTCATGGACAAACCAGATCAGACCTTTTGATCCGTGTATCAATGACATCCATACCTCTGCGCGCACTTGATGTGGAGTTGCTTTTTTCTCCTTATTACCAATACGAGTGCATTCAATACAGTTCCAGATAATCTTTTTTCCTTCAGTCCATTTAACAAGCCTTGATACACCTTTAGCAACATACCAGAGATAATTTTCTCCATCAGGTTTATTTATTCCGACTACAGGATATACATCAAAAGATACTATATCAGCACCTTTGACATAAGTTAAGTAATCATCGATATGTGCTCCGCTTCCACGACCATGCCATTCATCATTGGCAACTCCTTGTCCAAGGTTCAGCAATATTGGTCTTGAAGGGTCTTTTAAGCGAAGATTTTCATAGTCATCAACAATTAATTGGGGTTTAACAGGACCTCCATAATATTTCTTTCCAGTTTCCCGATCTGTTAATAATTGTGCATTATCTGGCTCATCACCGTGCATCCAACCCACAATTATCGGATCATCTATATGTGCCAAACCCACGTCATTCTGGCTACATATAACCTGCATTCCTGACTCAGATAATAACTTGAGTTGCTCTTTTGTAGGTCCCTTCCATAAACCTACATATAGGTTAATTCCGATTTCCTTATACCTGGATGCATTTATTGGATTCTGAAGCCAAACCGCTATAGGAAAATAGTTCACATCCTTCGGTGGACCGTTCTTCCATGCTGAATAGTCATTTGAAGAAAAATTTTTTTCGTTAGACATGACAATACCACCCATAGATTCAGCTAATGCTGAAATTATAATTAAATAGATTAGAATTTTAACCTTAATCTTAAACAATATAAATCGCCCTCGCAAAACATTATTTTTGAGTAGGCTCGATGCTATTTTTGAGTAAAACATGCTGTCTAGCTTGTTCCCTTATATTCAAATACAAGATGATTTAATTTTATATGCAGAGCAT
>FWPV01015986.1_pt1 | contig 10660 bp, 7 predicted proteins | sample 2228371 | NCBI WGS metagenome assembly FWPV01 (sample SAMEA103939776, study PRJEB20133) | metagenome
GGGAGGGCTGCGCCCTCCCAAACCCTCCCGGTGGGGAGGGCTTGCCGCCCCCACAGGCAGGGGGATGGGGAAACCCGGTTTCCCCATATTTTCACCTCAGTGGAGGCCTATGCGCTACCTGCTCGATCAGCAATCCTATGACGAAATGCTCCGCCGCAAGGGCCACCCGCGCGATTGCTACGTGCGTGACAACGAATACCCGCACCATCTGTACATTGACGGCGTCAAATACACCGTCGCGCGCGCGGTCTATGCCGGTCTCAAGGAGGCCCAGGCCAGGGGCGACAGCGATGCCATCCTCCACCTCCAGATGCACGTGCAGGATCTGGAGCACCTGATCGCCGAAGCCCGCGCGCGCGGCGAGAACATCGCCAGCCTGCGCGCCATCGGCGACCCGCCGCCGTCCGACGACGAAGCGCGACCTCAACTGAACAACAGCTTCCTGCCCGCCCCACCCCAGACCCTGGCGGAGACCGGCTTGAACCGCACCTTTCTGACCGAGCACCTCCTGCGCGTGCTCTACAACCGCGGGCGTATGACCGGCCGCGAGCTGGCCGATGCGCTCTGTCTCTATTACCGGATCGTCGAGGAGCTGATCGCCGATCTGCGACGGGTTGAGCAGATTGACATCATCGGCCAGAAAGGCTTTGGCGACATCAACTACGAGTACGTGCTCACCCCCCGCGGGCAGGAAGCGGCCCAGGCGGCCCTGGAGAAGACCCAGTACTCCGGGCCTGCCCCCGTGCCAATTAACGACTGGATCGCCTCGGTCAAAGCCCAGACGGTCAAGAATGTCAAAGTAACGCGCAAAAACATCCGTGACGCCTTCCAGGGCCTGGTCATTGATGAATCGATCCTGAACTCGGTCGGCCCGGCGGTCAACTCAGGGTCATCGGTAATGCTCTTCGGCTATCCTGGCAATGGCAAGACCACCATCGCCGAACGCATCACCCACCTGATGGGTGATGACATCTTTATCCCGCACACCATTTACGCCGATGGCGCGATCATCAAAATGTACGACGCCATCGTGCACGAGCCGCCGAAGCGCCCGTGGGACGATCAGCAGGAGTTCGACCAGCGCTGGGTGCGCATCAGCCGCCCGGTGGTGATCGTCGGCGGCGAGTTGACCCTGGAGCAGTTGAACCTGATCTACAATGCCACTTCGAAGATCTACGAAGCGCCGTTCCAGATGAAGGCCAACTGTGGCATCTTCTTGATTGACGACTTCGGGCGGCAGCAGGTGCGCGTCTTCGACCTGCTCAACCGCTGGATCGTGCCCCTGGAGAAACGCTTCGACTACCTGAACACCGTCACAGGGCAGAAGATCCAGATCCCCTTCGACCAGTTGATCATGTTCTCAACCAACCTGGATCCGAAGGATCTCGGTGATGAGGCCCTGTTACGGCGCATTAAGTTCAAGTTCGAAATCATCGACCCGACCGAGGAGCAGTGGCGCGAGATCTGGAAAATTATGTGCAAGGTTCGCGGTGTGCGCTACGACGATCGGGCGATTGATTACCTGGTCAACAAGTGGTACAGGCCAGATAATCGCCCCTTTCGGATGTGTCAACCCCGCGATATTCTCGACCAGTTGATTTCGATCGCGAAATACAATATGGAGCAACCGGCCCTCACCGCCGATCTGCTCGACGCCGCCTGTTTAACCTACTTTCCCAGTAAGGAAAAGAAGAACTTCGGAGCCAAGGTGCGACTGGATCTGTAGGAGGTCTTTTCCCTCCCACACCCTCCACACAGGGAGGGGCGCAGGGAAAACCCGGTTTCCTCAATCTCCAATCGCCGGCGGGGTGGCCTGGCGCTCCGATGGGCAGGGGTGCGGTTCGACAGGCTCACCGCAGGTGGGGAAACCGGGTTTCCCCGCGCCCCCTCGAGAGCGACGGGAGAGCGCCCAGCCCTCCCAAACCCTCCCCCGGGCAGGGGATTGGGGAAGCCGGGTTTCCCCGATCCCCAACCGCGGTTGGGGTCGCCTGGTGCACCCATAGGCAGCAGCACGGGGAAACCCGGTTTCCCCTATTTTCACCTCACGAACAAACCAGTGACATCTTTAGCAAACCGAACCCTATCGCCGGAGAATGGCCTTGCCCCAGAAGCACGCCTGGCGTTAACCGTGGCGCTGCTGGCGGCGGCGTATCTCGGGCTGCGCTTGCCTGCGCTGCTGGCGCTGCCGCTGTTCAACGATGAGGCGGTCTACCTGGTGCGGGCACAGTTCTTTCCGGCGATGGTCGGCGCACCGGGGATTGCCGGCGCAACGCTGCCGGACGGCAAGTTTCTCCAGGAGCTGGCGCTGGCGGCCCTGGCTCTGCTGCCGGTCGATCCGCTGATCCCCGCTCGCCTGCTGTCGGTGGTCTGTGGCCTTGCGACGGTGCTGGCGCTGGCCGCAATGGGACGCGCCCTGGGCCGGCCCGGGGCCGGTATGCTGGCCGGCTTGCTCTACGCCCTGTCGCCTCTGGCTGGCCTGCACGACGTGCTGGGCCTGCCCGACAGCATGCTGACCCTGGTGAGCGCGCTGCTGCTGTGGACAAGTGTAGGCTTCGCTACCCGACCAGCGGTGAGCAGGCGCGACGCGCTGCTGGTAGGCGCGCTGCTGGCAGCGGCGAGCCTGGTCAAGCTCTCGGGGCTGTTCCTGTTCACGCTGCCGGTGCTGGCGGTCTTGCTCCTCTCTACAAGCCGGTCCGAACGCTGGCGGCGCCTGAGCCTGCTGCGCACGGCCCTGATCGTTGCGCTGCTCTGCCTGGCCTTCCTGGCGCCGTTTCACTATGGCAGCGCCGAGCAGCACAAGCTCGGCACGCACGAATCGCGCATCTTAGTCGTGCAGCGGCACACCGTCGCCGCTGGCGATGGGCTGCTGCGCTACCTGCCCGGCCCGCTGCTGATTGCACCCGCGCTAGCCCTGGTGCTGCGCCGCTGGCGTCGGACGGCGCTGGTCGAGCCATTCAATCGTTTCAGGCCTTCCGCAAGCCCGCGTCTGTCTGCCCGCTTCTCTGGCGGTGTGGACGGTGGGGCGTTGCGAGAAGCCAGACTTCCCCCGACGCCTGCATGTGTCGCCTCTGCGCCACCCGCGCCCCCTGCGATGCAAGTCTGTCCTGACAGTCAGGCGCAAGGGGGAACCCCGGTTCCTCACGCCCCGCCCTCAGAGAGTGAAACCTTCCGGTGTGCGCCCGTTGGGCAGACTCCGGACGACCGTCTTGATCCTCTATCTGACACAGATCGAGAGAACCTGTTGGACGTGAGCGCCATCGAAGCTCGGGCTACGGGCACGGAAGGCTCCACACCCGACACGGCCCGTCTGACAGGTTTTTTGTTGTTGGCGGGGCTGGCGGTGATTGCCAGCTTTGTGCTCATCGGAACCACGCTCTACTCGCGCTACCTGCTACCCGCGTGGCCGCCATTGCTCCTTGCGGCGGCGCTGGGAACCACCAGTCTGTGGCGATACGGGCGGGCGCCGCGGATCGCGGCGCTGCTGGCTCTGGTGGCGGCAGGCGGGTGGGGGCTGATCTGGATGGGATGGTTCGCAACTGCGCCGCTTACGGCTCCGCTGGCCCGTCAGGATCGGGGCCAGTATCTGGAGAACTGGACTGCGGGTCATAACCTGGAGGTCCTGCTGGCAGACCTGCGCGCCGCAGCGATGGCCAGCGGCCGCCTGACCGTGGTGAACCACAACCAGCCGCGACTGGTCCACCTCGCCACTGTGCTCTATCTGCGAGATGTTCCCGCCATACGCCTGGTAGAGGAGGATCTGACCCACCCGGACGCGCCTGAGCGCCTGGCAAACCTTGCCCGGGTAGAACCAACGCTGCTGGTGGTTGACCAGCAGGAAGTTGATGTCTTTGCCCTTCGCGAACGTTTTCCCCGTCTCCGGCTTGTGCAGCGCTACCCTCACCCGCAGGGGAACATGGCCTTTCTGCTCTTCGAGCAGCAACCCTGACCCTCAGGAAGGGGGTGGGGAAACCCGATTTCCCCATATTTTCACCTCAGCCATCTCTGCGGCTACGCCGCACAATGACAAGCAGAACCCTCCAGACCCGCTCCACCGGGAGGAGCAAGCGAACTGGCGCTCGCTGCCCCCTGCCCCCATCTCCACCTCTTCGCCCGACTTCGTCGGGGCTCTGTGGCGTCCGGACGGGAGCGCCCCCCCTTTCTCGTGCATGAAAAGACAAGTTTGGCATTGCTTCAAGATCGCGCAGTTCTGGAGGAGCTTTGCGGCGTCAGTAAGCCCTGTGCCTTGTGTCACAATTTCGCGCAGATTTTGCACAGGTTAGACAAGCGGATCGCGTTAGGATATAATTCCTATGCAAGCACACAGCGTCTAACGCAAGCGCCTCGAACCCAACCCCCGGCGTGACAGGGTGGAAAGCCGTTCGCGACCCGCCGCGGCGGTGCATGGATAGTTCTGTTCCAGTCGTGCGAGGATTGCAAGGGAAGGAAGCGACGATGACAGGGGTCCTCACGCTTTACCGGACGTCGGTCGGCAAAAAGGTGATCATGGCGGTCACGGGGTTCATTCTTGTCGGTTTCGTGGTCTTTCACATGTACGGCAACCTGAAGATGTACCAGGGGCCAGAGGTGTTCAATGCTTACGCCGCGGGGCTGCGCGAGCTTGGCTATCCCGTTTTCGGACACGAGCACCTGCTCTGGCTGGCCCGCGTCATCCTGCTGGCCTCGGTGGTGCTGCACATCTGGTCGGCCACGATGCTGACGATGCAGAGCCAGAAGAACACCTTCGCCAACGGTGTGAGCGGCATGAGACGCTACGGCGAAAAGAAACGGCAGACGGGCTATGCCGCTTACACTATGCGCTTTGGCGGGATCGTCATTTTTCTGTTCATTATCTATCACCTGCTGCATCTGACCTTCGGAGTCGTGGGGTACGGGCCTGGTGAGTTCAAGCACCCGCACGGCGGCGAGTACGAGGTTTACAGTAACGTCGTCACTGGTTTTCAGAATCCGCTGATCTCGGCCTTTTACCTCTTTACTATGGTCTTCCTGGGGTTCCACCTGTACCACGGGGTATGGAGCATGTTCCAGACCCTCGGCCTCAACAGCGCCATTTACACGCGCCTGCTGCGCGGTCTGGCGGTTCTCATTGCACTGGCAGTGGTGATCGGCAACATTTCGTTCCCGATCGCGGTGATGGCCGGGATCGTCGGCCCGGCAGCGTAACAGATCTGGTGAGGAGCAGTTGAGCGATGAGCGAGATCAAGAATGAGACGACTACTCGCACCGGCGTCCGTTCGGTCGAGTTTGTCAAGAGTCTGGAGTCGAAGGCCCCCGGCGGCCCGATCGAGCAGCGCTGGGATAAGCATCGCTTCGAGATGAAGCTGGTCAACCCGGCCAACCGTCGCCGCTACACGATCATCGTGGTGGGGTCGGGCCTGGCCGGCAGCGCGGCTGCCGCGACCCTCGGCGAGCAGGGCTACAATGTCAAGTGCTTCTGCTACCAGGATAGCCCGCGCCGCGCCCACTCCATCGCGGCCCAGGGCGGCATTAACGCTGCCAAGAACTACCGCAACGACGGCGATAGCATTTTCCGCCTCTTCTATGATACGGTGAAGGGCGGCGACTTTCGCGCCCGGGAGAGCAACGTCTACCGCCTGGCCCAGGTGTCGGTGAACATTATTGACCAGTGCGTGGCCCAGGGCGTGCCCTTTGCCCGCGAGTACGGCGGCTACCTCGACAACCGCTCCTTCGGCGGCGCCCAGGTGAGCCGCACCTTCTATGCCCGCGGGCAGACCGGCCAGCAGCTCCTGCTCGGCGCCTACCAGGCCCTTTCACGGCAGATCGCCGCCGGAACGGTCAAGATGTTCCCCCGCACCGAGATGCTCGACCTGGTGGTAGTTGACGGTCGCGCCCGCGGGATCATTACCCGCGACATGGTCACCGGCAAGATCGAGCGCCACGTGGGCGACGCGGTGGTGCTGGCTACCGGCGGCTACGGCAATGTCTTCTATCTCAGCACCAATGCCAAGGGCTGCAATGCCACCGCTATCTGGCGCGCCCATCGCCGGGGCGCGTTCTTCGGCAACCCCTGCTTTACCCAGATCCACCCCACCTGCATCCCCGTCACCGGCGACCACCAGAGCAAGCTCACGCTGATGAGCGAGTCGCTGCGGAATGATGGGCGCATCTGGGTGCCCAAGAAGAAGGGCGATACCCGCCGGCCCCAGGATATCCCCGAGAGCGAGCGCGATTATTACCTCGAGGAGCGCTACCCGGCCTTCGGGAACCTGGTGCCCCGCGATGTGGCCTCGCGCAACGCCAAGCAGGTGTGCGACGAGGGTCGCGGCGTGGGACCGGGCGGCCAGGGGGTGTACCTCGACTTCGCCGACGCGATCAAGCGGCTGGGTAAGCAGAAGATCGCCGAACGCTACGGCAACCTCTTCGATATGTACCAGCAGATCACCGGTGAGAACCCCTACGAGGCGCCGATGCGCATCTACCCCGCCGTGCATTACACCATGGGCGGTCTGTGGGTGGATTACAACCTCATGAGCACCATCCCCGGTCTGTTCGTGGCCGGCGAGGCGAACTTCTCCGACCACGGCGCGAACCGCCTGGGCGCCTCGGCGCTCATGCAGGGCCTCGCCGATGGCTATTTCGTGCTGCCTTATACCGTCGCCAACTTCCTGGCCGGCGTGAAGCCGGGTGGGTTGAGCACCGACCACCCCGCGTTCGCCGAGACTGAGGCCGAGGTGAGCGACCGGGTCAAGCGGCTGCTTAGCATCAATGGCAAGCGTACTGTCGACTCCTTCCACCGCGAACTGGGCCGCTTGATGTGGGACGAGTGCGGTATGTCCCGCAATGATGCCGGCCTGCGCAAGGCCCTCCGGCGCATTCCCGAGTTGCGCGAGGAGTTCTGGCAGAACGTGAAGGTGCCGGGCGATGGCGGTGAATTGAACCAGGAACTGGAGAAGGCCGGACGTGTGGCCGACTTTTTCGAACTGGCCGAGTTGATGTGCATTGACGCGCTGCACCGCACCGAGTCCTGCGGCGGCCACTTCCGCGAAGAGAGCCAGACCGAGGACGGCGAGGCCAGGCGCGATGACGAGAACTTCTCCTATGTCGCCGCGTGGGAATACACCGGTAACCTGGCCAAACCCGAATTGCACAAGGAACCTCTGGTTTTCGAGTATGTCAAGCCGTCGCAGCGCAGCTATAAGTGATTTTAGATTTTTGATTTTAGATTTTAGATTTTAGATCTTGGATAAATCTAAAATCGAAAATCTAAAATCAAAAAATCTGTAATGGGGAGCGATAGCGACTATGAAGCTCACTCTCAAGGTCTGGCGCCAGAAGAATGGCAAGACGCCAGGCGAGTTCAAGACTTACCAGGCCGAGCACATCAGCCCGGATATGTCCTTCCTGGAGATGCTTGATGTGGTCAATCAGGATCTGATTATGAAGGGCGAGGAGCCGATCGCCTTCGACCACGACTGCCGCGAGGGCATCTGTGGCATGTGTTCGCTGATGATCAACGGCGTCGCCCATGGCCCCAAGCAGGCCATCACCACCTGCCAGTTGCACATGCGTAGCTTCAACGATGGTGACACGATCACCATCGAACCCTGGCGCGCCCTGCCCTTCCCGATCATCAAGGACCTGGTGGTGGACCGTTCGAGCTTCGACCGGATCATCCAGGCGGGTGGTTACATCAGCGTGTCCACCGGTTCCGCGCCGGATGCCAACACCATCCCTGTACCCAAGCCCGACGCCGATAAGTCTATGGACGCCGCCGCCTGCATTGGCTGCGGGGCCTGCGTCGCGGCGTGCCCCAATGGTTCGGCGATGCTCTTTGTGGCTGCCAAGGCTGCCCACCTGAGCTTCCTGCCCCAGGGCCAGGCGGAGCGCTACCAGCGGGCGGTCAACATGGTGATGCAGCAGGATCTCGAGGGCTTCGGCAATTGCACCAACATTGGTGAATGCTCCGCCGTTTGTCCGAAGGAGATCAGCATGGATACGATTGCCCGCCTCAACCGCGATCTGATCGTCGCCGCCCTCAAGGGTATTGAGCCCGCGGCGCAACCCGCCGAGGCCAGGGCAGGCTAAGCAGGGTAGGGCAACCCGGGTTGCCCCGCCCTCTGCTGCCTCATCCTGCGGGGCAGGCACACGCCGGCGACGCCTGCTCAACTCGATCTGCCGGGGTATGGGGAAACCCCGTTTCCCCACACCCCGGCCACACATCCTTCGCCATCCGGTATGCGTGACTGCCTGACGCCAATCGACTCAACGCAGCCGGCGATTGGCCGATGCGGCTCGCTCCAACACCCGTAGCGTCTCTTCGGCCACCCTGCGATAGGAAAATCGAGCCGCGCGCTCCAATCCGTGGGCGCGCAATTCGGCCTGCAGGTGCGCGTCGCTCAGCACGCGCCCCAGGGCCGCGGCCCACCCCACCACATCATCGGGCGCGACGCGCAGCGCCGCGGTGCCAACCACTTCGGGCAAACTACTGGCGTCGCTCGTTACCACTGGCGCCCCGCAGGCCATCGCCTCCAGCGGCGGCAAGCCAAAGCCCTCGTAGCGCGAGGGGAAGGCAAAGACACTACACGCCCGGTAGAAGAGCGGACCGTCCGCCGCTGGCACATCAACCCGCCTGACACACGAATCAAGCTCCAGGTCGGCAATCAGCGCATCGAGGTCGGGAAACAGTCGCGGGTCGCGGCCCAGCGGCCGGCCAGCAATCACCAGGTGCGCCTGCGCCCCGCGCGAGCGTAACAGGGCAAAGGCGCGCACCAGCGTCGCAACGTTCTTGCGCGCGTCGAGACCGCCGACGTAGTAGATGAACGGCCCGCGGATACCGTAGCGTCGGGCCAGATCGTCGCGGGCGGCTTCCGCGTCGCCAGGCGTAAACTGTTCACCTGCGGCGAGCGGCACGACACTGACGCGTTCGGGCGGCAGACCGAGATGGGTGATAATATCGGCGCGACTGTGGGCCGAGAAGGTGAGCACGTGCGCGCTGCGGCGCACAGCCCGACGCACCAGCGCCAGATAGGCGCGGACACGCGCTCCGTCGCGATACTCGGGCAACACCAGGGGAATGATGTCGCCAACCGTCGTCACCACCGGCAACCGGCAGCGGAGCGGGGGCGCGAAGTATGGCACCAGGGCCACGGCAACGTTGCGCTTCGTCAGCCGGCCCGCCGCGCGGGGAAACGCCACCTGCTCAAACCATAGCTTGGCCAGATTGCGGTTGAAGCGGTCAAATGGCGTCGGCAGACAGACTCCGTCTACACCGGGAGGAAGCGCCGGGCCGGGAGGCAAATAGGCCGGCGTCAGCAACAGGTAGCGATGCTCTGCGGCAACCTGTGGCAGGCAGCGCAGCAACCCATGGAGATACTGCCCGCTCCCAACCATCGGCTGGGACCAGAAACTCCCACTGATGACTACTCGCACATGCGCTCCCTGGCGCTCTTGATGGTCCTGGCGGGTGTATGAACGTATAGTACCACTCTTATGCAAATGCTGGGTATACTACAGACATACGTCGAACGTGCCCTCCGGGGAACCGGGCATGCCGGCAGACAGACGCCCGTGCGGCTGCGCTGCTTACCCTGCGGGGTTGAACGCTCCTGGAAGGGCTGCGCCCTCTCTAACCCTCCCCGTCAGGAGAGGCGTGGGGCAACCGGGTTTTGTCGCCCTCCAAACGCTGCCGGAGGCAATGGGAAAACCGGTTTCCCCTCTGGTTCCAATGAGAGAGATGAGGGAACCGGGTTACCCTCAGGCGCATGGCACGTTACCGGCTGTTACGCGCTCGCCAGCAAACCCCGGAGGACGAGGAGGCTTCATGGATGACCGCGCGGTTGCGACTCTGGCCGAATTACAGATCCGCTTGCAGACGCTCAAGCTCCTGCCGCGCACAGGCTGGTTGCAGCGCGGCCTGGGCGATGTGGAAAGTGTCGCCGAGCACAGTTTTGGTGTGGCAGTTCTGGCGCTGATCATCGGCGATCAGCACCCCGAGCTGGACCGGGAACGGCTCCTTGCCACGGCGTTGATCCACGACATGGCCGAGGCGCTCATTGGCGATCTCCCGGCCTCAGCCCGGCGGCTCTTCGGCGCAGCGGCCAAGCAAGAAGCGGAGCGCAAGGCGCTGCTCGAACTGCTCGACGGGCTGCCGCAGGCCGAACGCTATCTGACGCTCTGGGAAGAGTACAGTCAGGGAACTACGCCCGAGGCCCGGCTGGTAAAGGCGCTTGACCGGTTGGAGATGCTGGGCCAGGCGTTAGTCTACGAGCGGGCTGGCGCCCGCACTCTCTCCGAGTTCTGGGAGGATCGCAACGGCTGGTTCGACGAGTTTCCCCTGGTGCGCGCCCTGGCCGACCGGCTGTACGCCGAGCACGACCGGCACGCGGGGTAAAATTGGGAGGGCCGCCCCCCTGGCCCTCCCCCGCTGAAGGAGGGAACCGGGCGCCTCCCCGCAGGGAGGGCAGGTTTCCCCATTCCCCAACCGCTGGTGGGAGCGGCTGGCGCCCCTCCAGGCAGGGGTACGGTTCGATAAGCTCACCGCCTGTGGTGAGCTTGTCGAAGCGCAGGTGGGGAAACCCGGTTTCCCCATAAGTTCACGTTAGACGGTCATGCGCATGGCGCACAACGCCGGAATGAAAATATTCTTGTTCTTGGGAGGGCTTCGCCCTCCCAAACCCTCCCG
>FWPV01015987.1_pt1 | contig 10659 bp, 4 predicted proteins | sample 2228371 | NCBI WGS metagenome assembly FWPV01 (sample SAMEA103939776, study PRJEB20133) | metagenome
CGGCCTTGACCCGCACATTCTGGTGGATGGCGATAGCCTTGGGGTCCGGTACCAAGCCTTTCTTGACCGGGTCCCATTTCATCGGCTCCGGCCCCAGGGGGCCGACCACCGTGGCGCTGACCTGATATTGTTTAGCCTGCACGCTGCCGCTGGCCTCGCCCAGGTCATCGCCCTTATCTTTAACCAGCGCCAACACTTTGAGGGGCACCGGCTTATCGTCTTTGAGGGTAAAGGTTATCTCCTTGCCGTCCTGGGATTCCTTCAACATCTGGGCATTGCCAGGCAGCGGCAGCCAGCGCAGGCTGAGGTCCGGCGGCGAGGGGCTCACTTCCACCCGGGCCTTCACTTCCTGCCCGATGAGGGGGGCGGTGGGGTTAATGGACAGCTTCAACTGCGGTTTTACCACGGTCAGACTGATCGGCTGAGATTCGGCTGCTTCCACCAGGGCCGCCCCCTGCTTTTCCAGCACCTTGACCCAAACCTTGGTGTCTCCCGGCCGTCGAAAGGTGGCCGTGGCCTGGACAGCGGGTCCTTGGGGGTTATCCCAGGCCGCCTCGGGGTGAGGCTGCCATTGATAGATATATGATTTCCCCGGCACGCCCTGGAAATTGACTTTAAAGGTTCCGGTGCCCCCCACAGGGATTGTGCTGCCGGCCGGTGAAACCTGGATAATTTCAGCCTTTAACGCTTCCACATCCAGTTGCAGACTGGCGGTTCCCGTGGCCCCCTTGGGAGTCTTAACGGTTACCCCCAGGCTATACTTTCCGGGCTTGGCGGCGGCGAACTCAACCTTATCACCCTGGCCGGTGAGGTCCCCGGTCCAGGTATAGGTCAGGGGCGTATCCTTGGGGTCGGGATTTTCCACCAATGCCGAAACCGGAACGCTTTCCCCCACCTTAAGCCGGTTCTTGGCGGCAGTCAGCCTGACCGTAAGGGGTTTCAGGGGCTCTTTGGTCTCGGTTCCGGTTTGGTCTTTGGTTTGGCCACCGGTGGGGGTGGATGTATCGGTGGCGGCAGTCCATACCATGCCCCCGCCAGATCCCAGTCTGACACTCTTGACCGCCTCCAGCATCTCCTGATAGAGGGATTGGAGGCGCTGCTTGCCGGCCTGAATCTGCTCTTGGTTGGCCACAGCCCCAAGGCTGCAGGAAACCCTGCCACTCACTGTAAAAGCGATTTTGCCCTTGGAAAACACCCCAGACAATGACCCCACGCCCCCACTGTTGTCCGTGGGCGGTTTTTCCACCAGATAACCTTTAAAATCCCCCAGGGTTGCCGGTTTCGCTCCGGGAGGCACCGGCGGTGCCGAGATCTCTTCGCTGTCAGAAGGCAGGACCCGCATAGGTTCACCGGGAGTCACGGTTAACTGGCCGGAATACATGCCGATGATAAGGCCGTTCGGCATGGTTTCCTTTTTGCCATAACTCAGGTTAACCCCATGGCGATCCGCCTTGCCGCTCCACGATTGGGGTGCCTTGGCCGAAAAGCCCTCCGGCCGCACCTTGACCACGACTTTGCCAACACCCACCTTGCTCCGGAAATCCCTCATTTCGTCCACCGTTACGGAGATCTCCAGAGTGGAAAGATTCTTGTTCGCCATATACTCGTAATTGGGCTGGATGACGGCTTCCGGCCCTTTGGTGTAAAACGAGTTGACAGAGTTCAGCAAATGCCCATAGTTGCTTATGTTCCACAAATATTCCAAGTTGCGTTGGGCGAACTCCGGGGGCACCTCCAGGGACACCTTGAAGATTTCTGTGGAGCCCACTTCCTCCGGGGCCTTGAGTTTTATGGGAAATTGGGCCGGCTTATCGCTTTTGGTCGTCGTGCCGGGGCTTGATTTATCAGGGGTGGTTTGCGCGATATCCGTGGGCCCGGCTGTTTCGGTCTTGCCGGCCTCCTGCCCTCCGGGAGGGGGCGTGCCGTCGGTTTTTTTATCTTTGCCGGCGTCGGTGGGACCCTTCATCCGGTCGGTGCCGGTATCTTTCCCAACCCCGGCCTGCCGGCCGTCATCCGCCGGCTTTAGAGTGAGCGGGGCGTTGAACTGTTTCAGGACCTTCCCCTTTTCCACCAGCGTCGCGATGATTTGCCCATCTCCCTGGGCCACGCACGTAGCCGCCGTCCCTTCGGCCCGCACCAGCTTGACCCCGCCAGTGACCCGCCACTGAATCTGCGCGCCTTTGGGCAACTGACCTTTTGTTAATATCAGGGTGGCGGTGAGATTCTGGTTTTTCCCGGGCTGCGGAGGGTTCAACTCAAGGCCTCCTTCCAGGTACACAGTCTTAAGGGTGATCGGGGCGCTGAATTCTTTGAGGCTTTGGCCCTTCTGTACCAGGACGGCAAAGACTTGCCCATTGCCCTGAGGAATCAGCGTGGCGGCCAGGCCTTTGGCCTTTACCAGCTTGACCTCACCCTGGGTTCGCCACTGGATTTGGGCTCCCTTGGGCAGCCCTTCTTGTAAGACCAAGGTGGCGGTGATTTTCTGATTCATCGTCGGTTGAGGGTCGGAGAGCCGAATGACGCCATCCTGAACTGCCTTAACCGCTTCGCCCATGGTGATGTCCTGCCCTTCGACCCGGGTTAAGGCGGTGAGGGTCAACGTGGCGCTGCCTGTCTTTTTCGGGGTAAACGTTATAGTCGCACCTTCCCCGATCTTGTGCCTCTCGGTCCACACCAGACGGAATTCCGGCAGGAGTTTGGGGTCCCCTTCAGTGGTGGCTTGGTATTTGTCTTCCTGGCCCACATCCAGAGTATCGGGCCCTTCTACTCCCAAAGTGGAGGCTGTTTTCAGCAAGGCCAGGTAGTGCAGGTAATTCTTATAGCGGCTTGACATGGCCTCATGAACGAGGCCGCTCCCTTCCGCTGCCTCTTTGCTCTCTTTTTCATATTCGACGGCATCATCCCGGAGATGCTCCCATTCAAAGCCGTATTGCCCCAAAATCCGCAGATGGTTTTTGTCCTTGGTGGGATTGAGGGGCCGTCCCAGGGCGTCGGTCAGATCGCTTTTAATCCTGGAAGCCCGAGCCTTATGGGCCGCCAAAGCCTTTTTCCCCACCTCCAGATCGTGTTCAGGGTCGCCGTTCAAGGCCGGCGCCCCTCTTCGGGCGTTCCCGTTCAGCAACAGCTTCAGAGGGCTGGATTGCGCCTTTCGGGTATCAATATGGAAGTCATTCCAGATCCGGAAAATTTGGGAGCGCAGGTCCAGGAGATCGGTATAGACCTTGATGTATTTTTCATAAATCTGGCCCACTGCATAAATGTTGTCTCCCTGCCACATTTGGGTGGCTTTGCCGGTGGCCTGAAGGATTTCAAAATTGATTTTTCCCTGCAGACCCTTATTCTTCCCCAGGTCTTCATCCCGCAGGGAAAATTCCTGCTCCAGCTCGGCGATCTTCTTTTTCCATTTATCCACCTGGGTCTGGTTGGCTGATTTGGCTGCCGACTCCAGGGCATCGGCCATGGCCATCCACACCGCCTTCCGGAGCTGCTCCTCCATCTGGGCCAGCAATTCCTGCCGCTTGGCTTGGTATTGATCATCCTGAAGGGCTTTGCCCCCTTTTTGCTGCTCGCCCTTGGTATTTTCCAACATCAAGGTCCAAAACCTGATCTCCTCGCTGTGGGGGAAGAAGCGCCGCAGGTTTTGCAGCTTGGTGGAATAGGAATAATAATCGCTGGCGTCGGGAATCAGAGCCCGCCAATAGCGGAAGTTGGGCGCCACGGCAAAGGGGCTGTCGGGAGCCTCAAAGATCTGGACTATGTGCTCGCGATTTCCGGGGGGAGATACATCTGCCTCATCCCGGGCATGTTTGCCGGTGGGGTCCTTGAGGGCAAAGCGGGAGATTTTCCCCGACTGGTCGAAGTCGGTAACCTTGAGCATCTGATCCAGGGAGTTGTAAAACTCCTTGTCCCGCATCCCTACGTCCAGGCGCTTCAAGTTGACCCCCAAGGTATAATACTGTCCCACCCACGGGAAGTAATAGAAGGCCACGGCCATGGCCACAGGCGCAGGACTTCCTTCAGACAGGGAATTCAGCAGGGCAATGGGAATAGCGGATTCCGGAATCTGGACCTGTATGAAGATCTGACCCATCTGCCAGGCCGCCTTGCGGTAACAGTCGTTTTCATCTTTGCCGGACATGAAAGCTTCATACACGGACAGCCCGTTGTCGGCCCAATCCGAGGTAGATAATAGAGCACTGCCCCCGGCCACCGTGCTGAGCCGGTCGTTGAACCGCTGGAAATACCCGTAAAAATTGGCAGCATTGGGGAACCTGGCCTTGGCCCTCTTGACGAATTCCTTAACCTTCTCGTCCTTCCACTTGAGCTTATTCTTGCAATAATCCCGCACCATGTTCCAGGCATCGGTGATCAGCAGCCGGTCGCAGACCTCCCGGCTCAATTGCAGGACGTCCATATAGAGCTTGCGCAGCTCATCCACTGTCTTGACAAGTTCGGGTCCCACCAAACCCATCTGGAAGGCCTTGGCCAGCATAAGAAGGCGACTGATCTCCCCGGGCACCTCCACGTCATGCTCTTTGAGGGCATGCAGCTCCCGTTCCATCTGGTCCCACAGCTTATCCAGGGCTTCGCTCCGCTTGGTTTCATCTTCGATATCCGCGATTTTCCGCAGGCGGGCGGCCAAGCCCATCTCAGAGTTGCGGACGATGGCTTTGCGGCATCTGTCGGCCATGTTCTGGACCAGTTCATTCACGTTACCTTCAGTGATGGGGCCGCCGTTTAATTTTTCCAGCAGCGCCGCCACCTTTTCGGGGTCTTTGGCCCAGGTGAATTTTTTCTCTCCTTCCTTCCGCTCCTTAAATAGTTCATCACAGAGGTTGGCCAGGTCGGGATCATTCATGTTGTAGGGGTCCCAACCGGTGCCGGCAGTGGCCTTCTTGTTATAGAAATAGCTCCGTTCCACATACTTAAGCATCTTGATGATCTTGTCCCCCCGGCCGAACGCGGGGCTCTTGATAATATCTGCGGTCATGTGCCGGAGCATCTCCAGACTCAGCATGGGCTCCACGGTGATATCAATCTTGGGGGGCTTGTATTCCTGGCCGGTCCTGAAGGCCCGTTCCCAAAACAGGGCTTGCCCTGACATCACCTTGGTCGTGAGTTTGATGTTGCCTTCACTGTCAAAAACAGGCTTTCCATCAACCACTTCTGGGATGAGCAGGGTCCAGGAGGAGCGTTTGAGCATGTCCACTTCTGCAAAGGCCTGGCCCCATTCACCGATGAAGACCTCTTCGCCCGCAGAGCCATGGGGGGTAAGCACTGAATCGATGATTTTGGGCAGGTCCAGGCCTGGTTTGGTTTTTAAACGTTTTTGCAAAATTTCGGCGAAAATGGCCTTGACTTCCCGGTTGGCTGCTATGGAAGTTGCCAGGGAGGAAAAATCTATATCGGCTTTGAAGGCCAGCCCTCCCAGGTCCATTTTTACCCAGGAGCCGATGTCCATGCGCCCGAAAATGACCGGGTTCTGCCCCTTGTCCACCCCTATCCATTCGGGATGCCGCCTAAAAGCTTCGGAGAGGGTTTCGATCCAGACCCGGTTGATCATTTCAGCCCGGCCCATCATCAGGGCGCGCTCGGTCCCCAGGTAGGTGGCATCCCATCCCCCCGAACCAGGAAATAGGGCGTGGCTCCCAGGGGAGGCCGAGGTTTCCCCCATGACCCGCCGGAATTCCATCATGTCATGCATGGTCAGGCCGCTGTTAGCCATCTCGGTTAAAAACTGCTCCGAGATCCGGCCTAAGTTCCGGGCTTGGTCGTCGCTTAGCTTGACCTTCTGTTTTTCCGCATCCGAGCTCTTCCGGGTAAACTGGCTTTCCAGGCCCGCCTCGGCCAGAGTCGCCTTATATTTATCCAACAGATTCTTGACCTTCTGCATCTTCGGCGACTCGGCGATGGGGTCGGCGGCATCCTTCCCGGAAGTGCCGGATTTCGCAGTTTTCTTGGCGGTCCCGGTCTTGGGCAGGACCTGCACCGTTCGAGGACCGCTTGACCAGCCGGTCTGGGGTGAGCTGGCCTCGAGACTCACCGGTCCCTCGCTCAAAGCCTCAAACAGGACTTTCCCATCCTTTTGCTCGACGATCCTGAGCCGGCTCTTGTCATAGTCCCAGGTGAGGTCCTGGGGGGCCTGTTGGATGATCACCCAAAAGGGCGTGTTCACGGTGACCCGCTCCGGGGCTTTGAGGGAGGGTTTGGCTTCGGCTGTAGGAACGTCTGCAAGGATAAAAATCAGAAAACCGAGGATTATCGGGATGGTTCGGCGGATGGTAAGAAGATGCATGGCTGACCCTCAGATTTTTTTGATGCTGTTGGATCGCTTCCTGGCCGCGCCCAGTTTTTTTAAGAATCCTGAATCAATCCGGCAGGGGGGGTGGCGGTGGCAGCCCTCCCGGGTCAATGGTGGTGGACGACTTTTTTTCACCATGAGCCGCACCTTCCTGCTTCGGGGGGCCGGGGAGGGTGGAGTTTTTCAAACGGTTGATGATTCGGCCAAGCCGTTCCTTGTCCGGTTGGAAATGACAGGCCGCCAGAGCCTGTTCATAAGCCCTGAGGGCAGCCGCCTTTTGCCCCGATTTTTCCAGAAGCTCAGCCAGAAAGGTCAAATCCGGATAGCGGCCACAACCCAATTGCACCGCCTTTTGGGCGTCTCGCGTCGCCTCCTTGATTTTGCCCTGCTTCTGGTAAAACTTGGCCCTGGTCAGGAATAAGCTGCAATCCGCGGGAGCCAGCCTGATCGCTTTATCAAGATTATCCCCGGCACTTTTCCAGTCGCCCTGTTCGGCCTTTTCCTCAGCCTTGGCCCGGTAAGCATTGGAGAGCTCTTGCCTCACGGCCAGCCTGGTTTCCTCATCACAGACCCCGATTATTTTGAGGCTATGAAGGTCGGGGTGGAAGACATCCCCGGGCAGGAGAACCCCCCGCACCTGAATTTTCCTCCCCTCGTAACGGGACAGATTCACGGTTGGCGGCTCCACTTTGATGTAATAGGCTTTCCATTGGGTTCCAGAACCAGGCCTGATCGCGCCTTCTTGCACGGAAAAGAGCATGCCGTCCAGGACGCAGCCCGTCAGGAAGTAAACCACCGGGCGGGAAGCCAAGACCTGCACGGGGATGGCCGGGGAAAAAAGACCGAGCATGAGGCAAAACAAAAAAAGTCTTTTCATGAAAGCTTCCATGGATCAGGACTGCGCCCGAGGCGTGGCCTCTTGAGGGACTGTGTCCGTCCAAAAATATTGTTCAACCCAATAGTTAAAGCTCATATGGCGTCACTGAAACGAGGCGCCCCCTCAGCGCAAGGCAGGCCTTGCGCCACTAAAAGAACCACATGCAAGCGGTGCTCATAACGGGCTCCAGGCGAAGACGAATCTCCTCCTGGAGTTCCGCCTTCGGTATGACCAGCGCTTTCATACTCAAACCATAGCAAAATATTTTTAGACATGCAATTAATCATGACTCCAATATTCGCCCCCGATATCTGTTGATGAAATATGGCTGTGGTCCTGAGCCGCAAAAAGTCGGCGTTCTCACCTCCCTGGTCCTCTCCTGGCGCACTTCTTTGGCTGACCCCCTCGTCCCAGGCCTGTCCGGTAGAAATTACCGGCAGAGCATGTAAAACAGCCCCAAAACGGCCAATCAATGCTATAAAGGGTTTGATGAGAACCTCGACAATGAAAAGAGTTATTACTTGGAGCGGAATATGAGTTAATTTTTTCCGGAAACCTCTCCTTACTCCACAAGTTATTGAAGTCCACCTTTGAAAAGATTGATTCATAGGTATTTCAGATTGTTATGTCTAATCCCCTTTGACCCCCCTTTAGCAGGCTGTTGAAAAACTCTTTTTCTTGATGACCTTAAATAATGCTGTCCATAATGGCGAAAAGGTGCTAAAGTCAACGATAACAATATGTTATCCGGAGGCAGCCAGTATTCCCGGCAACGATGTGCAGCAGCAAGCCATGTTCAGCTACCTTTTTCCCGAAGCCCGGGTGCCCCAGGACCATCCCTTAAGGCCGATCCGGGACATGGTGAACCAAGCCCTGAGAGAGCTGTCCGGCGAGTTCCAGGGCAGGTATTCCCGGAAGGGACGCCCCTCCATCCCCCCGGAGAAGCTGCGGCGCGCCTTGTTGCTGCAAATCCTGTATACCATCCGCAGCGCCCGTCTGTTGATGGAGCAACTGGACGACAAGGTCTGGGACCATTCGGTTTTTTCCAAGAACCAGGAGCGCTTCCTCGACTCGGACCTGGCCGCGGCCTTTTTCGGACGCCTCCTGAAGCAGGGGGCGGCCGCCGGGCTGCTCTCCGACGAGCATTTTCGCGTGGACGGCACTCTCATTGAGGCCTTGGCTTCGCTCAAGAGTTTCCGCCCCAAGGACGCCCCGCCGCCCTCGGGTGGCGGCGGACACAACCCGGAAGTGGACTTTCATGGGGAGAAGCGTCTGAACCGGACCCATGCCTCCACCACCAACCCGGAGGCCCGGCTGTTCAGGAAAAGCAAGGGCAAAGAGGCCAAGCTCTGCTTCCTGGGGCACGTGCTGATGGAGAACCGGAACGGCTTGGTGGTCTCCCCCCGCCTCACCCCGGCCACCGGCACGGCCGAGCGGGAGGCGGCGGAGGACCTGGTGGGGGACCTGCCCGGCAGGCACCGCATCACCGTGGGCGGCGACAAGGCCTACGATACCCGGGAGTTTGTTCAATCGCTGCGGGCTCTGAAAGCCACGCCCCACGTGGCCCAAAACTTGAACGGCCGGAAGTTCGCCATTGACAGCCGCACCACCCGCCATCCGGGGTACGCCGTCAGTCAGCGCCTGCGCACACGGGTGGAGGAGATCTTCGGCTGGAGGAAAACGGTGGGGAATCTCCGGAGGACCCGGCACCGAGGTCAGGATCGGGTGGGCTTTGTGTTCACCCTCACCGCCGCGGCTTACAATCTGGTGCGCCTGCGCAACCTGACGGCGGCTATTTCTCCCTGAAGCGGAGCAACTATCTGAAAACCGATAATTCTGCCGGCAAGCGGCTGCCGATGGAGGAAGCAGCCCAGAATTCTTCGAGAATCTGCCCGTCATAAGGGTAACAAAATCGTCCTCAAAGAGGATGACCAGCCTGATTTCAGTGGTTTTTCAACAGCCTGCTAATAATCCGGAAATTCGAGCCTACATCCCATGCTATTTGGGGAGTATCACTTCAAGGGTGTCTTGGAGGATGACGCCATCCTCCCTCCTTTCAAAGGATCCACCTTCCGGGGGGTGTTCGGCCGGGCCCTGAAAGAAGTAGTGTGTGCCCTGAAGCGTCAAGAATGCCCCACCTGCCTGCTGCGTGGCCAGTGCATCTATACGCAGGTGTTTGACCTCTTTTCGGCATGGCAGGCCAAAGGCTCCCCCCTACCGCCCCATCCCTTTGTCATCGAGCCGCCGTTGGATACACGGACGCATCTGTCCCGGGGGGAACAGTTTGACTTCACCCTCTTGCTTTTTGGCTCCACCAACCAATTTCTCCCCTATTTTGTTTACGCCTTTCAGGAAATGGGCAAGATCGGCATCGGACGTCGCCTGAACGGCCACCGGGGCCGGTTTTTCCTGGTCTCGGTCTCCTCCTCCACCACGGGGATTATCTATCAGCACAAGGACAGCACTCTTTTGCCAGGAAAGCCCATGAATTTGCTCTTGGAGGATATGGCAGCGCCGGATCGTCCGGTGGACGAACTTACCTTAACTCTTATTACCCCTCTGCGCTTGAAGTTCCAGAACCACCTTCAGGCAGAGCTGCCTTTTCATGTGCTGGTCCGCGCGGTACTGAGGAGAATTGCGGCTCTTTGTTCCCATTACGGGGAAGGGGAGCCACCGTTGGACTATAAGGGGCTGGTCGCTCGGGCGCAGGAAGTGAAGGCGAGTCGTGTTTCTTTGCAATGGCTCGATTGGGAGCGATATTCTTACCGCCAGGCTCAGGCCATGCGTTTGGGAGGACTGGTAGGCGCCGTCACCTATAGGGGGGACTTGGGAGAATACGTCCCAATGCTTCGCTTTGCCGAAAAAGTGCACGTGGGGAAAAACTCCACCTTCGGACTGGGTCTCTTCAAAGTCTCAACCACCCCGATGAACCAACCGGGATAAATAAAGGCGGTTTTAACGACGGCACCGCCGCCAGCAAATTCGACGTTTTCCTCACTGCCATGAGTCCGGAATAACGGGATGCGGCTTGGCCCTCTCAGACCTTTATGAACGTTTTCTCTCCAGGTGATCAGAGGCACCTGTCCCATAATGGCAAGCAATAAGACCTGCGCAGCACCCCAGGAGGGCAAGGATGGACCCAACTTTACTGAAAATCGCCGCGGCGGCCCTGCTGCACGACATGGGCAAATTCGCCGACCAGGAGGCTCTGGCAGTCAGCGAAGAGTTTTGGCGCGGCCATGCCGACTTGTATCAGCCCTTCGACAAGCAGGGTGGGAGGCACACCCATATTCACGCCCTTTATACCGCAGCCTTCATTGAATCCTTGAAGGAATTACTACCTCCGGAGTTCACCGCCCGGGAATGGGGCCGGGGGGAACCCCTTATCAATCTGGCCGCGGGACATCATCGCCCGGAGGAGGAGCCCCTGCGCTGGCTCATCACCGAGGCGGACCGACTCTCCAGCGGCTGGGAGCGCACC
>FWPV01015988.1_pt1 | contig 10659 bp, 9 predicted proteins | sample 2228371 | NCBI WGS metagenome assembly FWPV01 (sample SAMEA103939776, study PRJEB20133) | metagenome
CGCAAAACAAACATTTCCCATTCCTGTTTTTCCTTATATTTATTGGCAATGGAAAAGGGACAAGCCGATAAAATAACTACCGCTAACAGCGCCTTTGCGGCATGGCGGGGGAAATGCAAATATAAACAGTAGTGCAACTAATAAACATTTTGCGTTCAGACAGGTTAGTGCATCCAATCCGCCACTACGCAAAGCTGCAAACCGTTATATTCCATTGCTCAGTTTTTCGAGCCATTCAGCGTTGGTAAATCTGTGTAACCTTTTTCGAACATGGCAAATAGCATTCAACTGCTATAACTTTTTCGGGCAAAGGTTCGCTTAACTTAACCAAAATATATCTTTTACCACTAGTATATTGAAGCATATAATTTTTCAAATCTTTTGTTCGGTTATTAAAAAAATCTTCGCTACATTTGTAATCTATGAATGACGACCATCGTTTAGCAATTGATTTTATCGGCGATATTCACGGTAACTATACAAAACTCATTTCACTTTTACAATGTCTTGGTTATTGCTGGGATGAGTCAAAAAATTGCTACTTTCATCCTGAGGGCAGAAAAATTCTTATCCTTGGCGATTTTATCAATGTCGGCTTAAATAATCTAAAAGTACTTGAACTATTGTATTCCATGCACAAGCAGCAACAGGCGTTTATCATCGCAGGAAATCACGAGTACTTCATTGCACTGCTTTACCATAAATTCAATCAAAACAAAAACACTTTCTGGTATTATATTCAGACTAATTACTATCCATTGTTTCAGGAATTTACTTCCAATAGGGAACTTTTTTACCATTACCTGAATTGGATATTTACCTTGCCATTATTTATTGAATTTGGCGATGTAAAAGCAGTTCATGCCTTGTGGGACGATTATTCCATAAATAAAATCAGACCTCATAATAATGTTTTAGATCTCATACAACGAAGCAAAGAAAATGCTACATTACGCGAAAATGTCAACAAATCGTTGATAGGAATTACTCATAAATACCGTCCTGAAGGAAAAGACAGAACCATCTTTTTCAGGTACCGATGGTGGGATTATGAAAAAAACTTGCCCATCCAGAATATGTTCATCCATAAATCTGAAAAATTGCCCTTAGAAGAAATACAAAACATTGATTTGAATCAAACAAACATAGCCGTGGATAATTATACTATTTTCTTTGGACATTACAATTTACAGGGTTATCCATACCTTACTCATCCCAAGCGTTGTTGTCTTGATTTTGGTGGAGCAAAAGGCGGATTTCTGGCTGCATATCGTTGGAATGGCGAAACCGAACTTAACGAAGCCAATTTGTATTGGGTTTAGCGTTAAAACTTGTTAACATACAGCATCATTATTTTTTCTTCACCAAATATGTCAAAAAATTTGTAACTTGCAAGCCATTTTAAAAAAACAAAAACCATTGATTTCATGGCATTTCTAGATGAAAAAGTTATTCAGGAAGGTGTAACATTCGATGATGTTTTACTGGTACCTGCATATAGTGAAGTACTTCCTCGTGAAGTTATTTTACAATCTTACTTTACAAGAGAAATTCAAATAAACATTCCGATTGTATCGGCAGCAATGGACACCGTAACCGATGCCCGTTTGGCCATAGCCATAGCACGCGAAGGAGGCATTGGAGTTATTCATAAAAACATGAGCATAGAGCGACAAGCCAAAGAAGTAATGAAAGTAAAACGTGCCGAAAACGGCATGATTTTAGACCCTATAACCATTCATCAGGATAGTACTGTCGGCGATGCTCTTAATTTAATGAAAGAATACAAAATAGGCGGAATTCCTGTTGTAAATGAAGATAAAATACTTGTTGGTATAGTAACTAACAGAGATTTGCGTTTCCAGCAAAACATGCTTCGTCCAATTCGCGAGGTAATGACCAAAGATAATCTCATCACAACAACTCAAACCGTTGACTTAAATAAAGCCGCCGAAATTCTTCAGGAACATAAAATCGAAAAATTACCAGTAGTAGATCAACACAATCGTTTAATCGGATTGCTAACCTACAAGGACATTACAAAAGCCCAGGACAGACCCAATGCATGCAAAGATAGCAAAGGCCGCTTACGTGTAGCAGCTGCCGTAGGTGTTAGCTCCGAAACCATGGAACGAATTGATGAATTGATTAAAGCTCAGGTAGATGCTATTGCCATTGATACCGCACATGGCCATTCAAAAGGAGTTATTGAACTACTCAAAAAGGCCAAACAAAAATATCCTGAGGTTCAGTTTATTGCCGGCAACATTGCTACTGGAGAAGCAGCTCTTGCTCTTGCAAATGCTGGTGCCGATGCTGTTAAAGTAGGCATTGGACCGGGATCAATTTGCACAACCCGCGTTATTGCAGGCGTAGGAGTGCCACAGCTAAGTGCTATTTTCGATGTCGCCAAAGCATTAAAAGGAACAGGAATACCTGTTATTGCCGATGGCGGAATTCGCTACTCAGGCGATATTGTTAAAGCTCTTGCTGCCGGTGCATATTCCATCATGGCAGGAAGCCTTTTTGCAGGAACAGAAGAATCTCCGGGCGATACCATTATTTATCAAGGCAGAAAATTCAAAACATACCGCGGAATGGGCTCAATAGAAGCCATGCAGGCCGGTTCAAAAGACCGTTACTTTCAGGATATAGAAGAAGACATTAAAAAACTCGTTCCCGAAGGAATTACCGGTCGTGTTCCCTACAAAGGCTCTTTATCGGAAGTGCTCTATCAGTTAGTCGGTGGTTTAAGAGCTGGAATGGGATATTGTGGAGCAAAAACAATCAATGATTTGCACAATGCTAAGTTTGTTCGTATTACACATGCCGGAGTAGTCGAAAGCCATCCGCATGATATTACCATAACTAGCGAAGCACCTAATTATAGTAGAGAATAATAATAACTAAAATATTACAGCTATGAAGAACGTTTTCAAATTTGCATTGTTCCTTCTTCTATCAAAAGCAATGCTAGGACAGAATGACCCTATTTTAATGACCATTAACAACATTCCCGTAACAAAATCTGAATTTGAACGCATTTACTACAAAAACAACAAAGATTCTATCCGCGACGAAAAATCCATTAAAGAATATCTGGAACTTTTCATTAATTTCAAACTTAAAGTTTTAGAAGCCAAGAATTTAGGATTAGACACCATGCCCAATTTTGTTCAGGAGCTTCAAAGCTACAGAAAACAACTAACTGCTCCTTACTTTGTAGATAAAGAAACAGAAGAGAAAATCCTTAAAGAAGCTTATGAACGCAAGAAATGGAGAATACGTACTAGCCACATCTTGATTAAAGTGAATGAATTGGCAAGACCAGCCGATACCTTAGCCGCATACAATAAAGCATTAGAAATAAAAAAACGCCTTGACAAGGGTGAAGATTTTGCAACATTAGCCAAACAATATTCCGAAGACGACGCCAGCAAAATAAACGGTGGTGATATTGGATACTTAACTGTATTTACTACTGTTCTTCCTTACGAAAACACAGCCTATAGCTTAAAGGTAGGAGAAGTTTCCATGCCCGTTCGTAGCCAATACGGATACCATATTATTAAAGTAACCGACAAAAAAGAAAATCCCGGCGATGTAAAAGTGGCTCACATCATGGTATTGGTAGCACGCGATGCTAAAGAAGAAGATGTAAAAAAGGCAGAAGAAAAAATCAACGAAGTTTACCAAAAACTTCAAAACGGCGAAGACTTTGCTAAGTTAGCCCTCGAATATTCCGACGACAAATCCTCTGCTAAACGCGGTGGCGAACTACCCTGGTTTGGAACAGGACGTATGGTGCCCGAATTTGAAAGTGCGGCATTTGAAACTCCTATCGGAAGCTATTCAAAACCCTTCAGAACAGCTTTTGGCTGGCACATCATTAAAAAAATTGAAGTGCGCCCACTGGGCACGTTCGAATCTGAACGCAACGAGCTTTCATCAAAAGTAGCCAAAGACCCAAGAGCACAACAAAGTAAATCAACACTTATTGAAAAACTGAAAAAAGAATACAACTACACATTCTTCCAGAAAAATCTTGATGAAATCATGAAATACGTTGATACCAGCTTATATTCCGGCAATTTCAAAGCTCCTGCTAACCTTAACTTAGACAAACCTATCTTCACTCTGAAAGATTCTGTTTACACACAGAAAAAATTTATTAATTACCTGATGGCATACAAAAACAAACAAAAAGAAAACATAACCAACGAAACAGCTAAATTGCTGGCAAAACAGTTATATAAAGAATGGGAAAACAATGAAATTCTGGCTTACGAAGATGTGCGGCTGGAAAAGAAATATCCTGCATTTGCTCAATTGCTTCAGGAATATCACGATGGAATCTTATTGTTCGACCTGACCGACAAAATGGTATGGTCAAAAGCAATAAAAGACACTACCGGCTTAAAAGAATTTTATGAAAAAAATAAAACCAACTACATGTGGGGCAACAGAGCCGAAGTATATCTTATCACATACGAAAGCGACAAGTGCAAAGACCAGTTTATAAAAGCCATCGAAAACAACAAAAAACAGTTAACTGTTGAAGAAATAGTAAACAACATAAACAAGAAAGCTATCTGCCTGACAAAGAAAGACGTACGCTTATTCAGCAAAGGCGATTCTCCCGAAGTTGACCGGATAGCCTTCAATAGCGATGCTTCAAAGAATCAAAAATATTCAGTAAACACTGAAAAGAAATCTATTTTTTACGTTAACAAAATGCTCCCTCCTCAACCCAAAGAATTGTCAGAAGCAAAAGGTATTATAACTGCCGATTACCAATCTTATCTGGAAAAACAATGGATTGACGAATTGCGCAAAAAATACGAAGTAAAAGTAAACGAAGACGTTTTAAAACTTATCAAATAGCCTATGCAATTATATCGTGCAATAGCATTTATACTGTTGCTATCTTTTGGGTGTTCAAGTAATCAGGAACTTCCAGAAGAAAAAGCTGTTGCACGTGCCTTCAATTCATATTTATACTGGTCTGATATTTCAGAACTTTTAATTGACGCAAAAAACAAAGAAGATTCTTTCAACATCATTCAATCATATTTGCAAAAATGGACAAAGAAAAAAATTCTTCTCAAATTAGCTAACGAAAATTTATCGCCCGAAAAGCTCGATGTTTCAAAAGAAGTTGAAGAATTTAAAAACTCTTTGCTAATTTACCGCTATCAGCAAGCATACATTGCACAAAATTTAGACACTGTGGTAAGCGATTCTGAAATTGAAGAATATTACAACAAACACCAAAATGAACTCATCTTAAATGAAAACATTGTCAAAGCCTTTCTTATTCAGGTGCCTAGAACTTTTAATCAAATAAACCGGTTAAAAACCATTTACAAAAGCGAAAAAGCTCAGGACATCAAAGCCCTTGACGTTATCTGCAACAAATATGCCTATCAATGCAACGATTTTAATAACGACTGGATTTCATTCGACAAAGTTCTGAGTTATTTGCCTGTTAGTATAGCCAATACAACCGAATTTCTTAAATCAAATAAAAGCATTGAAGCTCTGGACTCAAATTTTGTGTACCTTGTTCACATAAAAGACTATAAACTGGCAGGAGATATTATGCCTAAAGAATGGGGAGCAAAACAAGTTGTGATACCCAATATTTTAATGACTCGCAAACAAAAATTATTAGAAGAACTCGAAAATAAAGCTCTGGAAGACTACATAAAAAAAAATAAAGTTGAATTTTATTATCCATGAAAAATACTGTAATAACCATAATCTTGTTATCTATTACTTTGCAGTCCTTCTCACAAAAACAGGTCATTGACAAAGTAGTAGCAGTTGTCGGAAACAATGCCATATTACTAAGCGACATAGAAAACCAATATTATCAAACACCGAACAAGGAAAATTATGAAAATATTGACTTAAAATGTTCTATTCTGGAAGAGTTGATATATCAGAATTTTCTCTTACATCAAGCAGAAATAGATAGTGTAACCATTAGCGATAAGGAAGTAGAATCAGAAATGGACAGAAGACTTCGCTATTTTATTAATCAAGCAGGTAGCGAAAAAAAGCTGGAAGATTATTTTAACAAGACCATGCTCGAAATCAAAGCCGATCTTCGTAAATCTTTGAAAAAACAAATGCTGGCCGAAAAAATGCAAGATAAGATTGTTGGAAACATTAAAATCACACCTACCGATGTTCGAAATTTTTACAAATCTCTTCCACCCGATAGCATCCCCACTATTGATGAAAAATTGGAATACCAGCAAATAGTAATATATCCGGTACTCAGCGAAAAAGAAAAACTCGAAGCCAAAGAAAAATTAGAAAACATCAGAAATCGTATTCTCAAAGGCGAAAGCTTTGCTACTTTAGCTGTTCTCTATAGCGAAGACCCCGGAAGCGCTCTAAAAGGTGGTGAACTTGGTTTCTTCAGCCGTCAGGATATGGTACCTGAATTTTCTGGTGCAGCTTTTAAGCTAAAAGAAGGCGAAGTTTCGCCTATCATTGAAACTGATTTTGGATATCACATCATTCAACTTATTGAAAGACGCGGAGAACAAATCAATGCCCGACATATTCTTATTACCGTAAAAAGCAATTACGAAGAACAGATGAAAGCTCAACAGAAACTACAACAAATCTACGACAAAATTGTAATAGATTCTATTAGTTTCTCAAAAGCTGCTTCGTTATACAGCATGGACAAAAATACTGCCTTCAACGAAGGAATAGCAATTAACCCTTATACAAACAGCACTCGTATCGAAAAAGAATATATAGACCCTGCAACATTAAAGCAACTTTAAATATTAAAAGTTGGTCAGATCAGCCCTGTGTTCGAATTTTTTGATGAAAAAGGTAAACGCGGATATAAAATAGTTAAGCTCAAAAATATCTATCCAAGTCACAAAGCAAATTTAACCGACGATTACGATTATTTGCAACAACTTACACAGGAACACAAAAGACAAGAAGCCATTAAACGATGGATACTTCAGAAATCAAAAACAACATATTTTACCATAGACGATGATTTTAAACGTTGTGATTTTAATTTGATAAAATTATAGTTATTATGCAACATACAATAGATGACATTCAGGCAGCGAAGCAACTACAATCAGCCCACGATCGATTAAAGAAAGAAATACAAAAGGTAATAGTAGGGCAAGACCGTGTTATTAACGAAGTGATAACAGCTCTATTTTCAAAAGGACATTGCCTGCTGATTGGAGTTCCTGGATTGGCAAAAACCCTTTTAGTTACCACCATTGCCAAAGCACTTGGTTTAAAATACAATCGTATCCAATTTACACCAGACTTAATGCCATCAGATATTGTTGGAAGCGAAATTCTTGACGAAAGCCGAAAATTTCGATTTATTCAAGGTCCAATATTCTGCAACTTCTTACTCGCCGACGAAATTAACAGAACACCACCCAAAACCCAATCTGCTCTGCTCGAAGCAATGCAAGAAAAATCGGTAACTGCTGCCGGCAAATACTTTAAACTCGAAGAACCCTTTTTTGTTCTGGCAACACAAAACCCCATAGAACAAGAAGGTACTTACCCCCTACCCGAAGCTCAGCTCGACCGCTTTATGTTCAATATCATTTTAGATTATCCGTCGTTTGAAGAAGAAGTTACCATAGTTGACGAAACAACATCAGTAAAACAAGTTGAAACACAACAAATCCTTACAGCCGAAGACATCCTTTTTTACCAGCAGCTTATCTACAAAGTCCCTGTAAACCCAAACGTACTGAAATATGCTGTTAATCTTGCCTCCTGTACACGTCCAAACCGCCCCAACACACATCCTTTGGCTGCCAAATACATTACCTGGGGAAGTGGTCCCAGAGCCTCGCAATACCTTATCATTGGTGCCAAAGCTCATGCACTGCTTAACGGAAAATACAGCCCCGACATTGAAGACGTTAAAGCCGTTGCACATCCTGTTTTACGCCATCGTATCATTAGAAATTATCAGGCAGAAGCAGAAGGCATCACTAACGATATGATTATTGATGAACTCATAAAGCAATAAACATGCGATGCTTTCTTTTCGTCATATTTTTTTTACCCTTTCTGTTTTCTCATGCACAAAATATAAAAAAAATAGAACTGGTTAATGCTGATTTGATTGACTACGACGAAGAACGTTATGGAAAAAACATCAAACGACTGTTAGGCAATGTTACTTTACGCCACGAAAATGCCATACTCCGATGCGACAGTGCTTTCCACAACAGCGAACTGAACGATGTCATCATGTATGGCAAGGTAAGCATCAATTTCAGCGACACTATTCATTTATTCGGAAAACAAATCAGTTATTCTGGTACAACAAAGATTGCCAGAGTACGCCATCAGGTTATTCTTGAGCATAAAAAAGCAACTCTTTACTGCGATTCGCTCGACTTTGACCGTAATACAAACACAGCCTACTATTTCAACTACGGAAAAATTAAAAGCGGAGAAAATGTTCTGGTTAGCAAATGGGGATACTATTTTGCTCATTTACGTGATTTTGTTGCAGTTAAAGATGTGATACTTACTCACCCACAATACAAAATGTATAGCGATTCGCTTCGATATAATATTCAAACTGGCATTGCTACTTTTTATGGACCATCTAAAATTATTAGCGACACTAATCTTATTTATTGCGAAAATGGATGGTACGACACCAAAAAAGATATCAGTCGTTTTAGCAAGAATGCCTATTTATGGAGCAAGAACAAATTGCTCAAAGGAGACAGCCTTTTCTACGACCGAAACAACCAATATGGAATTGCCAGCAAAAATGTTTTTCTCATTGATAGTACAAATAAAGTCATTGTTCGTGGCCATTACGGAAAATATTTCGAAAATCCTGATAAAGCTTTTATTACAGATAGTGCTCTTTTTATTCTGGCACAAGATTCTACCGACACTTTATATCTTCATGCAGACACTCTGTTTTATCTTACCTACTCCGATAGTACCAAATTTTTAAAAGCCTATTACCACGTAAAATTCTTCAAAGATGAACTACAAGGCTCCTGCGATTCGCTGGTTTATTCTGTACGTGATTCTTTAATGGAATTATATAAAGTACCAATATTATGGAGCGAAAAACATCAGCTTGCAGCCAAAAAAATTGAAATATATTTTCGAAATGATTCTTTATACAAAATACTTCTTAACGAATTAGCCTTTATCATTTCACAGGAAGATAGCCTCTTGTTTAATCAAATTAAGGGAAAAACGATGACTGGCTTTTTCAAGGAAAACAAACTGTATAAAGTTGAAGTCAAAGGAAACGGACAAACCATTTATTATCCAAAAGACAACCACGAAATAATCGGAGCAAACAAAGCCGAAAGTAGCGAAATAACTATTTTTATCAACAATAATGAAATACAAAAAATTATTTTCCACCGAAAACCTAAGGCCACACTTTACCCGTTAAAAGACATTAATCCGTTAGACTTCAAACTCGATTATTTTAAATGGTACGAAAAATTAAGACCACTTTCGCCAACCGATATATTTATTAAAAACCCTTAATTGGCCGAATTTTATACTTTTTCGTTCTAATTTTCATTTTTTTTGGATTTACCCATATCTTTGCAAAAATTTTTCGTTATGAAACTGAAAGTAGCAGCCATTTCACTAATTATTGTAAATCAATTAATTTCACAAACCGATACTATTCGATTATCCGAATTAGAAGTTAATGCTAACCGCATAAGTTCAAAATATAAAGACCATCTTCGTGTTGTACAAATCATAGATAAAAAAGACATCAGCCAACTTCCGGTAAAAACATTATCAGAAATATTAGATTATATTGTAAGTGCCGATATTCGTCAGCGTGGATTCAACAATGTTCAGGCAGACATTAGTCTTAGGGGTGGTAATTACGAGCAAACTCTGGTTATGATAAACGGAATACCTGTAAACGACCCCCAGACAGGTCATCACAACCTTAACATTCCTATTCATGTCAATTTAATTGAGCGAATAGAAGTGTTAACCGGAGGCGATGCCCGTCGTTATGGAGCTAATGCATTTGCCGGTGCCATCAACATAGTTACCAAAGAAATGTCATCAAATAAAATCAATACTACCATTACAGGTGGAGATTTCAAGTATTTCTCAGGTGAAATAAACGGAAACGTTAAAACCAAGGATATTCAACACTTATTTTCCCTTGCCCATCAACAGAGCGATGGATACCGTCCCAATACCGACTTCAACAATAGTCAGCTCACCTGGCAAATGACCTATAAAACCGAACATTCTATCACACAAAGCATAGCAAGCTTAGAAAACAAAGCCTTTGGAGCTCAAAGCTTTTACACTCCTAAGTTTCCAAATCAGTACGAACAAACCAAAGCACTGTTTTCATCTATCAGTCATAAACAATATGGGGAAAAAGTAATTTGGACAACTCAGCTATTTTATCGTCAGCATCACGACAGATTCGAATTGTTCAGACACGATTTACCAGCTGACCAGATACCAGGCTGGTACAAACACCCCAATTATCACATGACACGAACCGCAGGAGGGCAAACATTTGCGACTTTTAATCACCGCCTTGGAAAAACTACAACAGGCGCAGATTTGCGTTACGAACACATTTTCAGCAATGTACTTGGCGAATCCATG
>FWPV01015990.1_pt1 | contig 10659 bp, 7 predicted proteins | sample 2228371 | NCBI WGS metagenome assembly FWPV01 (sample SAMEA103939776, study PRJEB20133) | metagenome
TCTTTCACCTTCTCCTGGAAAACCAACAATAACATCTGTTCCGATAGACACATCCGGGACACGTTTGTAAATATCATCAACAATCTTCCTAAAATATTCAATAGTATAATTTCTTCTCATTAATCGTAAAATTTTATCATCACCACTTTGTAAAGGTAAATGTATATGGTTACATATACGTCTTTCCTGTAGAAGTTCAATAATCTCTTTGTCAATTTCATTTGGTTGTAAAGAACTCAATCTAAATCTATGGATTTTTGTATTTTTTAAAAGAAATTTTATAAGTTGTGCAAGTTTTATCTTGGGTTTATTATCAATTCCATACAATCCAAGATGGATACCAGTAATAACAATCTCATTGAAATTAGCATCTTGAAGTTCTATAACTTGATCTAATATTCTATAAATATCTAAGCTTTTTGATTTTCCCCGAGCAAAAGGTATTACACAATAAGCACAAGAGAAATTACATCCATCTTGAACCTTTAAATATGGTCGAGCCCTTGAACAATAATTAAAAGTATATCTTTCAGTATTATTATCTAACATTTTAATAATATTATATTTATCGCTATTTTTAACAATAATTATTGAATCATTAATTTTTTTAACTTCGTCATGATTTAATTGTGAATAGCAACCAGTTACAATAACTTTTGCACCAGTCTTTAATGATTTTCTAATAAGCTGTCTGGATTGATAATCACTTTTAGAAGTTACAGTACATGTATTTATAATGCAAAAATCAGGTTTTTCATCAATATTTACAGATGTAAAGCCTCTTTTTATAAGATTTCCTTCGATAAAAGAACTTTCAGCCTGGTTTACTTTACAACCAAGAGTTAATATTGATACTTTCATTTAGTGGAGGGAACTCCTTCTAATGAATGCTTGTTAGCTTTGGTTATATTTACAATTAGTAAATTACCCACTTCAATTGGTATTTTGGGAATATTAACTATTTTGTTAGTACGTGTTCTTCCTGTTAGTTTATTAAGGTCTGTCTTACTGTTGCCTTCGATTAGTATTTCATATAACCTACCCTCAAGTGATCTATTAATATTTAAAGTTATTTCATCCTGAACTTGCAATATCTCCGAAAGGCGAACTGATTTTATCTCATCAGGAACTTGTTCATTCATCTGAGAAGCTTTTGTTAAAGGTCTTTTTGAAAACTTAAAAGCAAATATTCCATCAAATCTAATTTCTTTAATTGCATTTATAGTTTGTAAATGATCCTGCTCAGTTTCACCCGGAAAACCTGAAATTATATCAGAAGTAATTGATATTCTAGGAATCTTTTCTCTTAGCTTGATAACTTTTTCTAAATACTCACCGTATGTATATCCCCTATTCATTAGTTTTAAGATTTTACTTGAACCTGATTGCAAAGGTAGGTGAATATGTTCACATACTTTTGGCAATTCTGACATTGCATCGATTAGACTGTCCGAAAGGTCTTTTGGATGTGAAGTAACAAATCTAAGCCTTTCAATTCCATCTATAGCATTTAATTTTCTTAATAAATCGGAAAAGCCTATTTCGCTTTTGTATGAATTTACATTCTGTCCTAAAAGCGTAACTTCTTTGTAACCTTTTTCAGCAAGCTCTCTTACTTCAGATACGATATTTTCATATGGTCTTGAACGCTCCCTGCCCCTTGTGTAGGGCACAATACAATAACTGCAATAATTATTGCATCCATACATTATCGTAACCCATGCCTTTATTTTACTTTCTCTCTCAGTAGGTAGATCTGTTATCGCTATTTCAGGATTATCATCAATTGCAATGAAATTTGATTTATCTTTTATTATATTCTTAACCATATGAATATTTTGTGGACCTAATATAAAATCAACATGAGATGCTTTTTTGAATATGTTTTTTCCCTCCTGCTGTGGAATACACCCAGCAACTGCAATCTTTACTGAAGCATTTCTTTTTTTATAAGATTTAAGTCTACCGAGTTCACTATAAAATTTTTGCTCTGCTTTTTGCCTTATACTGCATGTGTTGAATATAATGATATCAGCATTTTTTGGATTTTCGGTCTTCATATAACCTTCATTCCTAAGAATTCCAAGTATTTTCTCAGAATCATGAAAATTCATCTGACATCCGAATGTGCGTATATAAACTTTCTTAAACATATTTTAAATTTACCATGCAGTATCTCAGTGTTACAAGACATCAATGTTTTTTTGTATTTAAGTTATAGACTTTTCTTGAAATCTTATTATTCTTAATTCTATTATATAAAACATGTTTGGTACATTATTAAGCAAAGTCTTTGGCACAAAGAATGAGCGTGAACTTAAACGTTTATGGCCATTTGTAGAGCAGGTAAATTCATTAGACTCAACAATAAAAAATCTTACAGATATTCAACTCAGAGAAAATACTGATAAATTTAAAAAAAGACTTGAATCTGGTGAATCATTAGACGATATACTTCCAGAGGCTTTTGCAACAGTTCGAGAGGCCTCAAGACGAAAACTTCAAATGAGGCATTTTGATGTTCAGATACTTGGGGGTATCGTTCTTCACGAAGGCAAAATTGCTGAAATGAAAACTGGTGAAGGAAAAACGCTCGTAGCCACCCTACCCGTTTATCTTAATGCTTTAGAAGGTAAGGGAGTACATGTTGTAACAGTAAATGATTATCTTGCAAAAAGAGATACTCAGTGGATGGGCCCAATTTACAATTTTCTTGGTTTATCAGTTGGTGTTATACAACACGATAGTTCTTTCCTTTTTGACCCTAATTATTATTCTTCCGATAAACGATTCGATCATCTTCGTCCATGTTCACGAAAAGAAGCCTATTTAGCAGATATTACATATGGTACAAATAACGAATTTGGCTTTGATTATCTGCGTGATAATATGAAATATGATATATCTGATTACTGTCAAAGAGAATTGAATTATGCAATTGTTGATGAGGTTGATAGCATACTGATTGACGAAGCACGGACCCCACTTATCATATCCGGACCTTCTGAGGAATCCACAGATAAATATTACAGAATCGATAAGATTATTCCAAAACTCAAGAAGGATATTGATTATACAATTGATGAAAAAGCAAGAACAGCAATTCTTACTGAAGAAGGCAATATAAAAGTAGAAAAAATGCTCGAGATAGGCAATCTCTATGACCCTGCTAATATTGAACTTGTACATCATGTTCTGCAAGCATTGAAAGCACATACCTTATTCAAGAAAGATGTTGATTATGTTATTAAGGATGGAGAGGTTATTATTGTAGATGAATTTACTGGTAGACTGATGCCTGGGAGACGTTGGTCCGACGGACTTCATCAAGCAATTGAAGCAAAAGAAGGTGTAAAGATCGAAAGTGAAAATCAGACGCTTGCTACAATAACTTTTCAAAATTATTTCAGAATGTATAATAAACTGGCAGGCATGACTGGTACTGCTGATACTGAAGCAGAGGAATTTGCCAAAATATATAATCTGGAGGTTGTTGTAATCCCTACAAATAAACCAATGATACGTGTAGATTATCCAGACCTCATTTATAAAACCGAAAAAGGTAAATTTAGTGCTGTTCTAAAAGAGATAGAAGAACTTTATAAAAAAGGGCAGCCTATACTTGTTGGGACTATTTCTATTGAGAAATCTGAAATATTGAGTCATTTACTAAAAAAGAGAGGAATACCACATTCTGTTTTGAATGCAAAATATCATGAGAGAGAGGCCGAAATCATTGCCCAAGCAGGCAGAAGTGGTTCGGTTACTATTGCAACTAATATGGCTGGACGCGGAACAGATATTATTCTTGGTGGTAATCCCGAAGGACTGGCAAGAGAATTTTTAAAAGATAAAAAAGATTATACTGAAGATGATTTGAATACCGCACTAAAAAAAGCTGAGGAATTATGTATTAAAGACAGAGAAAAAGTTGTTTCTCTGGGCGGACTTCACATAATCGGCACAGAGCGTCATGAAGCAAGGAGAATTGATAATCAGCTAAGAGGACGTTCTGGAAGACAGGGTGATCCTGGTTCTTCAAGATTTTATCTCTCACTCCAAGACGACCTTATGAGAATTTTTGGTTCTGACAAGATTTCAGGCCTTATGGATAAACTTGGAATGGATGAAGATGTACCAATAGAGAATAAGATGGTTACAAGGGCTATCGAAAATGCACAGAAACGTGTTGAGGCACATAATTTCGATATTAGAAAACATCTCATCGAATATGACGACGTAATGAATAAGCAAAGAACGGAGATATACTCTTTTAGAAAAGATATCCTAAGTAGTTCTAATCTAAAGGACCGTTTGTTCACTATGGTAGAGGATATTGTTGATGAGTTATTGGATATTTATTGTCATGAAGAAAAGCATATTGATGAATGGGATTGGAAAGGACTAAAAGATGCTATTTATAGCATATTTGCTATTGCCCTTGATATTAAACAATTAGACAGAGAACAACTCAGAGAATCCATAGTACATGAGATAAAAAATTTCTATGAAAAGAAAGAGTCAGAAATAGGCAGTGATGTCATGAGATATCTTGAAAAGGTTATCATGCTTCAGGTTATTGATACCCAGTGGAAAGATCATCTACTTGCCATGGATCATTTGAAAGAAGGCATAGGGCTGAGAGGTTATGGACAGAGAGACCCTTTAGTCGAATATAAGAAGGAAGCTTTTGATTTATTTTCAGATATGACATCAAGAATTTCCACAGAAATTCTCACGCGTCTCTTCAAAATACAGGTTCAAAAAAAGGAAACGATCAAGGCAGAGCCTTTAAGACAGTTGCGATTAAGCTATAATAGAGGTGAAGGTTCATCAAGTGTTCAGCCTGTGAGACGTGGAAAAAAGATCGGTAGAAATGATCCCTGTCCATGTGGAAGTGGCAAAAAATATAAGAAATGTTGTGGTATAAATGCATAAAATATTTTTAATAGGCAATATAGCTCTTAGACATGATATCGATGATGCACTGAAAACATCTGGCTTTTTTGTAAACAAGATAGAAAATCTTGAAAAGGCATTATCTGTAATATTCGAAAAAACTGATTTATTAATAATAGATAAGAGACAAACAAGCAATCCCTCTCTAAAACAACTTGTTAAGTTAACAAAGCATATTCCTAAGATTATCATATCAGAAAATCGTTCTATAAAAGGTTTTAGTTCATGCCTTAAAGAACCCTTTACATATCCTTTGTTTTCACCAAAACCATCTGATCTAAAACATTTTATAAACAGATTAATACAAGAAAAAAGAACTTATCTGGAAAATGCACGTTTAAAACATGAACTGTCTATCGCACAGCGTGAAATTAAGTTTTATGAAGATGTGAGCAAGACACTTACATCATCGCTCGATTTAAGTAATAGTATTAAAAAAGTTATGGAAAGAATAAAAGAGATGACCCGTGCAGAGGCATGGTCAATTCTTCTGGTAGATCAGGAGACCGGTGATCTTGTGTTTGAAAAAATGGAAAGCAAAAAAGCAAAAGTAATACGTAAATTCAGGTTGAAAATAGGGGAAGGCATTGCTGGATGGGTCGCTCAAGAGGGAATACCAGTTATTGTTCCTGATGTTACAAAGGATAAACGATTTTTTGGAGAGGTAGATAAAGCTATCCATTTTAAGACAAAATCTATTTTATGTGTACCAATTAAAAGTCAGAATCAAGTAATAGGAGTTCTTGAACTGGTGAATAAGAAGACAGGGGAGCCTTTTCTAAAAGATGATCTTGACTTGGTTATGAGAATAATTGATCAATTAGCAATAGCCATTGAAAGGACATTATTATATCAAAGGATGAGAGAACTTGCTATAACTGATGATCTAACAAAGCTATTCAACACTCGATATCTGAACAGAACTATAGAGGTTGAGATTCAAAGGTCAACTAGATATAATACATCTGTTTCTTTGATATTTATGGATATTGATTATTTTAAAAATGTAAATGATCGGCATGGCCATTTGGTAGGCAGTAAGCTTCTCGTTGAGATGGCACAGCTTCTTTTAAAAAGTTTAAGAACCGTTGATATTGTTGCAAGGTATGGTGGAGATGAGTTTGTTATTGTCCTGCCTCAAACATCTCCAGATGCAGCAATTCTTATTGCAGAAAGGATGAGAAAAGCTATTGAACAATATACTTTCCTGAAGAAGGAGGGTTATTTCCTTAAGTTGACTGCAAGTTTCGGAGTTGCTTCTTACCCAGAGAGTGCAAAATCAAAGGAAGAACTCATAAGACTTGCAGATGAAGCAATGTATAAGGTTAAATACAAGACAAGAAATGCTGTTTATGCTATAGTATAAAATCATAGGATTATGGCACTTTTTAATTACGCAACAAAAGAGATTACCATTAAAATAGTTTATTACGGTCCTGGCTTAAGCGGTAAGACCACAAATCTTCAGTATCTGCACTCTATTCTTAATCCTGAAACAAGGGGAAAACTCTTATCCCTTGCTACAGAAGCTGACAGAACGTTGTTTTTTGATTTTCTGCCAATTGAGTTAGGGAAAATAAATGATTTTTCTATCCGTTTCCAGCTATATACTGTACCTGGCCAGGTAAGATACAATGCAACGAGAAAACTCGTCCTGAAAGGTGCAGATGCTGTGGTATTCGTTGCAGACTCCCAACGTGAGATGAAAGATCAGAACATCGAAAGTTTAAAAAATATGAGAGAGAATCTTATTGCAAATAATATTATACCTGAAGATATACCCATTCTCATGCAATACAACAAACGGGATTTACCGAACATTTTATCTATTGATGAATTAAATAAAGATCTTAATAATGATGGAAAATATGAGTATAAAGAATCGGTTGCCACAGAAGGCATAGGGGTTGAAGAAACATTTCAACATATAACAAAGCTTGTTATTAAAAATATTGCAAAACGTCATAAGATAGATGTAAAAACCCCTGAAAAAGTCATTGAACCTATTGTTGAACCAATTATCGAACCTGTTAGAGAGGAAAAAGTTCTTGAATATGATCTAATAGAAGAACCAATAGAAGCTGCTTCTATAATAGAAACAATACATGAAGTACCTATAACTGAGAAAGAAAAACATACAGATATAACCTTTGAAAGTAAAGAAGAACCGATACAGCAGGCAATTGAAGAAAAGACTGAAAAACCAAAGGAAATAATAATTAAGGAAATAAAAGAGGTGCCTGTTTTTTCTGATGAGAAACTTGACAAGATAGCGAATTCTATTCAGGAAGTATTAAGGGAATTGAAAGAACTAAAAAGTATTATATCTAATAGTCAGTCAGGGATGAATGATTTTAAGCAAGTTCTTGCTTCCATAAGTTCTGAATTGAATGTAATAAAAAAAGAACAGAGAGAAGTCTTCAATAGCATTAGTAGTATAAATAAGAATTTTGATAATTTGAAAATAAAGAAAAGCTGGTTTAAATTTTTGTGAAATTCAAATCTGCTCCAACGTTCTTATCAATGCTTCAGCCTTCTTAAGTGTCTCATAATATTCGCGTTCGGGATCAGAGTCTGCCACTATTCCAGCACCAACTTGTACATAAGCAGTATCTTCTTTTATAACGAAGGTTCTGATAATAATATTTAAATCCATATTTCCTGTAAAACTTATATAACCTAAAGAACCTGTGTAAGGACCCCTCTTTACGGGTTCCAGTTCATCAATGATCTCCATACATCTCACTTTTGGAACTCCTGTTATAGTGCCACCTGGGAAAGCGGCGTTTATAACACTGAAACAGTCTTTGTTTGCAGAAAGTCTACCTTTTATATTTGAAACGATATGAATTACGTGTGAATAATCTTCAGTTATCATGAGCTCATCTACATTTACTGTTCCGTATTCTGAAACTCTTCCGAGGTCATTCCGTTCAAGGTCTATTAACATTATATGTTCAGCCCTTTCCTTTTCATTTAAGATGAGTTCCTCTCGCATAAACTCATCTTCGCTACTATCCCTTCCCCTCGGTCTTGTTCCTGCAATAGGTCTTGTATCAACATTTCTATCTTTTACCCTTAATAGACGTTCTGGCGAAGAACTAACTATCTTGTAATAATCGAAATCAACAAATGCAGCAAAAGGCGAAGGGTTTATTGACCTTAAAATTCTATAAAGTTTCCATGGTTCTTTGTCTTTGATACATGCAGATACCCTTTGTGAAAGATTAGCCTGAAAAATGTCTCCTGCAGCAATATAATCTTTAGCACGCTTAACTATGTCAATATATTGATGTTTTTTCATTTCATAAATAATTTCTATTGTTTGTTTCGATTTTTGAAAAGAAAGCTCATAATTATTGTCTATATTTTCTAATCGTTTTTTTATATTGTATATAATATATAGAGCCTCATCATATTTAACATCCCAGCCTATTGTCTCTATGTTATAACCATCCATTGCTTCTCTTACACCCGGGCATACAATAATCCAGCTTTGTTTAGACATATGGTCAAAAGCGATCAACTTATCAATCATAAACATATGAGCATCGGGCAAATTAATATCATCTTTTGAATTTGAAGGGAGTTTCTCGATATAATGCACAAAATCATAACTTATAATTCCTGCAAGACCTCCTTGAAATGGCGGAAGAGATTCAATTTTTTCTTGGGAATAAAGATTAATAAATGTTTTCATCAAAGTAAGAGGATTAAATGTTCGAATCGTTCTCTTATATGAGGACTCAATCTCTACTTTTCCATTTTTTATCTTGAATATCATGCATGGTTCAAAACCTATAAAAGAATATCTTGCAATCTTTTCATGCCCTTTTACACTTTCAAAAAGAAAGCTATTGGGAGAAGCTAAACATTCATAAATAGAGTATGGAGTTGAATATGGTATGTTTAAATATAAAGGGTAAATTTTCCCATATTTGATAAATTCAATAAACTTTTTTTTTGTGGGGAAAATCATCTAAAAGGCTTGTATGAATTGCGTTGTTTTGAGTGGTTTCGAAAGAATATATTTTATATGGCTATTCAATATTTCAGAGAGTTTTAAAAGAACTGCTTCTGAAGGTTTTATACGATTTATCTTTTTGGCATCCCATGTAATTAGGTCTGAATATAATCTTATGACTGCTGAAGATATTTCTATTGCAGAATTTAGATTTTTTGAGCATTCATTACACAGAATCGATCCCTCCGAAAGATAAAAATTATGCCCTGATTTTCCACATTTCCCACAAGAGTCAAACTTAGGTGCAAAACCAGCTAACTTGAGAATTTTGACTTTATAATGTGTGAGTAGTAAGTTGTCATTAAACAGTTTTATTTTGCAATTTTGTTTTTGTAACTGTAAGATTATGATATTCTCAATATCATACAAAGTTGTAATAAGCAAAGAAAATATATTATCATTCGAGTCTCTTTCAGGTACAAACTGCAATGTTAATTCTATTATTTCAGATATTTTTATAAAAACATTAAAAGTATTACGTATAGCATGAAATGAATGTATGATATCAGACTGAGTCAATCTCGGCAATGTTGAAGCTTCCTTCCCCCAGAATGATATCTTTGAGTACGTAAGAGGCTCGAGACTGCTCCCAAACTTACTATTTATCTTACGTGGACTTTTAGCAAATACCTTAAGAAGTCCAAAATCAGGTGTTAGATAGGTTACGATTAGATCAGCCTCTCCATACGGAAATGTTTTTAAAACAATTCCTACAGTTCTATGTAGCATTACATGATATTTCCGAAATCCTCAGGCTTTAAATTCTTCAACCACTCCTCAAGTTCGTCAGAACTTTTCTTTTCCATTACTCTTTCTTCTACGAATATCGGTGCATTAAATCTTAGTGCTATAGCAATTGCATCACTTGGTCTTGAATCAATAAAGTTGTCTTTTGTTCCATCATTTATACAAAGGAGGGCATAATAAGTATTGTCAAGAATCTCTGTCACAATAATTCTTATTAAACGAAAATGAAAAGACTCTATAATATTTTTAATAAGATCATGCGTTAAGGGCCTTGGAGTTTCAACTTTGCCTAATGCAAGAGCTATAGAATCTGCTTCCGGTTTACCGATCCAGATTGGAAGAGTACCGTTACCGTCAATTTCTTTTAAAAGTAATATGTACATATTACTGCGGGGATCAAATAGCATGCCTTCAACTTTCATCTGTATTAACATTTTATATATACCCCAATTCCTTTAAGAACTGTTTATTATTTCTCCACCTATTTTTTACTTTTACCCACAGCTCAAGGAAGATTCGAGTATTTAAAAAAAATTCTATGCTCTTTCGCGCATCTGTTCCTATTAATTTTAACATATATCCATCTTTTCCTATTATAATAGCTTTTTGGCTTTCTCTTTCAACATATATATTACCTTTAATAATTATAACGCCATCATCCTTTTCTTTCCATTCAGTAACCACAACAGCAACTGAGTATGGTAGCTCTTGCTTTGTCATTTTCATAATTTTTTCTCTAATTATTTCAGATACCATAAATTTCTCTAATTGATCAGTTATAAAATCATCAGGATAATATTTAGGCCCTTTCGGAAGATAATTACAGATTTTTTCAATAAGGATTGGTATGCCATCATATTTCAAAGCAGATATTGGGATAATCTCTTTAAAATCATAAAGTTTACTAAAATGTTCTATCAGGGGAAGCA
>FWPV01015991.1_pt1 | contig 10658 bp, 8 predicted proteins | sample 2228371 | NCBI WGS metagenome assembly FWPV01 (sample SAMEA103939776, study PRJEB20133) | metagenome
CTGTCTCAGAATTGCTTCCTTGCGAGCCATGATGATCCCCCTTGTTATGAGGACTGGGGCGTGCATACGCACGCCCCAATCGCTAGACCAAACTCACTTGAAGTACTTGGCAAAGATCTCTTTGGTGCGCTTGTCGGTCTCATCGAGGGCTTTGGCGTTATCCCAGCCGTCGATCAACACGCGCACGACGATATTGCCCACCGGATCGTTGACACCGCCCGCCTCCGCCATGGCTGCGTTATCGTAGGGCGCGGGATAGCCCGGATAGACGCCCACCCTCACCGCCTGGTTAAAGGCCCCGCGCTTGCCCTTCTTCCACATCTCCAACGTGTCATACTCTTTGACCACGTTGGTGACAAAGCCCAGCTCGAGCCAAGGCGCGTAGATGTTTTTGTCATACAAAGCCTTGATCAAGGCAGTCGCCGTTTCTTTGTCTTTGCAGACCTTGGGCATGACCACGGTATAACGCAAGCTGGCATCCGTGGTGGCAAGCTTATCTTTGGGCTTGGGCGCCAGTCCGGTGACCTCAGCCAACGCGGGCTTGTTGGTTTGGCACCACGTATAGATGCTGGCAGCATTGATAACGACCAGCGCCTGCTCTTCTTGGTAGGCTTTATTGTTAGACGACCAGTCCCATGAGGCCGCGTCCTTGGGGAAAAGCTCCATTTTGTAGGCGCCCTTTAGGAATTCGAGCGCGCGGAAGCAGTCCTCCTGGTGCTTGTCCTTGAGAACGAACTTGGTGCCCGTCTCGTCCCAGTTCAGCGCCCCAAAGTTGCGGAAGCAGTCATTGCACCAGCCATCATGCTGCTCTTTGACGATGCCAAAGCCCCAGGGGATCATCTCCTTGCCTTTGCTCTTGAGATAATCCTTGGCTTGCTTGGCATAGTCGCGCAGTTGCTCCCAGGTCCACTGTCCCTCGGGGATCTTCACGCCCGCTTCCTTGAAAATATCCTCGCGGAAGTGCATCATGGGGGTGTCAATCGAATAGGGCAGGAAATAGACCTGTCCATCGCGCGTGACGTACTTGTCCAGACGATCCTGCCACCCCCCATGCGCCGCGCCGATGTCCTTGAACTGATCGGTCAATGGGAGAAGGCCCTTGGCATTCATCATCAGCAAGGCATTGCCAGAGCCGGCGAACATCGCATCCGGGAGCGTCCCCGCCTCCAGGGCCGGCATGATCTTATCGTTCATCTTGCCGTCCGAGTCACGCGAGGTTTCGATCTCGACATTGTTGGCCTTGCCCCACTCTTTGATCTTGTTCTCCAAGAGATCATCGGCGGCAGGGGCATACGTATTCCATAGCCAGAACGTGAGCTTTTTGGCCTTGGCCGGGGCGGGTGGCTGGGTAGCGGCTGCGGCGGGCTTGGCCTCTTCTTTCTTAGGCGCGGCTGTGGGCGCGGCCGGAGCGCAAGCGCTCAGCACCTGCGATCCGACGATTCCCCCGCCAACCACGGCAACCCAGCGCAAGAATTGACGACGACTGATCGAACCTTGAGTAGCCATACGAACCTCCTTGTCTTGCTAGACAGAATCTCGTTGCCGACAACTACGATTGAGTTTGACCGGAGCATATGCTCCTATCTCGCCGTGCACCTAGATGCTAAACAAACGGGGACAAAACGACCTAATTAATTTTGCGCATCACCTCCTTTGATTAAAGTATAGCACGCAATGAGCAGCTATGTCAAGCGACGGCGGTGAGCACATCCTCTTTTCTCACCGCCACGATGCGACCGTGCCAGCTCAGCTCTGCCTCGCCAAAACCATGATACACGCGCACGCGCTGTGACTGGAGCACAGGCCTGCCGTCCAGGCTGGTCAGCGTAAATAACACCGGATCGCCGTATTGATATCCGGCCCAAGAGCGAGCATGGAAAGCCACAAACGTGCCCGCCTCAATCACAAAGCCATAGGGCGGCAACATAACCTCGCCTCCTGTTGCTGATTGGACGCGATAGGGCTGGTCGCCACCGTTCACTACCGTCTTCACACCGTTTGAGAATGTCGTGCGACGGATCAGGCGCGCCTCGTCCAGGAATTCATAGCGTTCGATGAGCGCCTCGGACGTGAGCTTGTTGAGCGGCCCCAAAACCTCTTGCGTGTTCTTCATAAAGCGATCCCACAGACAAAATCCCTCGGCCCAGCCGTTGTGCGCGCGCGTAAAGACGGCCGGGTCGCTCGGCCCGATGGGAGGCGGCGCCTCGGTAAAGCCTTGAGGATCCTTCCAATAGAGATGCGACCCCAACGAATGATAGTAAAGCGTCCTACCCATGGCTATATGGTGAATCACTTGCTCGGCCATTTCCTCGGGCCTGTAGCCATATTTGCCATGGATGGCGATGCAATCGTGAAAAACCATGTCGAAAAACGGTACAACTCGGCCGCCGAGTTCTTGAGGATCCAGGCGATGATAGTACCTGCCGCTGACGGAGGCCAGCCCCTCGAAAAAGTCGGCATGCGGCACGGCCCACTCGCGGCCACATTCGGAGCCGAACATGCCGAATACATCCCGCGCATAGTCGGATAGCACTTGCTTCCAATGGATATCGTCCTGCTTGGTGAGGGGATGGCGCGGATCATAGCACTCTTGTGCTGCCACGGCGTAGGTCGTGTCAATAAAGTAAATGTCAGGATGGAACGTGTCGCGCACCAAGGGCAGGTTCTCGGGGCGTTGGGCCAACTTCACCGCCTCGCGCGCGCAGGTGTAATAGGCTTGCCCACCCAGCCAGACGCCGCCCAAATGGGGCGAGCCGTCCGCGTCCTTCTGCAGCCAAGCCTCATCCCAAGAAGGCGAATCGCGGTACATGTCCTGATAATTATCGTGCAAGCAGAACAGATAGCCACAGGCCTGTACGCGCCGCGCACAATCGGCCAGGCCCTCGTTGCCGCCACACTCGGGGTTGGCGGGCATGATGTCGGGATGCCGCACATCGTAACCGTAGCGCGTCCAACCGCCGATATGAAAGAGCACATCCTCCAGTTGGAGATCGCGCTTGAGGTGTTCGGCGATTTGAGCCACCTCGTCAAAAGTCCATTGGACCTCCACCGACTGTTCGACCAGGTTCACGTCAATGCGCCGACGCAACGCCGTCCACAGCTTGAAATTGCACGCGCCGAACAACCTGGCCGCTTGGGGGCGCGTGGCCAGCTTTTCGCGCCAGGGCACGCGATAACCCAACGCCGTCGCATGTTGGCGATAGGCCCGAGCCAACGTCGCCAAGAAATCGCCGCGCCCGAGGCAACGCAATTGCAGCGATCGCGCCGTCTTGCTCAAAGTGAAGCTCATGCGCAACGCCGGACGCGCAGGTTGCTCTGCGCGCAGTTTGCCCAGCGTGCGCCACAAATTGACCTTGACGTATGGATCTCCCCAGCTCGCCATAAGCACCGCGCCTGACTTGTATAGGCCCGCCATCGCCATATGCACGCCCTCGTAATCATACGTGCCGAGATGCAGCTCAAACGCTTTCTCGCCCACTGCAGGCAATAACAAGCCCATGCGGACGGGTAGCAGCGCGTCGCCCGCCTCATCGGCACTGGTTTCCAGGCCGTGGCTGAAAAGCTCTACGGCAGCAAAGGCCGTCCCGCTATCGGGCACCAGATAAACTTGAACCGCATCACCCAACAAGCGGAACACAAGCGTCACCTCGGCATCTTGCCCCAAAGGCCCCATAAATCGGCAATGCAGGGCGCCTCCCTTCTCGTCCACTGTGCGCAGCGTCATGGGTAAAAAGCTTTCGCCGCGTTGTATCTGGAGCCATGGGGCGCGATTGAAAGCATTGGACCACTCGACGCCGGCGCGCTTGTCCGTCAACGACCACACATTGGTCGCGGGCGAGAGGGTTAGCCGCACTTGGTCGTTTTCTAGTATCATCGGATCACGCGTAATCGTCATGCTGCCTCCTTGTTGGTGTCACTTTTCGAACAAGCTCAGCTGTGCCACACGCTTTTCGGGTGCATAATGGCGCATGCGCATCTCAATGCCGTAGCGCGCACAGAGTTCGTGAAATATCGCCTCAAGATGCGCTGCCCGCTCCGAGCCGCATTCGTAGCGTTCGCCGAACCGACGCTCGTACCTGGCGCGCAATCCCGGAAACAGCCGATCCAGGCAGGCGTAATAATAGGCGCGCTGGCCATCGCGCATCGTCATGCCAAACGCCGCCATGATGTACTGAGCGCCACAATCGCGTGCTTTTTCGATAATCGCCTTGATATTCTCATCGCTATCTTCGATATAGGGCAACACGGGCATCAGAGTAACTCCCGTGTAGATGCCCGCACCGGCCAAGGATCGCATAGCGGCCAAGCGCCGCGAAGACGGCGGCGCGCCCGGCTCAAGTTTGCGCGCCAGATCATCATCCACCGTCGTGATGGTGAACGAAACGGCAGCGTATAAGCCGGCGATGTTCGTCAGGAGATCCAAATCCCGCACAACCAGGTCACTCTTGGTGATGACGTGCACGGGAAAGCGTTGCTGCGCTATGAACTCGAGAGCGCGGCGTGTAAGCCGGTATTCGTTCTCGATCGGCCCATAGGGATCGCTCATCGAGCCGGTGCCGATGGTGCCCCTCACCCGCTTCTTGGGCAATTCGAGCTTGAGCAACTCGATCGCGTTCACCTTCACGAGCACATCCGCAAAATTCTCGATTCGATAGCAACCACTACGCGAATCGCAATAGATGCACTGATGTTGGCAGCCGCGATAGATGTTCATAGTGTACTTGATGCCGAACCACGGGTCCGGCACCTTGCTGCTCGAAAGCAGGGTCTTGGCCTGAATCTCTTGAATAATGGGAGAACCTCCCCTACTCCTGCTCTATGGACGCCCACAAAGATAGGCCATCCTTCGGCACCTGGCGCAACAACTCGTCCAGCTCATGTCGCTTGATGGGGCCGGTCAGGATCAACGGCTTTTTCTCCAGAATCTTGCGTAACACAGGGATTAGCTCCAAGGGCGGCGGGCCGCTCGGCTCCGGATCAAAGGAAACCTGGATAGCGTGAGGTCGTTCGACAGACAACAACACATCCACCGTGTGGAGCGAGCCAGAGTGCAGATGGATGCATGAATAATCCACCGCCTCACAAATGCGCACATCGTAAGGCAAGAACCAATCCGCATATTGCTTGGGCGATAGAAAAGCTGAAGCATCGCACTGTGTGCGCACAACCGTGCCCGGCGCCCAAATGCCAAAGGGATTCACATATCCCCCCTGTACCATCGGGGTATGTATGCGCTGCGCTTCCAGAATATCAATAAAGGCTTGGGTTACCTCTTCGAGGAAACTACGCAGCTCCAGCGGATGGTCATACATGGAAAAGCAAGTGAACTCCGGGCCTAGTATAGCCTCCGCCAGGTCCGACGGTCCGCGCATGAGCGTATGCACCACGGCATAACGCCCGCCGCTGCGCTCGGCCAGCATCTCGGTCAGCTTTTCCAGAGTGCTCAGCCAGTCGCGGTCCCTGCGCGGTGAGCGGCGCTGCCATTCATCCCAATCGCGAATGAACGAGCGGCTGCGCATCGCCCCGCCCAGGATTGAGGCGCGGATCCCGCATCCCAAGATGGCCTCCACCCATGGGACACGACCATACGGCGCGCGCGAGTGGACATGATCGCCATAGAACTCCAGAGGTCCCGGTGCGCAAGCCTCGCCGGCCAAACGCTCGAGGTCCAACATCTCCGGCCTGAGATCCAAATCCTCCGTAGCCTCTGTGCCATTCGACAGAGGCAGCCACAGCTTATCCAGCGGCGAATCGGGAGATTCCGAATAGAGCATCCCCTTGCGCTTCCACCAATCCGCATGGCGTGCCAGCAATGCGCGCCCCGCTTCATCTAGATAGGGAACAGACCGAGTCACTTGCGAGGAAAGCATACATTTCTCCTTATGTCATCTTTTTACGTCGCAACCCGACGCTATAAAGACATCGAAACTGACTTGCGACCTACGACGAGCCGAATGCCGTGAAAGGCGCCGAACTCGCGCCGTGCAATAATCCCCAAAGCAGATGCCCGCATCAGCGTCGCCTCATCGCGCATGAAATCACCAAACAACGTCCACAGCCAGGCCAACATCCTCGCTGGCAAGTTGCCATCATCTGGCACGCACGCATCCACCAAGACCAAAACGCCATTCGGTCGCAATACCCGCGCCAGTTCTCTCATCGCTGCCATCCCATCGGGTATAGCGCTGAAAACAAAAGTCATGACGATCCCATCAAAACTATTATCCCGAAACGGCAAGTGCGAGGCATCCGCCTGAACCAGATGCGCCACCAATCCGTCACGCCGCAGACGCTTCTGCGCCCGGCCCAACATCCCTCGCGAGAGGTCAAGCCCCACCACAAAGGCGCGTCCTCTGACAAGATCCCTCATCAGCAGCCCAGGCCCCAACCCCACTTCGAGCACATCGCCCTTGTCAGGCAACCATGTCAAGCTTTCGCATACATAGCGGCGCCACATCGGTAACCCACAGACGACCTTTTCGTACCAAAAGGCCACCCGATCATAAAAGCGCTGGTAATTAAAACTTGACATTATAAACCTATTTTAAAGACAATCTCGGGGATTTTGGAGATCAGCGGCGATATGCTTACAATGATTATCATAGTCTATAGTCAGGAGACTGGCAAGACGGCAAAATCTCACTGTTTGAAAGGGTAAAACGATGAAGATGGTACGTTGGCTCTTGGTAACATTATCAGCACTTGTCATTTTGGCCGCCTGCAGCGCGCCGCCGACGCCTACGCCCGCTCCCACGGCCAAGCCGGCCGCGCCTACCGCAACGCCAGCCCCCAAACAACCCTCTCCAGAACCCACCAAGCCCGCTCCCACGGCGCTCCCCGCTACAGCCGCGCCCACGCAGGCTGCACCCGCAACGTCTGTACCACAGCCTACTACCGCCCCCACCCAGGCACCCACAGCGGCACAGCCCAAAGCAGGAACAGCATGGAAAGCCGACGGGACAATCTCAGACGGAGAGTACTCGCGCGATACAACCATAGGCAACGTGCGAGTATGGTGGCGCAATGATAACCAATATCTGTATCTGGCTGCCGAAGCCAAGGCGGAAGGATGGATCGGCGTTGGCCTTGCTCCTGATAACCGTATGCAAGGGGCGAACTATATTATCGCCTCCATGGCAGGCGGACAGCCTAAAATTTTTGACGCTTGGGGCCTAGCGCCCACAGGCGCCACGCACCCACAAGACACCGAGCAAGGCGGCAAGAACGATATTGTAGCCTATAGCGTCGTGCGCAAGGATGGCGTGACGCGCTTCGAGGCCCAGATCCCCCTGGATTCCGGTGATAAATACGACAAGCCCCTCAAGCCGGGCGATACGGTGAAGATCATCGTTGCCTACGGGGCTTCTGACGACTATAATGCACGACATCCGTTCCGCGCTACAGGAGAGATCGTGCTGGACAAGGCCCAATAGAGGCCCAAAGGAAGGTTCGCGTGCCCGACGTCACGTTGCTAAGCGAACAGCATCTCGCAAGCTGGCCTTTATTCGCCGGTCTTGATGCGTCTACGTTGCAACAGGTGGCGTCGTCGCTTCGTCGTCGCATTTGTGGGCCTGGTCAGGTGATTGCCACCGAAGGCACCCCCGGCCAGGCCCTTTACGTTGTGGCAGAAGGGATGGTGTGCGCCAGCCAACTCTCACTGGAAGGCAGGACGCACGTGCTCGCTTATTTGGGACCAGGAGAGTGTTTCGGCCTGGCAGCTTGCATCAACGGTGGCGATCATCTGGCAACGCTCGAAGCCAGCACGAACGCCGTTTTGTACGAACTGCCTCGTGATCGTTTTGAGTTGTTGATGAAAACCAATCCTTCTTTCTCGCTCGCCGTGGCGCGCCAACTGGCCCATAACGAACGCCGTTTGACCGCCAAAATCAAAGACCTCGCCTTGTACCCTGTGCGCGCACGATTGGCGCGCTTTTTGCTAACCTATGCCGAAAGAGGCCCTGCTCAGCGCCGCTGGACACAGGAGACCATCGCCGCTCACATCGGCACGGTGCGCGATGTCGTGGGCCGCACCCTGCGCGCCTTTGAAGAAGAAGGGCTGATTCGTCGCGAGCGCGGCAGGATGCTCCTCATGGACCGTAAAGCGCTGGAGCGCGAGGCCCAACTTTAGACCCAGCCGGTCAGTTCGGCCAGTAACTTGGTGTACTCGACAAAGTTGGGCCAAGAGATATCCGGCGGCACCCCGTGATCACAGCCCGGTATATAGCCTCCGTCCTCGAATAGGGGCGGCACCACGCGCAATACCTCGCCGCGCATGACCTCCCTACCTGCTGCGATCGCGCGCTTGTCAATGCCACCATGGTAGGCTATCTTGCGCCCGAACTGCCGCCGAAAAGCCACGAGGTCATTGCCGGCAGCCACTTCGACCGGATTGCAGCAATTAAAGCCCGACTCGATCCACACCGGAATCAGCTCCCCGATGTAGCCATCCGAATCCATGTCGAACAACCGACACCCGCGCGCCGTCAAAAGCTCGTGCCAGCTCAGATACGTCGGCTGCAAAAAGTGCCTCGCCATCGCCGGCGAAATCATGCTATGCGCCTTGTAGGCCATATCCTCCGAGACCATGAGCACATCAATGCGCACCATGTCCAAGAGAATTTCCAACGTCTCCATGGTAAAGCGCCGCCAGAACTCGGCCATCTCCCACACGAAATCGGGCTGCTCGGCCATCATCAGGCAAAGATTCTCCATCCCCACCCATTCGCGTAGCTGCCAGAATGGGCCGTTGAGCGATACGGCGATCGCTTTGTCCGACTTTTCCAGCACCCGACAACGTGCGCGAAACTCTTCCGGAAAACGCCGCGGATCGTGCGGATCGTAACGCCAAGCCATCTTTTCGTAGAAATCCTCACGGGTTTGCACGGCAAAGCGGTGCCATTTGCGCGTCACAAAATCCTTGGCTGTGCGGATATAAGTGTAGTCGTACGTGTCACTGATCTCGGTGATCGCCCCCATCCAATCCTGCACGACATAGTGGCCGTCCTTGTGCGCAATCACCTTCTCCTCAAACGTGGGGATCATGCGAAAGCACTCTGGCACCCTTTCTACGCCCTCAAAGGCTTCGCGTGGCACGCCGAGAACTCGGCTCAATGCATCGAGATGATGAACATCCTGGGGCAAGCCCTGCTCGTGCCACGCTTTCAACGTGGACTCACGTGGGCCGCCCGGCAAAAGAGGCACATGGTCGGGACGGCCAAACAGCAATGTCTCCAAGTATCTTTCGCGCGCGTTCATGGCCGGAGAATCTCCTTTGGCTTGATGCAAGATGCAAACAGCTTAATTTGTTGAAACCCAACCGTCAAACTTGCGATCCTCGCATTTCAGCGTAAACTGAGGGCGCTTGCGTACATCCCATCTGGCGCCATGCCTTCTGGAGGGTCGACATGGAAGCACGTTGGAGCGGTTTGGCCTTGCCCCTCAACGATAAAGACTTGGCAGTCTTGGAGGATGCCGAGCGCAGCGTCGAAAGCAATCGCTGTGGAGACCTCATCGTTCGGGTGGTTGACGAGAACGGCCAGCCACTGCGCAACGCGCCTTTGCATTACACGCAACGCCAACATGCCTTTCGCTTCGGCGCGCAGTATCCCTATAACCCCCGCGTCTACGATTTATTACAGGACGCGGGCATCAACGCTGCCACGCTGTGGCTCGGATGGAAATATGTCCAGCCCGAGCGTGGCCTTTACAATTTCGAGTATCTCGAAAAAGTCTGGAATCCTTCAGGTCTCCACCAACGCGGCTTGCGTCTGAAAGCTCATGCTCTGAGTTGGTTCAAGCCGGATTGGCACGTATTGCCACAGTATCTGCTGGAGATACCCGTGAACGACCTGCCGATGCTGGTCTATGAGCATGTTTCTCAAATCGCACGCCGCTGGACACCTTACATTGACACCTTTGAGATTGTGAACGAGCCTTTCTGGGTTGAAGCCAGCGCGATTCGCATGACGCTGGAGGATATGATCCGCGTTTGCAGTGCAGCCGCTCTTGCCGTGCTCGATACGATCCCACGGGCCAAACTCCATGTCAACTTTGCTGAGATCTCGCGCATTACAAGCTATGCGATCCACCCGTGTGATCTGCTCGAGGCGCTGGACAAGGCCAATGTGTCCGTTACGGGCATAGGACTTCAGGCCTTGGAAAATGCCTATACGGTCACCGTTCCCACGATTTTCTACCGCAGCAAGGGCCTCGCGAGCCTCCTTCAGTCATTCCGCAAATATTTCAAGCTGGGTAAGGTCCTGCACATTTCGGCTTTTTCTATCCCTTCCGTGCCTCCTCCGGTCAAACCGCCAAGCACCTTCAAACCGCCCTACGGTGATTGGGACGAGACGACCCAAGCCCAGTATCTCGACGCGATTTACACGCTTTTCTTTGCTCAGCGGGAGATAGAAGAAATCACTTGGTATAGTCCGGTGGACGGGCGATTGGCCTATATCGCCGGAGGCGGGCTACTACGCCAAGATTTATCGCCGAAACCCGCCTATATCGCGTTGCGTCAGTGGATCTCTCGCCACACGAGCAGAGGGCAAAAGCTCTCCGACAACGAGGGCAAAGTTCTCATTCGCGCCTATGCGGGCGAATATGAGATCACGGTTGGGTCCGGAGCGCAGGGGCGACGCTTCACCTATACTATCGAG
>FWPV01015994.1_pt1 | contig 10658 bp, 8 predicted proteins | sample 2228371 | NCBI WGS metagenome assembly FWPV01 (sample SAMEA103939776, study PRJEB20133) | metagenome
ATTAACAAAAGGGAAATAAGCACTTGAACCCTTGAATCCTGGAATCCTTGAATCCTTTTTAGCAACTAAATTGGAGAAGAACCAAAAAAATAAACTCTGCCGCAACATCTTTAATTACATTTTTGGGTTAACAGGAAGGCATTGACAATCTTTATATAAAAAGCGTTAAATAAAATATGAACAGAAAATTCCTCACTCTCTTTTCCTCTTTACTCTTCTTTTTGATCTCATGTGCGCCTGTGCTTCAGAGGGAATTAATGGAGACAGGTATAAGGGAATTTTCATTTACTGACATAAAGAAAAATCCTCGTGGGTATAGTGACAAGTTATTCATCCTCGGCGGCATTATAGTAAATACGAAATTAAGAGAAGATGGCACTTTAATAGAAGCTCTTTATGTGCCTGTCGATTCGAGAGGATATTTAAGGGGTATAGGTAAGTCGCATAATAGATTTCTTGCGCTTTTTCCTAAAGAAAGCGGAATACTTGACCCTATAATTTTTAGACCCGAAAGAGAAATAACACTTGCCGCTGAACTAATTGGCATAGAAGAAGGTAAGATAGACAATTTGGATTATGTTTATCCGTTATTCAAGATAAAAGAACTCTACCTTTGGGAAGAAAGAAAAGAATACTATTTTGTACCTTATTACTACGAACCCTATCCTTTCTGGTGGGATTACCCGTATTGGTGGGATCGTCCCTACTGGCGGTGGAGATATAGGCTGCCGCCACCTTATTGGTGGTAGTTTTTGAATTTTAAGGAAAGAGCTTAGCCGGAATTACATTCCTATATTAAATCCGACTTGTGTTTCGTATCCGTTGTCCATGTCCGTAAAAATTATGTTTTTATTTAATTAATAACGGATAACGATTAACTAAAATAATAAATATTCGGTATACCAATGAATCGAAAAATAAATTTTTCCAAAATATCTGCATTATTTTAATTGTATTTTTCGGATTAACAGCTCTTTCTCATGCCTAAAAATTCATCTCAAAAAAATTTATGCCTGCCTATAAAAAAATGTTGACATTTAACCAAAATTTATTTTATAAAAAAATTAGCACTCTAAGTCTTAGAGTGCTAATACCTTAATCTTTCAATAAAAATTAAAAGGAGGTGTAGTAATATGTTGTGGACAGAGTTGGAGAGATTCTTTGATCCATGGCGTGAACTCGAAAATATTGAGCGCGAGTTTTCAAGATGGCTGTCGCCATCAAGGGTCGAATTCCCACCAGTAAATATATGGACAACAGATGAAAATGCGATTGTTACCACCGAACTGCCTGGCATCGACCCAAATACCGTAGACATTTCACTTGTAGGAAGAACCCTTACATTAAAAGGCTCTCGTCAGCCAGAAGAAATTAAAGAAGATGAGTCCTATCATCGAAGAGAAAGGTGGTATGGCCAGTTTTCAAAAACTATTAAATTGCCCTTTAATATCGAAGGGAACATGGTAGATGCACGTTTTGCTAATGGGATTCTTTATATAAATTTACCCCGTGCAGAAGCTGATAAACCCAAGAAAATTAGTATAAAAACAGAATAAGGAGGTGATAAAATGGTAGAAGTGGCGAAAGAGGTGCAAAAAAAAGAGGCGGAAATACCCGAGAGAGGGGAACGCACAAGAGCAAGAAGAGTTTATAGCCCTGCAGTAGATATTATCGAAAGAAAAGATGATATCATTGTTATAGCAGATATGCCGGGTGTAAATGAAAAGAGTGTTGATATAACACTTGAAAAAAACATCCTAACAATTTATGGAAAAGTAGATTATGAAATACCTGAAAACCATAGACTCTACTTATCAGAATACGGTATCGGAGATTATCAGAGGGTATTTACGATTAACGAAGAGATCGATAGAGACAAGATTCAGGCGTCTGTCAAAAATGGTGTATTAAAAATATTGCTTCCAAAGGCAGATATCATTAAAACGAAGAAAATAGAAGTAAAGGCTGAGTAACTCCTAATCAAAAAACTTAAATAACCGAAAGGAGGTGTTTATATGGCTGTTAAAAATGTTACTCCCTCGATTAAAAGAAGTTTACCTGTGAAAAGGGAAGAACGTGATATTTTTTCGCTTTTTCGTGAAGAGATGAACAGACTCTTCGATAACTTTTTCCGAGGTTTTGAGTTAGAGCCATTTGGAGGTCTTGGGACCTTCAGACCAAGCGTTAATGTAGTAGAGGATGACAAAGAAATAAGGGTCTCTGCAGAACTTCCTGGTATAGATGAAAAGGATATAGAGGTTTCACTAAGTAAAGATTCACTCACTATCAAGGGGGAAAAGAAAGAGGAAAAAGAAGACAAGGGAAAGAATTATTATCGCATGGAGCGTACTTATGGCTCATTTAGCAGGACTATCCCCTTACCCACAGAGATAGATGCTGATAAGGTGAAAGCACAATTTAAGAAAGGCGTACTTACTGTAACTCTTCCGAAAACAGCAAAAGCTATTAAGGAAACAAAGAAGATTCCAGTAAAGGCTGAGTAAACAATTTAAAAATAAGAGCCGATATTGTTAAAATGTAGGTAATTAAAAACATATCGGCTCTTATTTTTTACAATTGCATACATTATCAGGTCATAAGTTAACCCCCAAAATACAACTATTCGAGTTAAAATTTACTATTCCTTTTGTTTTAATGGGTTTCTCCTCTCTTCTCATCCAGATATGTATATTACGACTACTTCTTGCAACCTTTTCGGGTAATGAACTTGATATAGGAATTACCCTCTCTTTTTGGCTTGTAAACGTTGGTCTTGGCAGTTTTTTGGGACAGAGGATAAAAAGAAAAAATTTCTTTACATATTCATTTATTATAATTTCTATCCTCTTGATTCCTACAGTTTTTGCAATTAAAGCAATAAGGCCTGTCTTATCTCTACAGATAGGAGAAGCGATATCTCTTTTTTATATCATTATTTCAACTGCCGTTATTATCTCGCCTATTTGTATTGTTTTAGGCATCCAATTCCCCTTATCAGTTTTATATTCAGGAAACCCGAAGGCAGGTGGCTTGATCTATGGACTTGAAGCGGTCGGGGCTTTTGTCGGGGGTCTATTATTCACCTTCTTTATATCATCAAGAATAAATACTTTTGATTTATTTTTAATTCTCTCTTTACTTAACATTCTTATACCACTCTATATTTCCAAGAAAAAAATTCTGTTGTTTTTTTTAATTATTCCTTTATCTCTATATTTATTCTTTTATCCAAAGGCATCATACTTGCCCTGGAAAGGGCTTTATGTCTCGAAAATAAAAGAATCAAGATATGGGGAAATAACGGTTATAAAATTACATAGTCAATCAAGCATATACCTTAATGGTCATCTCTTTTATACATACCCTGACTCGCCATCCGCCGAGATCAAAACTCATATCCCTATGACTTTACATCCTTCGCCCCTAAATATACTCGTCATCGGAGGTTCACCCTCCACTTTAGAAGAGATCGTGAAATACCCTTTAGAAAGAGTTGATTTTATTGAAATAGATCCAGAAATTATTAACATCACTTTCGATTTAGTTTCAAAGCAAGACAGGGATATATTGAGAAACCCTAAATTAAATATAATCATTGGAGATGGCAGAAAATTTATAAAAGATTTATACGAGACAAAATACGACCTTATATTCGTGAACCTACCGCTTCCATACACAGCCAATATAAATAGATTCTATACCATCGAGTTTTTCAAGGAAGCAAAAAGTGCACTTAAAAGCGATGGTATCCTTGTCCTGAATTTACCGAAATCAACAGGTTATATCGGAAGAAAAATGCAGGTTTCCAATGGTTCTATATACAATTCACTTAAATCGGTCTTCGATTACGTCGAGGTAAGCGCAGAAGACTATGGGGGGATATTTGCATCGATGTCACCGATAGTCATAATACCTGAAGTTTTGCAGAAAAGATTCTCGCTAAGAAAAATCCAAACACAATATTTTCATGAATATATATTCTATGATGCATTTACTACATTTAGTGTTGATTATGTAAAAAGAAGACTCGGTGAAATAAAAAATATAAATACTGATCTTAAGCCATCTACATATCTTTACTATTTAATCTTATGGTCAGAAATTTATGGTGGCAAAATTCTGTATTATTTAACTGATATTGAAAAATGGCACGTCTTTCTTGTCATCCCCCCAATTCTTATAGTTATCTTATTTTTGGCATATAAAAATCTGTCAAGAGCTATCTATTTTTCTATCTTAACTACCGGCCTTTCAAGTATGGCTTTTATGGTTTCGTTAATTCTTGCCTATCAAGCATTTTATGGCTATATTTATGAAACAATAGGATTGCTAACATCTACCTTTATGCTCGGTCTCTGGTTAGGAACAATAATCACAAAAGATACCCGACAACCTTTGAGGATTCTATTTTATTGCGAATTTTTGACTGTAATCCTTGCGGTAATATCAATACTATTTTTTAAAACAGAACCGTCTTTCTTCCTATTAATATTATTTTCAGGAATAATAACAGGTGGACAGTTCAACACAGCAAACCTGTCAACAGGCGGAATTGAGATAGCAGGGATAATTTATGGGATTGAGCTTATAGGTTCCTTCATCGGTGCATTTATTTCTTCGATTGTGTTGATTCCGCTCGTGGGTATTTACAACACATTATTATTTGTAGCTGGAACGAAAATATTTTCTGCTTTTATAATATACTCCTTACTACATCAAAAATAGCGAGAGGGTGTGACTTAAGGATTAAATAAGTTTTATAATAATTTATGTCAAAAATAGTCCAGTGTGAGCTCTGTCCCAATGGGTGTATTCTTGACGTTAATGAGGTTAGTAGATGCAGAACGCGGATAAACAAGGACGGTACATTATACAGTCTTGTTTATGGAAAACCATGTGCTGTCCACGTAGACCCTATAGAGAAGAAACCCTTTTCTCATTTCTTGCCAGGAACTACTGCATTTTCTATTGCGACGGCAGGATGTGTGCTTCGATGTAAGTTCTGCCAGAACTGGCAGATATCGCAAGCAAGACCTGAAGACACAGATACTTACGACTTTCCACCTGATAAAGTTGTTCAGAATGCTGTCTTTTACAAATGCAGATCAATAAGCTATACATATACCGAACCTACCGTTTTCTATGAGTATATGTACGATACAGCAGTAATAGCTAAGAAAAAAGGTGTAAAGAACACGATGCACTCATGTGGTTATATAAATGAAAAACCACTGCGGAAATTAACAAAATATATGGATGCAGCTAATATAGATCTCAAAGGGTTCTCCGAGGATTTCTATGCTAAAAACTGCAATGGAAGTCTTAAACCCGTTTTAAGCTCCTTAATCTTATTGAAAGAAGAGAAAGTCTGGCTTGAAATAACAAATCTTGTTATCCCAACCCTTAATGATGACATGAAACAGATTAAAGAGATGTGCAAGTGGATAATAAAAAATCTCGGCTCGGATGTCCCAATCCACTTTTCAAGATTCTTCCCACATTATAAATTGATGAACCTTCCACCTACCCCAATGGAAACCCTTACTCAGGCAAGAAACACAGCAATGGATGTAGGGTTAAAATTTGTCTATATTGGCAATATAAGACATGAGGCAGAAAGTACATATTGTCCTGAATGTAAAAAAATGTTAATACAGCGGATAGGTTATTTTATAAAGCAGAATAATATTAAAAACGGGAAATGCGGTTTCTGCGGAGCTCGCATTCCTGGTGTATGGAGTTAAAGATGAGAAGAAGAGAATTTCTGAAGATAATTTTAACAGGTGCATTTTTGCCTCTGCTTACCAAAAAGACTTTTTCAGAAAAAAGATATAATGTAAAACTAAAGAAAGCTATGTTCTGGAAGAAAGTTGATTCAAAATGAGAGTAACCTTTATCTCTCTTATCTGCGTAGTGTGTTATATAATATCATCTTTTTCCACAGGTTGTGCGGATTACATAGCTGATAAGATAAAAGAGCCTGGTGTATCAGGCATTTTTTATCCTTCAGATCCTGAAGAATTAAAAAGGTCAATCAGTACATTTTTCTCAAAGGCAACAAAAGTTGAGACTGAGGGCGATCTTATCGCTCTAATTTCACCGCATGCTGGTTACAGTTATTCAGGACAAGTAGCAACTGCAGGATTCAAACAGATAGAGGATAGTAAAAAAAATAAAATAATATTGATAGGTCCAAGCCATTATGTTCGATTTAAAGGTGCATCAGTTTTTACAAAAGGAAGTTTTAAGACACCCTTAGGTAATATAAAAATAGATGAAAAGCTCGCAAATAGTTTATTGAATGATATTGCAGATGTTAAATTTTTACCTGAGGCTTTTGAAAAGGAACATTCTATAGAAGTACAACTACCTTTTTTACAAATGACTATGAAAGATTTCAGAATCTTACCTATAATAATCGGCATACCCACGAAACAGACGGTGGAACATCTTATATCAGGTTTATCAAAGATCATGGATGAAAATACTCTGATTATTGCTAGTACAGACCTCTCTCATTATCATGATTATAAAACAGCCAGGGAGATGGATCGTAAGATTATCTCCTCTATTCAAAGATTATCCACTATAGAGACAGAAAATCTTTTGAGAAAGGGTGAATCAGAACTATGCGGTGCTTTTCCTGTTCTGATTACTATTGAGGTTGCAAAAAGGAAAGGAGCAAATACTGGCGTGCTTTTTAAGTATGAGAATTCAGGAGACGTTACCGGTATTAAAAATAATGTTGTGGGATATGCCTCTATCGGTTTATTCAGAAACCCACTTACAGAAACAGAGAAGGCTGAATTGCTTAAAATAGCAAAAAAAGCAATAGACGAATATGTTAGAAACGATAAGATTCTCAACTTGGAAATAAATAATCCAAAACTTAAATCTGATGGTGCTGCCTTTGTGACAATAAAAAAGAAAGGTTTGCTTCGCGGTTGTATTGGTCACATAGAACCTATAATGCCACTTTATGAATCCGTTTTAAAGAATGCTGTAGCAGCTTGCTCAAGTGATCCGAGATTCCCCCCCTTAAAAAAGGAAGAATTGAAAGATATAGAAGTCGAGATTTCTATCCTGTCTCCTTTGAATAAAATAGAAAATGTTAATGATATTCAGATAGGAAAGCACGGATTGGTAATAAAGAAAGGATTGCACCGGGGAATTCTTCTTCCACAAGTAGCAACAGAAAACAAATGGAACATACAAACCTTTTTAGAGCAATTATGTCTTAAAGCGGGATTGCCTCCCGAGGCTTGGAAAGAAGCCGAGCTTTATTTTTTTACCGCTGAAATAATTAATTAAAATGGATCATCTCCAAAAAAGTTGGTAAGATCATGAGGATTCGAGGAGTCAAGGATTCGAGGGAAATGCTTAAGAATTACAAAGACTTAAAAGTTTGGCAAAGGTCTTATCAACTATGTTTAGATATTTACAAAATAACAAAAGGGAAATAAGCACTTGAACCATTGAATCCTTGAATCCTTTTTAGCAACTAAATTGGAGAAGAACCATTAAAATATAAGTTACTTTAAACATCTTATCAACATCCTTTTTACAGAAAATATCTTTCAAAATCAATGTATTACAAAGATTTCATTTTTTTCTTGACATACACAATATATTGTGTATAAACTCTTAAAACGTAATCAATTTATACAAGTTATAGATAAGTGTTTATTTACAATAAGATTGCATTATATTGATAAAAATATTTATAAAATCATCCGTTGTAATTACATTAAGGAATCAAAAAATAAATTTTTTCGCAACATCTGTATTATTTTAATTACATTTTTGGGATAAAAGGGAGGTTTTATGGATTCAATCAAAGATCTAAATCTTTCACCAAACGCATTAAAAGTTCTTGAAAAAAGATATTTAAAGAAGGATGAAGAAGGTAAGGTAGTCGAGACGCCAGAAGGTCTTTTCAGAAGAGTTGCGAAGTCAATCGCCGAGGCTGACAGGCTTTACGGGAAGTCAGAGCAAGAAATAAAGAGTCTCGAGGAAGAATTTTACAGGATGCTTACCTCCCTTGAATTCCTTCCTAATAGTCCTACACTAATGAATGCGGGCAGGAGACTCGGCCAATTAAGCGCCTGTTTTGTAATTCCTGTAGAAGATTCTATGGAGTCTATTTTTGACGCAGTCAAAAATACAGCAATAATCCATAAATCAGGTGGGGGAACAGGATTCAGTTTTTCCCGATTAAGACCAATGGGAGATATTGTAGGCTCGACAAAAGGTATCTCTTCAGGCCCTGTATCCTTTATGACGGTTTTTGATACGGCTACAGAAGCGGTAAAACAAGGTGGTACGAGAAGAGGCGCAAATATGGGTATTTTAAGAATCGACCATCCTGACATCATTAGATTTATTACGTGTAAAGACGACAATTCAAAATTCAATAACTTTAACATCTCCGTAGCACTAACCGATGAATTCATGAAGGCTTTGGAAGAAGATCGGACATATGATTTAATTAATCCAAGAACCCAAAAAGTAACCAATACCCTCAAAGCAAGAGAGGTTTTTAATCTTATCGTTGAACATGCCTGGAAAAATGGTGAGCCTGGCATTGTATTTATTGATAGAGTCGATGCGTCCAACCCAACCCCCCATATTGGCCACATAGAGTCAACCAATCCCTGTGGCGAGCAGCCGCTTCTTCCTTACGAGTCCTGCAATCTTGGGTCAATTAATCTCTCCAAAATGGTAAGAGTTGAGACCTCTGAAATTGATTGGGATAAGCTTAGAGATGTAACATGGAAGGCAGTACATTTTCTTGACAATGTAATAGATGTAAACAAATATCCACTTCCAAAAATAGAGGAGATGACAAAGGCAAATAGAAAGATCGGTCTCGGAGTAATGGGATGGGCAGATATGCTTATACAACTGGGTATCCCTTATAATTCCGAGAGGGCTGTAAATCTAGCTGAAGAGCTGATGGAATTTATACAAAAAGAGGGCAAAATGGCATCATCTGCACTTGCGGAAGAACGAGGAGTCTTTCCTAACTATAAAGGAAGTATATATGATGGGAAAATTCGACTAAGAAACGCGACAGTTACAACCATTGCACCAACAGGAACGTTGTCAATAATTGCCGGCTGTTCATCTGGAATCGAACCTCTTTTTGCAGTATCTTTTGTAAGAACTGTAATGGAAGGCACAAAGCTTATTGATGTCAATCCTTATTTCGAAAAAATTGCAAAGGAACGTGGATTCTGGTCAAGGGATTTAATGGAAAGGGTTGCAGAGAAAGGTTCAATACAGGATTTCAAGGAAATACCAGATGATATTAAGGCAATCTTTGTAACAGCTCACGACATTTCACCTCTTGAACATATCAGAATGCAGGCTGCTTTCCAGAAATATGTTGATAATGCTGTATCAAAGACAGTTAATTTCCCAAACAAAGCCACTCCAAAAGATGTTGAGGAAGTATACATGCTTGCATATAAACTCGGTTGTAAGGGTGTTACTGTTTACAGAGATGGCTCAAGAGAACAGCAGGTTTTAACAAAAGGGAAAAAGGAAAGGCAATATGAAAAAGAAAGGAGACAGAAAATAGTTCCAAGAAAGAGACCCGAAGTAATAAAAGGAACAACGAGACTCATGAAAACAGGGTGTGGTAATCTCTATGTAACCATAAATGAGGATGACGAAGGACATCTTTTCGAACTTTTTACTTCGATGGGCAAAGCTGGTGGTTGTGCTGCAAGCCAGTCAGAAGCTATCGGGAGGCTTGTCTCGCTCGCCTTCCGTTCCAATATCGAGCCTGATGAAGTAATTAAACAGCTTAAAGGAATATCTTGTCATATGCCCGTATGGCATGAGGGAGGCAAGATTCTATCTTGTTCGGATGCTATTGCAAAAGCCCTCGAAAAATATCGCACAATGGGTGAAAAGGGCAATGGAGATGGCTATAAGGTTATGATGCTCATGGGCGCCTGTCCCGAATGTGGCGGTGCTGTTGAGCATGAAAGTGGGTGTCTTGTATGTCATAACTGTGGATTTACAAAATGTGGGTAAATGGTATGAATAATGACAAAGATATAAAAAGAATTTCAAAGGGAGGATGAAGAATCAGCCGTATATCTTTTTGGAGGTCTTTACAAGCAAATATCTTTGAAACCCCTGCACAGAAAAATGCCATTACTAAACTACTTGACGGAAAGATGATTAAGGTAAGAGGATTTAGCAATATCTGCATTATTAGGTATATCAAAGATAATGCTCAAATTTGGTCATTTTAAGGTACTTACTTTTGATTGCTATGGAACATTGATTGACTGGGAAACTGGTATACTCTCAGCAATGCGAATGATTCTTGCAAATCATTACATTGTATTGTCAGATGAGAAAATACTTGAATTTTATGCTGAACTCGAAGCAGAACTCGAAAAAGGAACGTTTCAAAATTATAAATCTGTTCTTAAAAATATTGTAGAAGGATTTGGGAAAAAATTTGGGTTTGAAGCAGGTGAATTCGAAAAGATTTATCTTGTCGAATCCTTAAAGTCATGGCAACCATTCCCTGACACCGTTGATGCTTTAAAAAGATTAAAGAAGAATTTTAAACTTGCAATAATATCAAATATTGATAACGATTTATTTTCTTATACAGAAAAACATTTGAAGATGTC
>FWPV01015997.1_pt1 | contig 10656 bp, 2 predicted proteins | sample 2228371 | NCBI WGS metagenome assembly FWPV01 (sample SAMEA103939776, study PRJEB20133) | metagenome
ATATTTTTGTTATATACAAATTTTAATTTTTCACTTCTGCCTCTAAATTGCTACTAACTTGACTAATTATTTTTGACTTTCTTTTTATTAGTTTTTATCTATTCAACACTTTTTGGAGATGAACCAAATTCTTGAACGCTTAAAAATATATCACAATGACCATTTTGCTAAAACCCGGAAAATATTAATGGAAAAAATCAGATAAATGAAAAATAATATAATAAAAATTGCAATTCTCGGTTCTACAGGCAATATTGGACAACAAGTCCTTGATGTTATCAGAGAACACAAAGATAAATTTAAGGTCATTGCTTTAACTACAAACCAAAACATACGATTATTAGAAAAACAAATCATAGAATTTGAACCACAACATATTTGTATTACCTCACCTCGCCATTCCAGTTTGGTGCCCAAACTAAGAAAAGAACTTACCATAAATAAGAAAAATTATAAACCAGTCTTACATTCAGGAAATGAAGGTCTAAGTGAAATTGCTACCCTTGAAGATGTTGATTTGGTGTTTATTGCTGTTTGTGGATTTTCAGGGGTAATACCTACTTTAGAAGCAATAAAAGCTAAAAAAATGCTTGCAATAGCAACTAAGGAAGTATTTGTTGCTGCAGGTGAGATTGTAAGAGAGGAAATAAAAAAGCAACATGGCTTGCAAAAAATTTTGTGTTTTATTTCCGATACAGAAAGTAAAGGGAAAATTTTTCCTGTTGATTCCGAACATTCTGCAATTTGTCAATGTCTTATTGGTGAAAAGATAGAAAATGTAAGAAATATAATTTTGACTTGTTCTGGAGGTCCATTCAGAAACTTCTCTAAAGATGAATTGCGCAAGGTTAGTCTTAAAGATGTTTTAAAGCATCCTGTCTGGAAAATGGGGAAAAAAATTTCTGTTGATTCTGCAACTTTAATGAATAAATCATTTGAAGTTATAGAAGCTCATTATTTATTCAATATTCCGTATGAAAACATTAAGATAGTTATTCATCCTGAAGCCATTGTTCATTCTATGGTGGAATTTATTGATGGAAATATGAAAGCATTGTTAAGTTACCCTGATATGAGAATTCCAATAAAATATGCACTGTTTTGTGGGGAAAGAAACTTTGCAGAAAAAGGAAAGGAAAAGAAGGAAGGGGCAGGAGGAGGAAAAGAAGGAGAAGACGGGGAAAATGGAAGAGAAAAGGCAAGCAGAAAATGGGAAGTTGAAAAAAAGGAAGAAAAAAGTGTGAAACAACAAAATGTAGGTTTAACTTGTAACTTTCGAGAAGTACCAATCGAAAAAAAACAAATTGTTCACATAGACCCTGTCATTTGCCAATCTGCGGTTCAGGAGTTAATATTTAATCCTAATTTTAAAAGGCTACATTCCAAAATCTCAAAAAGATATAAAACCAAAACATCAAACACCCAGCACAAATTACCACTTACTCTTTCCTTTGGAGAGCCTGACATAGAGAAATTTCCATGTCTAAAGTTTGGTTATGAAGCTGGAAAGGAAGGAGGAACAATGCCAACTGTTCTAAATGCGGCAGATGAAGTTGCTGTAGAAAGTTTTATAAAGGGGAAAATAAGTTTCTCTAAAATTCCTATAATAGTTGAAAAAATGATGGAAAAGCATAATAATATTAAAAATGTAAACTTAGATATTATCATCAAAGTTGATGAAGAAACCAAGAAAAAAACGCAAGAATATGTAAATTCTATAAAATCATAATTTGACGATTTTCAAAAAATAAAATATTGCAATGTTTTAGTATTGCTCTACAAACACATGTGAAAGGGTGTTGCTACATTATTAAAAGTAACTAAGTCCTAACCCAACAAGCCTGCCAAGACCTACCAGAAGAGAATCATTAATTTAAGGAAACAATGAAGTGAGGTGTTTAATGCTTATGGAAGAAAAAAAAGTTAGAAAATTCAAATTAATAGTGATTGTTTTATTTGTTTTAAACATAGTATTTGCAGTCAGTCCATTATATTCAGAAGTTCTTGCAACAAGTGGAAAGGGATACCTTGAATCAAATGGGGTTCATTTAATCTTACACTTAAAAGGAAGTCCTTACGAAATGGGTTTTCAACACGGAGAATTATTGAAAGATAAAATAATGTCAATGTTTGATGAGTATTTTATCAAGACATCAAAGAAGAGGGGCATCAACAAAAAGAATATGATTAAAATTGTAAAGAAATATATGGAAGAACACATCCCTTCATATATAATCGAAGAAATAAAGGGATTGGCAGACGGAGCAAATATTGATTACGATACAATTCTTCTAATGCAATCTTTTCTTGACATACTATCAATTGGCTGGTCAAACGAAGGGAAAGCAATAAATTACATGTTTGGTGGTTGTTCAAGTTTTGCTGCACGAGGTAAGGCAACTGAAGGAGGCATTTTAATACACGCCCGAAATATTGATTTTCCTGACGAAGAAGTGTTAAGAAAGCATGCAGTTTTAATTGTATATGAGCCCGATATGGGGAAAAAGATGGTAATTCCAGGGTGGGCAGGTTTGATTGGAGCCTTAACAGGAATGAATGAGGAAGGCGTAACTTTATCAGAAGATACTATTTCAACAAGCGACGATGACATAAAAGGAACACCCTTCATGCTCCTTTTAAGGAATGCATTGCAGAATGCGAATACAGCAGAAGAATTGCGTGATTTGGTTAAAATTTCGAAAAAAACAACTGGTTATCTTGTTTTGACAACTTCTCCTAAAGACCAACAAATATTTTTAATGGAATTTAATCCAAACATTTTTTCGGTATTCATTCCAAAAGCAGGAACCTGTGGGACAGAAGTAAAAGGTGGGGAAGAAGGGAAATTGCGAGCCTTTTGTGAAGTGGATGATGTAATATTTGGCACAAATAATCCCCGAGATGAAAATTTAATAAAAATTTATGCAGGGAGCGAAAATTCGATTGCAAGGTTTGAAAGGTGGCAGCAATTGGTAAGAGAATACTATGGAAAATTTAATGTAGAAATACTTAAAAAAATTTTATCAGACAACTATGATGTAAGAAAAGGTAAAATAACTAACCCTTCTCATTATACTATATGCACAGATAGTAACATACAAAGTATTATAATGCTTCCTGAAAAGAAAGAATTTTATTTATCACAGGGGTCTGTGCCAGCTGCAAAAGGAGCTTTTGTGCGTTACACACTTGATGAACTTATTGGAAAGTAGGCGTTGAAGAGCATCATCCTCTGAAAATTACGGAACAAAATTACAATACCGATTATCAACAAGTTGACAACTTTAATTGTTTGCCGATAACTGGAGGCAAGATTGTAGGGCAAGGCTGTTAGCCTTGCGAAAAGCAAACCTGAAGGTTTGCCCCACTTTTTGACAAATCAGTGTCAGACTCTGTTTTGTCAAAAACTCAGGTATTTATTCCTTAGAGAAAATTAGTGCACAGTCTTCATTTGCTTTTAGCCAATAGCCCTTCCAGGTTTGCAATAAGTTTCCAATCTTAACTTCATTATATACTGTCCCATCTCCATTTTCCTTTTCACACTCTGCATTTTGACTTTTGCATTCAGTAGCATGTTCCCACAGACTGCCCTCCATCAGACCTTTTTCTACTGCTTCTTGTAGAGTAAATGATAAGCAGTAATTAGAAGATAATCTCTGCACTTTGCATGTTGCACTTTGCACTCTTATATTATTTCCCCACACCACCGGCTCTGTAAATGGGTTTCCAATTAAGTTCCATCCTTTCTTTAATGGAATTTCGATGGAATCTAAAGGATACCCTTCAACAACAAGGGAGTGAACTGACTTTAAACCATTGTTCTCTAAGATAATGTCTGATGGCATTGCATTATCATTTCTGGGACTGTTTTCCTCAGCATATATCCAGAAGCCTACGCCAGGATTTAAAAATTGAAAATTATTTTGAGATTGTGTCCTTGAAATTGGAATTTGAAAATATTTTCCATCCACAAACTGAAAAATACTTAAGTTTCCTCTGTAATCCTCGTTTGTGTTTGTTAAATGGGTATTGATGGAAATTAATGGTAATGAAATTAAATTCCAACCCATATTTAATACCCTCTTCAACTTTAATATTGTTTTTCCCTCATTATTTGAATTTAGGTTTGAAGGCAGAACAATAGAATAGTTTTGGGAAAATTCTGATGCATTTCCTTTTTCATCAATTGCAGTTGCAGTAATAAATTCCCCACCATTCAAAAAAAGATTCAAAACCTTCCAGTTGCCATTTCCATCCGCATTAGTCGATGCTAAATACTCATATGCTTCTCCATACCCACTTTCATCGTGAGTAATATTTGAAGCAATGTCATCAACTCTAAATAATTCAATCAAACACTTTGAGCATGCTTTACCGCTAACTTCCAGACTTTCTGACCTTTTAATTTCTTTAATCTCAGGTGGCTCAATTTCATCGTTTGCGCCGTTTCCGCGAGTTCCAACACCATTAACACCTATATCAATTCCAAGCTTTCCATTTGAATGAATCCGATTCCTTGAAATTCTGTTAAAATCTGTATTATAACCTTCTATGTAAATCCCATTATTCTTGTTAAAAGCAATTAAATTGCCTTCGCCTGCATTGTCTCCTCCAATAGTGTTAGACCTTGAAAATCCATATATATATATCCCATGTTGTTCGTTTGGTATGCTTAAATTTCCGGTTATATCAGTGCCAATGTAATTGCCCTTAATTTCGTTACTTTCTGTTTCTTCACCAAAAATTAAAATTCCATTTCCTCCATTTCCAGAAATAATATTTCTTTTTTGCACATCACAACCACCAATTACATTGAACTTTGGTTTATTCATTATTGAAATTCCACAAAATTTATTTGGTAAAGCCTTTTTCCCTGTGGCATCAGTTCCAATATAATTACCAATTATTTCGTTGTTATTTACGCCTGCACCCTCAAGCAAGATGCCATAACCACCATTTCCCGAGATAATATTTCTTTCTCCCTCAGAAGTTCCGCCAATAATATTTAAGCCCGACCAGATTCCAATCCCAATGCCAACCTGTTCATTTGGCAAAGGAAATGTTCCCGAATAATCTGTGCCAATAAAATTTCCCTTGATTATGTTCCCACTTGCCCCAGCATCAAAAGTAAATGAACCTATCATAATGCCATAAAGTAAATTCCCTGAGATTATGTTTCTTTCAACTGAACTTTCTCCTCCAATAACATTATTTGTCGCACCATAATCAATCAAAACGCCAATTTTATTCCTGGCTGGCTTGATACCATCAGTTCCAATTTTACAACCTGAGATTAAATTGAAAGAGGCATCATAAGATGTAATGTGAACTCCAGCATTGGGAAAGTTAACTATTGTTAACCCTTTAATTTGATTTTCACCACCAGTTATTTTAAAGCCATTACAGTTTGAACAGTTAATTCCATCGATTGTTATATCCTTTCCTAAAGCATCAATGATTGTGCCACCAGTGAGGTCAGAAAGTGGGGGCAGTTGATAAGAAGGCGAAATTGTGACATTTGAAATTGTAAATTTTATCGTTTGTGGACCTGGAGTCTTATTTGCTGCTTTTATACAGGCTCTCAGACTTCCATCCCCATCATTTTCTGCAGTTATTACATTCCAACCTTCGCATACATATTGGTAGATGGGTAAATCGTAGTTTTTTGAAAATTCACTTGTATTTCCTTTTGCATCTGTAATCGTTGCTGTGATTTTTGTGCATTTTGAATTTATGTGCACTTTTTCAAATGTAAAGTTTCCTCCATCATTTTTGTCAACATTAAGCAAAGTAAGATATTTATAGCCTTCTCCATAATTTGAGGCATCAGGATTGATAGATAAAATTTCGTCATCAACTAAAAACAATTCAATGGTGCATGGAAAGGCAGGACAGGAAAATGTGCCAGAAATATTATAGGTATTGAAACTCATATTTGAACCACTGGTTGATGAATTTAAACTCCTTCCTTGACTTGTTGTTACGCCTGTAATTACTGGTGGTTGAATGTCGTCGTTTGTTCCTTCATTCCCTGTTCCTAAACCCTTTATTCCTATGTCAATCCCTAAATTCCCATTAGAATGAATAGTGTTTTTTGAAATTGTATTAAAATCTGTCTCTTTACCCAAAATATGTATTCCATTATCCCCGTTAAAAGCAATTAAATTGCTTTTAATCACATTGTATCTTGCATCATCATCAACATATATGCCAATCCAATTCTCAATGGCAGTTGTTAGTGTTTCATTTGTTCCTATAAGGTTGTTGACTATCAGGTTATTATTTGTTCCTTTGCCTGAAATAACTATTCCAGCAAACTGATTTCCTGAAATAATATTACTACCGCCAATTATATTGTTATTTGCCCCTTCGATAAGTTGAATACCAACATTATTAACCTGAGCTGCTTCACCATCATTTCCAATTTTACAGTTTGAAATAGTATTATGTGTTCCTGTATTTCCTTTAATGACAATTCCAGCACCTTCAGAAAAATTAACAATTATTAATCCTTTAATTTCATTATTTGAACCTGTTATTTCAATACCGTTACATTTTTCACAGGAGGAGCCATCAATTGTGATGTTTTTCCCTTCTGCATTTAAAATTGTTCCACTGCTTGGATCATTTAAAACTGGTAATGGTTTAATGGGCTTAATAATTAAATTTGCCACAGGGAACAAAATTGTTTGAGTGCCTGGGGTCGCATTAGCTTTCTCAATGCATGCTCTTAGATTTCCAATACCTTCATCTTCTCCAGTTGTTACTTGCCAATCAGGACAAGCAATATGATAATTTCTCGAAAATTCCGAAGTGTTGCCTTTTGGGTCTGTAGAGGTTGTAGTTATTATTGTGCTATACAGGATATTTATTTTATTAACTTCCCAATTCCCTCGGCTATCAGCGATTGAAGAAGCAATGAAACTAAAAGCCTCACCAAAGAAAGATGGGTCTTGTGAAATTGAAGCATCAGCATAGTCCACCCCAAAAACTTCAACTTTGCAATTTGCACAGGTTGTTCCATAAATCTTAAATGAATTAACATCCTGTCTGGTAATTCCTAATATGACAGGTGAAGACACGCCACCATTAACCCATTTGTTAGAGCCAACACCATAAGGTTCTAAATCAATTCCAATCCCACCATTGGCATAAGTTTTAACCTGCGAAAAGGTGTTGTTAACAGCAGAAATACCCGAAACATATATTGCAGAATATGGAAAATTTCTTATTGTAATATTTTTTATTTGGTTTAAAGCACTTGTAATTTTAAATCCAAAGCAATCTTGGCACAAAAAGCCATCGATGATTATATTTTTTCCACTGCCATCAATTGTTGTTCCACCGCTATTGTCAGAAAGAGGTGGAAGTTCTTTTTGAGGCTGAATGATAAAATCAGTTATTGAAAAGGTAATTGTTTGAGCACCCGGGGTAGAGTTTGCCAATTCTATACATGAACGAAGAGAACCCTGCCCTGTATCAGTATCAGTTGATACTTGCCAATTTGGACAAGGACCTTCATCAGTGCCGATAGATGGATTAACCTGAAAATTTTTGGAAAATTCGGAAGTGTTTCCTTCTGAGTCTATTGCAATGGCTGTAAGCAAAGTTCCTGCAGGTGCCTTTTGGGTTATAAATTGCCAACTTCCGCTCGCATTGGGATAAACCCTACCTAAAAACTCCGCACCCTCCCCATATTCAATGGCTGTATCCTGTCTTGCAAGAAAAATTTCTATAAGAAAGTTAGTCTGACTCTGGGTTGCAGGACCCTCTAAAATACCTTCAACTTTTGTTTCTGCTGTTTTAAAATCAAATGTTGCACTCGTAATTTTTGGAATGGAAATCCCATCTTGAGGCTTAGTAGTAAAAATTTTCTCTACTTTGTCCTGTTGTTCTTGCTCAGCGTATAAGTCTTGTTCTAAATTTACCCCTAAAGGCTCAATATCAATGCCCAATCCACCATTTGAATAAATTAAATTTCCTGAAATTATGTTGTATTTTGTCGTTGAATCTTTGATTAATATACCTTCATTTTTATTATATGAAATAATATTGCCCGTTGTGCTGGAATTTTTCTCAAAGGATGAAGATATAAGTTCCTCTTCCCTTTCTGAGCCATCGTCTGTATTAAATAATGGGTTTTCGCCAATTATGTTATATTTTGAACCCGAAGAAATCATTATCCCACAGTCGTTTGGTAACGGATTTTTTAATTTGTTTAACCCAATATAATTACCTTTTATGACATTACTATTGGAGCCCAAAAGTTGAATTCCATCTTGTAAATTGCCGGAAATAATATTTTTTTCCTGTTCATCATCACCACCAATTATATTTTCTTGGGCATTGAGGATACAAATTCCATTGTTATTCTTTAACGCCTTTTTTCCATCATAATCTGTTCCTATGTAATTTCCTTTAATTATATTATTTTTTGAATTTTTAATAAAAATCCCGCAAATATAGTTACCAGAGATCACATTTCTCTGGGAAGCAGTTGCACCACCAATTAAGTTAGAGTTAGAATTATTTCCAAGAATTATTCCATAATAGTTCCATTTTTCTATTTTTTTATCATTTCCTATAATGCAAGCGGAGATTGTGTTGTTTGTTGCAGGAGTAGCAGAGTCATCACTATTTATCATTATTCCTGCATATCCAAAGGAATTGAAATTGGTTATTGTTAAACCTCGAAGTTGGTTATTTGAAGTTTTAATTTCAAGCCCATTGCAATTTATACAAAATGTTCCATCGATAGTTATATTTTTGCCTTCGGCACTAATGATTGTGCCGCCTGTAGGGTCTGAAAGAGGTGGTAGAGGGGTGGTAGGTTGAATAATCTTATTTGATACAGCAAAACTGATAATATTACTGCCTGGCATAGCATTTGCCCAATCAATACAGGCTTTTAATGAGCCTTCACCTGAACTTATAGTATTTGTTACTATGCAAACATTTGATGATTCTTCAATCACAATGGCTGAAGGTAATTTATAGGAACATTTATCATTAAGTGTTTCTACATTCAAGTCCCAAAAACCCGGAACCGCGGTTGACAGGTCAAAATCACAACTAACCAGTTTGTGGTTTATGATGTTAATGTTTGTTCCTTTAACAGCAGGATAATTATCTCTAATAAGTTCTATTTTCAATGGAGCTTCAAAATTCATTCCTTCTATTGTGTAATTTGCCGTTGTTGGTTCAACTCCCTTTTCTTTGCTCTCACCTTTTAAATCAGTGGCTGAAGAAATTGGAAAATTTGTTGGTGTTATTGAAATTGCCTTAAGACCTGCAATATCAGCAAATCTTGTTTGAGCTGGGTCTATTACAATGGGAAATTCGTTATTGCTTTTTAGGGTGCGAGTATTCTTGCTAATCTCAAACTTTTTTATCGTTGCAAACTCAAAATAATTATTTACAACTTTGATAAACCAAACTTTGTGGGTGTCATCAGGACAATAATAATGAATTGCATCAGTTAAATCAACATAGGCATAGTAATTTGGACGAGGGTCATAAAAGCCACTATAATAATCGAATAACCAGAAGGGTGATTCGTGATTTGAGCCAACTGCAAAATTAATTACCAAGCTTCCTCGTTTCTTAGTATCAATTTCAATATCTGCAAAAACTTCAGGGGAATAACCAATTCTATCTGTCATTATCCAAGCTTCTCGAACATTCATTTTAAAGGCATCATAAGAGAACCATGCGTAGCCATCACAGCCCCAATCGCGCCCCCAGGAATTCGCAAGTTTAAAAGCACCTTTCCCTTTGTAGTTATCATCATAGCCAACAATAGTCATTACATGTCCACAATTTGAGCAGGGTGCAACTTTTTTATCATAGTAACAATCATTTTTGCTTAGCCCATGGAAAGGAATGTCAACATTCATTGCAAAAGTAAAAAGATCGCCACCTGCAAGATGTATTTTCATTTTGTTTATTACAATATCTGAATTACAGGTTTCTTCAAGATGTTCAGACCAATTATTACATAGCCATCCATAACTTTTAATTCTATTTTTTGCAGCCTTTTTAAACAGTGACTTTTCAGGGATGGATGTATAATCAATTTTAGAACGGGGGAACCACTTTGCAGGGTCAGGAGAATAAGGAAACTCATCCCAGGTCACTATTCCAATGTTTTTTAAAATTTCAAGTGCTTCTGCCCCATATGACCCCCCATCTTCTCCGCCGTTGATTTGATTGTATAAAAATCTTGGACTGCAAAGCTTGGTGGTATCATATCCTGATGATAAATCCCATCCGTGTTCCTTTGCCTCTAAAAAACACTTGTGATAATAACCAATTCCCCAATTCGTGCAAGAACCAACACCACCCTGATTCCCAATTGGAGGCATATAGGGTAGTTTAGAATTATCTATCACAATTGGAATGCCAGCAAGCCTTGCAGGTGTTACTTTTATTTCTGCTTTTGGAATTTTATTGAAAATCTCTTTGGGTGTAAAAAGTCCACCTGTGGCGTGAAGAGTAATCGAAGAAGTTGAATTTTGAGCAGGTTGCTGTGCAAAGACACAAGAGTAGATGTTATAAATAAAAAGTAAATAGAAAAAAAAAAAATGAATGAGCAGGTAATCGAAACCGGGAAGATGGCATCCCTGGGGGAATTGGCGGCCGGAATTGCCCATGAAA
>FWPV01015998.1_pt1 | contig 10655 bp, 12 predicted proteins | sample 2228371 | NCBI WGS metagenome assembly FWPV01 (sample SAMEA103939776, study PRJEB20133) | metagenome
TTTTTTTCACATGATAACATGAATTTTCAGTCATTTTGGTAGTATTGCACTGGGAAATGTCCGAACTTATGTCCTAAGATCAGGGTTTTTCGAAGTGTCATCTTTGTTTCATAGACAAAACATAATGCCTGTGGGATGCTTATAGAAATTACTTGATCTTTTCAAACTATCATGTTAAAATGTGGTGTCAAAGCAAAAACATCTGGAGATCAAATAAATCTGCCAAAGTTTAGGGAAGTATTGATTCTATATTAGCCGACAGATCTAATCAGGACATAAATAGTCTCAATCATCGCGAAGATGATAATGGAGTTTGGTTATTTTTTTCAGTACATATTATACAAGGAGGAACAAATGAAAAAACTTTTTTTAGCATCGTTTTTGCTGGCTTTTTGTCTGGTAATGTTTCCAAATATTAGTCATTCAATTGGATTTGAAGGGTTTGGCGGGAAAATCGGTTTAGTTATACCAGATGGAGGGGATAATACTGTTGGATTCGGTGCAGTTGGATTTCTTGGACCAATTTTACCTTCCTTAACAGCTTTGAAAGCAGAGACGAGCCTTGAATATTGGGGCAACTCATCGGATTTCTTGGGTGGAAGCACTAGTCTTTCGGTTGTTAGTGCAAACGGCACCGCTAAATATTACTTCACGAGTTCAGGTATATCCCCGTTTGCCGGTGGTGGAATTGGACTTGTATTTTCAAGAGCCAGTATAGAATATAAAGAAGCAATTCTCGGTATGAATGGTTATTCCGATACAGAAACAGATATAGACCTCAACCTTGTTGGCGGAGTTGATATCCCCGTAGGTATTGGTATGAAGTTCGTTGCTGAAGCCAAACTTGCCATAGGCGATGCAGATTGGTTTCAAATGACTGGTGGTATTCTTATTATGTTAAAGTAAATAAATTTATACAGTAGACTGATTTTCATAGATTCTCATCTATGTTATCAGTCTTTTATGTGACCTATGAAAATTTTTACATCCCCAAAAGAAACACAGTCTTTTGTCAAACAGATAAAAAATGAGGGAAAAACTGTTGGGCTTGTGCCTACAATGGGAGCCTTTCACGAAGGTCATTTAAGCCTTATGCGTCGTGCCAAGGCTGAAAATGATGTTGTTATCACAAGCATATTTGTAAATCCCACTCAATTTGGTCCAAAAGAGGATTATGATGCCTATCCAAGAGACCTTGAAAATGATTCAAAAATGGCAGAGAAAATCGGAGTTGATGTTATCTTTGCTCCTACTGTAAAAGATATGTATCCACAAGGTTATGCTACTTTTGTAAATGTTGAACGTTTAACTGAGAAGATGTGCGGTGTATCGCGTCCTGGTCATTTCAAGGGAGTTGCTACTGTCGTAACCAAATTATTCAACATTATCCCAGCCCATAGAGCATATTTTGGACAAAAGGACGCCCAACAGTGTATAGTCATAAAACAAATGACAAAAGACCTTAACTTTGACATAGAAATAGTTGTCTTGCCAACTGTTCGTGAAAGTGATGGATTAGCGATGAGTTCCCGAAATAAATATCTGAGTGATGAGGAACGAAAATCCGCACTTGTTCTATTCAAATCTTTGTCAATAGCTGATAAACTTATTAAATCAGGTGAGATCGATTCAAAAAAGATACGGCAAAAGATGCTAGATATTATAAATGCAGAGCCATTGGCAAGGGTAGACTATATTTCAATTGTAGATGCAGAAACATTAGAAGACCTTGATAGTGTTAGGGAAAACACATTGATAGCATTGGCAGTCTTTATCGGCAAAACAAGGCTTATTGACAATATCATTATTGATTCACTGGACTAAGAAAATATTTCGCCAATGCTATAACTATCGATCTTTTGATCTCTTTAACACTTTCTAAAAAATTCAACCAATTGTTTTCATTCAGGCGTCACATAGGCAGAAGTAATACCGCCATCAACTATAAACTCTGCCCCTGTTACATAAGAAGATTCATCCGAAGCTAGGTAAAGAGCAGCGTAAGCCATTTCTTTGGCAAGTCCGAACCGTCCCATTGGTATATGCACTAATCTCCGCTTCTTTTTCTCATCCGTGTTGAGGAATTTCATCAGTAAATCAGTGTGCAATGGACCTGGACAAAGTGCATTTATACGTATATTCTCACGGGCATGGACGATCGCAAGTTCGCGAGTCATCGCCAATACTCCCCCTTTACTGGCAGTATATGCTATTTGAGGAGTAGCAGAACCCAATATTGCGACAAACGATGCAGTGTTGATGATAGACCCGCCACCTGCACGACGTAAAGCTGGAATGCCGTATTTACATCCTAAAAATACGCCTTTAAGGTTGACCGCCATTGTGAGTTCCCAAACGTCCTCTGGCGTGTTGACTGCATCATCATCTTGACTGAGCATAATCCCCGCATTGTTAAATAGTATATGCAAAGCGCCGTAATTTTTTTCAGCGACATTGATCATATTCTCACAATCGCGAGACTTGGATACATCAGCATGGATATAGATCGCATCTCCGCCAAAGTCTTTGATCATCTTGATAGTTTCATCTCCGCCTACATCATTAATATCCACGACTACAACCTTCGCGCCCTCTTTGGCAAAAAGTATTGATGTTTCCCTGCCAATACCACTACTGGCACCTGTTATGAGTGCAATTTTGTCTTTTAATCGCATTTCTAAACTCCTAAACTATGTTAAAGTATCAAAACAAAGCACAAAGACCAATTCATTATTAAATAAAACCTCTTCAAACTTCCAATTTTCACTTTGTATTGTTTTCTTAAACCAATTTGAATAATATCGGGTCATACCTTTTTCTTTTCCAGAAAGGCTCTTAGTGGGAAATGAAACAACCAGATATTTACATTTCTGCCTTCTAATCACATTTAAACTAGAACCTTTCTCCTGATGTTCAAGTATTGGTAAAAGCTTAAACATAAAAACGACATCAGCATAGTCAAAGTCATCTACAAAGACATCTCCAAGTCTTGCCTCTATATTGCTCAATCCCAAAAGTTTGAAAATAGAGTTTAAAAAACAAATTAGGTCACTATCGATATCGTAACCTCGATACATGACATCGTTATTTAAGTTCATCCAGAGGTATGTCAATGGGTTTAGTCCGCAAGCGTGATCAATTATAGATAGAGGTTCTCCTGTTATGGAGAATATTCGTTTATAAAAATCGTCCAATATAGGTATTCTTTCACAAGTGGACGATTGCATTGACAATATTTTGATAAGCTTTTTTTTAATCTCAGATTCTGTTTTATCTATAGTTTTAAATTCTTCTATAAAAGATTCATATAAACAATTGTAATCGGGCTTTTTGTCATAATAAGCTGACCATATTTGATGCAATATCTTCCTAGTTCTTTCTTCTGCTTGCCTTTTACCATATTTTTCAAGGCATCTTTTGACATTATGCTCAATGGTTTTCTTATAAATGCCCTTATATTTTTTTGAATTTACAATATTTTGGACTATATCATTGAGGTCATTGTTATCAAACATTTTTTCTCAGGATTTCTATCAATTTCGTATAGGTCCTCAGGTTATGAATAGTTGCAAGTCGCCAAGATAATGAGTCATCTATTTCAAAAAGATGATTAAGATAGCCTCTGGAGTAATTATTACAGGTGTAGCAATCGCAATATTTGCTTATGGGTTTTGGGTCTCGAACATATTTCTCATCGGATATGTATAAAAAGTCTGTTATCTTTTCCTCGGAGAAAATATCAATCTTTTCAGGGTCTTTTGCAAAGGTATAAAGCCTTTTATGACGCGCATCACGAGTCGGTAGGACACAGTCAAACATGTTATAACCCATCTTTACACAGTCAACGATCGCTTTTGGGTTTCCTATTCCAAGTGCGAATTTAGGCAGATCGTCAGGCATAAGTGAAACTGTTAATGAGAGTATATCGCGGTTCAATTCGCCATTACTTTTTATTGGCCAACCGCCGAAACAATATCCGTGAAATCCGATTTTTATAAGTTCTTCTGCACATTTTTCACGTAACTCCTTGTTATCTCCTCCGTGTATAACTGCGAAAAGCAATGGTGGATTTGAAAACCTTTTATTTGAAACTTGTTTTTTATACTCATCAATGCTTCGTTCAGCCCATTTTATTGTCCGTTCAACGCTTTTTCTGTGATCTTCATAATTAGCCTTTAACGATGGGCAATCATCAAGACAGATTATAATATCCGCACCGATGTTGAACTGTATTTGAATTGACTTTTCAGGAGTTAATATATGCCGGCTTTTTTTCCCTTTTGAGTCACGATAAAACGTTATTCCGCTATCATCAACTTTCCCAAAAGAGCTGTTCTCATAAACAAGAGACAACAATTGGAAACCACCTGAATCTGATACAACAAGACCGCTCCAATTCATAAAATCCTTTATACCGCCGAAAGATTTTAGCACACTTTGACCAGGTTTTGACATAAGATGAAAGCTATTTACGACAATGCCTTCAACTTCGCTTTTACGTAAATCTTGACTATCAATACTTCTGATCACTCCTCTTGTGGCATCGGGGAGATATACAGGCAGAGAAATATTTTTTCCCTGTATGAAAAAATTTTTAAGATATCTCATAAATGAAAATGTTAAATACGATTTATTAATATAATGGCTTTTAATGGTATATTGCTTTGTAGCATTTGTTCAGTGATTTTAATGCGCTTTTTATTAATGTCTGATCCGATTCAGGAACGATTGGCAGTCCATATTTATTTGCACGTGCGATGCCAATTTCATATCCGCCGAGGGGAATTTGATCAGATGTCGGCACATACCCTGCGGAACCGTTTGCATGGCTCACATGGATTGTCCTATTAAATGGCGAACGTTCCATAACGCTTTGACCGATGTTAACGAAAACCTCACCGGGCATACCTATAATTGCACAATCGTTAATAGCAATAGCCTGAGTTTCTAATGGTATTGAAAAGTCCATCTCGCCTTCTTCTAAAGCCTTTAATAATCCTTTTGCTCTGCGTAATTCCTCCGCAGTATGCCATTGTAGAGTCATCTTTTCATTGACAAGCTTTCCCATTGCCAATTCTTTCGCCTTGGCGATCTCTCTATCTGCGTTTTCTTTTGCAACTCTGAATCTTTCCTTCGCTTCGTTTATTGTTGGGGGATTTTCAACTTTGAACTTAAATTGATGATTCGCAACTGCAATTTTGGATTCTTCTCTCAATTCCATTATATCAAGAACAGCTTGAGACACCGCACAACCTAGACGCGTTCCGTGTATTTCGCATAATTCAAATGTCCCTCTGGGATACGGGTTTATATCTGCACTACACCCAGCCAAGAAAGACGCTTTTGCTGTGGGAATGATCCTTTCAATCAATTTTTTGGCAACACCAGGATAATCTGCCGTCCAAAGATAGTTGTCTCCTGTCAGGGTTGTCCCATGAGAAGCATAACTAAATATAATTGCCATTATCTCTTTTTTGTCTAACCTATCAAATCGGATAACCTCTGTATAAGGATATATCGGCCCTTCCGGATTACATCCGATAACAACAGTTCCATCGGGTCTTTTTTCTCTCCTGTTTACTGCGATTTTACAGTCCTGTCTTGAATGTCCAACAGAAACAGGAACTGCGTTTTTCTTGGCTTCTGACAAAGCACCCGCTATTTTATATATCAAAGAATGAGTATATGATCTTTTTAATTCATCGCCCTCGTCTTCTCCATAAACGCCTGTTTGAGGACCTCCATGTGTATGCGAGCAGGCTATCATTATGTTCTTCGCAGGGACACCTGTAAAATTTGAGCAAGCCTTACGAATTCTAGCAGTGCCTTTTGAATCGGTATCAATCAAATCCAACGTTATGATCGCTGATTCTATGTTATCACTGCTAAGATAAAGTGCAACAACATGAAGGTCATCGTATATGCCGATCGCCGGTGTTTTCCTTGCCCCGTAGCCAGACATCAGCATACCAACAGGAGGAGTTATATTTGCACTTGCAATTCCTGCTAATAATTGTGACATTTTTTCTCTCCATTTTGATTATCAATCGTTTAATGCAGATTTTGAGCATAGATCAACAACAAGCATTTCAACGACAAGTTCTGGCGTTAATGTGCCTGACTTCATCTGTATATCCGCTTCTAAAAGACGTTCCATAGCCTTTATGAGTTCGGATAACGTAAAATTCTTGACCTGTTGTATGGATATATACAAGGGATAAGGTTGTTTAAGGACATTTAGTTTATCTGAATCAGGTAAAATAGAGATCAATTTGTTAGGTAAATTCTTGACGACCCGATCTTGAAAATCTTTATAGTTGAGAACTGTCACATCTTGTTTCAGAAGACCTTTTTCAAAAAGAAGCTTTGTCTGTAATAAAAACCTCATTTGCCTTGTCAACATACTAAGAATTTTTATCGGATCATCGCCCTTTTTCATTATACTCTTGAGATTCGCTAGTGCTAATGGAAGTGATCGCTGACCGACCGCTCTTGTCAGATCAAAAACTCTCTCAAAGTCAGTTTTTGTAACTAACTCTTCAACGTCTCTCTTTTCAATTTGATTCTTATCACCTATGAAAGTTATAAGTTTATCTAGTTCATCAAATATCTGTCCCATATCATTTCCCGTTTTATTCCTTAATTCGGCAAAAGCTTCAGCTGATATGGTCTTGTTGTGACTTTTTAGCTTATCGGATACGATCTTGTAAGTTGGGTCTCTCAATATATTAGATAGAGGGCGTGAGCGAGTAAAATTCAAAGCCTTTCCAATTTGCGATACCAGTTTCACTAACCTATCGTTAGAACTGAGGGATGTATTAACTGATATTATTATAACGCTTGTTGATGATATCCTATTTTGAAGCCAGTCAATAAGTCGATCTAATGCATTTGAATTAGATAAGTTAGTGAATATGTCAATATGATTTATTAGACTTCTGCTGTTATCATCTAGAAATTCAATATCCTCTAGTGAAAGCTCTTGTTCATATTTGGTTTTGAAATCATTAATCGCCTTACTAAACTTTTGCCCACCTTCTGAAAATTCATCAAAATCAAGTTCAAGTGCTTTTGCCAAAAGCGATGCAGATTTGGTAAAATTTCCAATTTTGAATTGTTCTCTACTTTCAAGGAAAAATTCGAAGAGATCAATGTCTTTTTTGGATAAAAGAAAAGAGGGATTCTTAACTACTATCAATCTACGATCTGCTAGAATTGGGTAGGTTTCAGCTATTGATATTATCTCATCAACAGATACATCGGGGGAGGAAAAAATATCAAGGTTGAATTGGCTAGCCGATTTAGGAATGATTATTTCTATTATGTTTTCTATTGTATTCTCGATAAGGTAAGTTTCATCGCCATAAAAAAGATATATTGGTGATATTTTGCCTCGTTTTATTTCGTCTAATATGTCATTGGGTTGTTCCATTGAATTTAATGACTTTTGAATTCTAAGACTTTAAGTTCTGTGAGTTTAAAATCATATTATACAGGTTCACGAGGTTTAATAATTTTAAGTAGATCATCTATAATATTCAGGCTTGTTATACCATCAGCTTCTGCGTTAAAACTAGTGATAATTCTATGACGCAGGACAGGCTTGGATACCGCCTTAATATCTTCTATTGACACATTTTTTCGCCCTTGAATTATCGCTCTAGCTTTTGCACCAAGCACCAGATATTGAGATGCCCTTGGTCCTGCTCCCCAACTTATGAATTTTTTTATAGAATCTGGGCAGTTTCCATCATTAGGACGAGTGCTTCGGACAAGTTCAACTGCGTATTGGACGACATGATCGTGGACAGGCATTTCTCTGACTATATTTTGAAGCTTTATGACATCTGCTCCTGACATAACTGGCTTTAGATCAGGGTCAAAAGCGGATGTCGTGGATTTAACTATTTCAATTTCTTCATCAAATTTGGGATAATCAATATGTATACTGAACATAAATCTATCTAACTGAGCTTCGGGAAGTGGATAGGTTCCTTCAAATTCGATCGGGTTTTGTGTTGCCAAAACAAAGAATGGCAGATCAAGATCATAAGTTCTTCCGCCCACAGTGACTTTATACTCCTGCATAGCTTGAAGAAGTGCTGCTTGAGTTTTCGGAGGCGTCCTGTTAATCTCATCTGCAAGCACAATATTGGCAAAAATTGGTCCTGCCAAAAACCTGAAACTACGCTCTCCTGTAACTGGATCATCCTGAATTATATCCGTCCCTATAATATCAGAGGGCATAAGGTCAGGTGTAAATTGAATTCTGTTGAATTTCAAATCAAGTATTCTTGCGATCGTGCTAATCAATAGTGTCTTTGCAAGACCAGGGACACCGATCAGCAAACAATGACCCTTCGAAAACAACGCTATTAATAATTGCTCAATCACATCATGTTGACCAATTATTACCTGTCCGATCTCATTTATTAGTAATTCTTTTGCTTTTCTCAAAAATTCTATAGACTCTAAATCGTCAGTTTTCTCGAAAGTATATTCGTGCAAATGCGGTCTCCTATTTAACAATCTGTTATCAGTATTACATCGGCGTTTTATAATCAATTCGTTGTTTCTGATGATGTTATTTCTTGACTTTCCAGTTTTAATCTGGCTTTAAGTGCTTTCATTCGCCTCTTCTGTCTGTGCCTTATCTGAGTTCTTCGTCTTGTTCTCCCACTTTTACTTCTTGCCATAAAATCCTCCTATATTGTCTTTGCTTATTAACCAAGAAAATGAATGATAAAAATAAACTTATTTACCTTGATGTCTCCACAAATTTGGATTTTTCGCCTTAGATGAGACAATTTTTGTATTAGATTTTGGCTGTCTATTAGATTTGGTCTTTGTTTTATTATTTTTCTTACCCATTATAAATTCCCTCCTGAATCACATCACATCATCATAGATTATATCTTTATTCATTTTTTCTGTCAACCCAAAAGAATCTGAGACCTAAGCGGTTTTATCATTATAAATCATATCTTTTTTAACAACCTCATCATCCTTATTATCAGCCACATAAATAAGGCAATTCCGCCGGAGATTAGCCAATCTTTACTGATCAACACTTTGTCATAAATGGCATAAATTCTAATATGAGCGATCATTATAAAAGATAGAAGCACAGAAAGAGCACTGTTACATTCCCTACGAATTACCCTATTCCAACTCCAATCGGTCTCGGGAGGACTCCAAAGGCTTAGTTTTGGAAAAAAACATGGTGTTTTTGAGATGTACTCTTTATATGTCTCGCCGAATTTGCTACTAAGGAAACTTTCCTCAACTAATATTATAGGGGCATAGAATATCAAGAACAAAAGGCAATTTAGAATGGCAATCATATATGATCGCGTAAATAGACTTAATCCCAATGTAATCAAGAAGTTTCCGAAATACAAAGGATTACGAGTTATCGAATACAAACCAGATGTATTCAATGTATCTGCTATTTGTGCTTTTGTGTTCCTTCCTGATGTGCCAGATGGAGCAAATCCGACTGCTATTATTCTCACAGTTTCTCCTAGAAACGATATGAAAAGACAAAGACCTTGATAAATTATTTCAATTGATTGGTTGGGAAAAGTATTCTTTAAGTCATTTAAACGTAGGAACAAAACAAGAAAAAGAATGATAGGAATATAACTTCTCCAGCGAAAAAATGTATTTCCAAGTTTTTTTATATAATCATCAAGAGATGAGAATTGTCTATTTTTTTTTCTATCTGTTGATTTAATCATATAAAACGTAAAAGTTTTTATAACCTCTGTGTTTTCAGTTTCTAATTTCTCTCTGACTCGATTATGGCTATATAACTTGATGAATTTGAATCAATGAAATGACTTATCTTCCAACCAGTTCCCTTGATTATCTGCTCAATTTCTGATTTAGAGACCATAAGGTAGTTGAACCAAGGAGTCGCATAATTTTTGTATCTTGCACGAATTCGCAACTGACCTGGCATTCTATTTCGTCTTCGGTTTAATTCGTGATATTCAAAATGAAATGGATTTGATGTTTGATATATATCATTTGTTTCTGCAATTATCCTAGCATGTTTGTTTGTTATAGAATGGAATTTTTTTAACAATGATTTAGCACCATTATAACTTCCAAATAGTCCGAAATTATTACCTAACATCAATATTGTATCAAATCGCCCTATTTTAGCATTTATCCCCTTTATAGACATTACTCTTGCATCTAACAATCCTCTCGCCTTGCACGTCTCTATAGCTTTGGGAGAGAGATCTATTCCAACAACCTCAAATCCCATATCTTGTAGATAGAGAGAATGTCTTCCAGCCCCACAACCTATATCCAAGATACGACCTTTTGCGTATTTCATCGCTTCGCGATGGTGTGGCTCCCAACCTTCCAAATCAGCGAAATACTTTCCTATATTTCTATCAACATCTATATAACCATCATCGCGTTCTATGATAATTTCACAATCGCCTTTGCCAAGAAAACAATCATATAAGGCTCTTCCGAAAGCATCTTCCAATTCTTTCATTGTTTGCTACCTCCCTATTTGAATAAATCTACAAGCTATATTATATCAAATTTATCATCTACAAAAAAGGTTTTAATGACTGATCTTAGGACATAAGTTCGGACATTTCCCAGTGCAATACTACCAAAATGACTGAAAA
>FWPV01016000.1_pt1 | contig 10654 bp, 10 predicted proteins | sample 2228371 | NCBI WGS metagenome assembly FWPV01 (sample SAMEA103939776, study PRJEB20133) | metagenome
CTGGGGGGTGGGGGGGTTTCCACCGGGCCGGGGGGCGTGCTCGAGGCCATCGTGGTGCTGGGGCCGGGCGCGGGCCGGGGCCCGCTGGGCGCCAGGATCAGGTAGCCTGCCGCCAGGCCCCCGAGCAGCAGAACCGCCAGGATGGGGGGTCTGATGGGAAGGCGCTTCATGGCTCCTCCTTGTAAAAGGCCCCCAGGGTCAGGCTGAAGGCCACCTCGGGGCCGGACTGGGTCATTTGCAGGGTGCGCACCCCCAGGGCCACGGGGGCGTTTTGCTCGATGCGGCTGAGCAGGCGCAGGATTTGCGGATAGCGGCCCTTGCCGCTCAGCATTATCTCCATCTCGCTGTAGCCCTGTTGTTTCTTGGGGGTGGTGAAGTTGATGCTGCTGAGGCTGAGCTTCTCCTGGGCGGCGCTGTTTTCCATGTAGCGCACCAGGCTCTCCCGCGCCAGGGGACGCAGCAGGCCCGAGAGGCGCTGCTCCTCGGCTTTTAGCTGATCGAGTTCGACCTGGTACTGCTGGCTCGAGGCCAGCTCGGCCTTGCGCTGGCTGAGGGTGCGGGTGCGGGCCTGGTACTCCAGGTTGAGGGTGTTGATCTCCTGGAGCTTGGGGCTGAAATACAGCACGTATCCCAACACCCCCAGTAGCAACACGGCGTGGATGGCGTAGCGGTTGATCAGGGCAATGGTCTGGGCATTCATGGTCTCACCGCCGGGTCACCTGCACGTCCACCGTCAGGGTGTTCTTGCCGCTGAAGGAGACGTTGCCGAGCTCGACCTGGCCAACTTTTTTCAGCGGCTGGAGGGCCGCTTCCAGGGCCTCGGCGTTGGGGGCCAGCATGGACAGGCGGATCTCGGAGGTCTGGGCTTGCAGGTTGAGCGACTGCACGCCAGCCTGGCCGCTTTGCAGGGCCCGGGCTACCTCCGGGAGCAGGGTGTGGGTCTGGAGCGAGACCGCCTTCTTGATCTCCTCGTAGCGGGCCAGGTTGCTCTTGGTTTGCTGGATCTGCTGCTGGATGCCCGCCAGGGCCCCCAGTTCCCGGTCTATCTGGCGGATCTCGGCGTTGACCAGAGCGAGGCGCTGTTTGACCTGGGCAACAGTGCTCTCCCCGTAGACGGCCATCCCCAGAAGGACGGCCAGACCCCCCACCAGCACCCCCTTGGTCTGGGGACTCAGGCTGGGGGGGGCCAGCAGGGTCAGGGTGTCGGCGCGGTTGACCAGCCCCTCCAGGATGGACAGGTCGCCCATCACACCGGCAATGAGCTGGGACTCGGCGGCAATAGGGTCAATCTCCCCGATGACGTTGAAGCCGCGGTCTTTGAGGCCATCGCCCAGCTCCAGCAGCTCGGGGCGATCCCCCAGCAGCACCCCGTACAGGGGTTTGCCCGGGGGCCGGGGCACGTCGTCAATGGCAGCCCGCACCACCTGACCGCTTTCGTGGGGGTCAATGCTGGCCAGGTGGTAGCTGCGCGGCTCCGCCTCCTCGGTGATGAGGATGTGCAGGTGCTCCTCCTGCTGGATGAACCAGATGGCGTTGGACTGCCGCAGGTGCTCCATCTGCTGGAAGCCCGCGATGACCCCGGCCAGCGGCGCGTAGGTCAGGGTGCGCGGGCTCAGCCTGAAGCGGGCCACCACCCGGGCCAGCTCGGCCAGCAGCTCCCGTGGATAGACCACGGTCAATAGCGCGTTGTAGCCCCGCACGTAGCCCACCTCGATGGCCGCTGCGTCCATGTTGAGCACCGGCGCCACGTTGAGCTTGATGGCCTCGGGGGAGATCTGCTGGATTTTGAGCGGGATGGTCTTCGCCACCGCCACCGGCGGGTGTATCAGCACCCCCAGGGGGGCGCCTCGGGCCGGCTTGAGGGCGGTCACCACCTTGGCCAGGTTGCCGGGCTTGCGAGGCTCAGCGACCTGCCTGGTAATCGTGCCGTCTTCGCTGGCAACGAATCCGCGGATACGGCTTTCCGTGATTTCCAGGACGATCCACTGGGTTCTCGCGGTTGAATTAGGCCGCAAGTTTTTCACGCGACCTATGATAACACAAGACCCGAAATCTTTTCAGTTATTCAATTTCCCCGTCGCCGGCTGCTCCGGTCACCTCGGCCAGGGTGGTGTGGCCTTGCAAAACTTTTTCCAGTCCATCCTCGAAGAGGGTGATCATGCCGCTCTTGCGGGCCATCTGGGCAATCTCCTGGGCCGAACGGCGTTCGGCGATGGCGGCCTCGATCTCGGGGGTGACCACCATCAGCTCGTGGATGGCGATGCGGCCGTGGTAGCCGGTGCTGTGGCAGTATTCGCAGCCGACCGGGGTTTTGGGTTGGATGTGGCCGGTGTCGAACCGGTACTGCTTTGCCAGCTCCAGCAGCAGGCGGTGGTCGCTGGAGCCGGGCTCCATCTCCGTGCCGCAACGGGGGCAGATCCGGCGCACCAGCCGCTGGGCCAGCACCCCGCGCAGGCTGGGGGCCAGGTTGAACGGCTCGATCCCCATCTGCAACAGCCGGGTCACCGAGGAGGCCGCGTCGTTGGTGTGCAGGGTACCGAAGACCAGGTGGCCGGTGAGGGCGGCCTGGGTGGCGATATGGGCGGTCTCGCTGTCGCGGATCTCACCCACATAGATCACATCCGGGTCCTGCCGTAAAAAGGCCCGCAGCGCCCGGGCAAAGGTGTAGCCCGCCTCCTCGTTAACCTGGTGCTGGATGACCCCGGGAATGGGGTACTCCACCGGGTCTTCCACCGAGAGCACCTTGCGGGCGCTGGTGGCCACCCGGCTGACCGTGGCCGCCAGGGTGGTGGACTTGCCCGAGCCGGTGGGCCCGGTGACCAGCACGATTCCGGTGGGCTTGCGGATCACGTCGGCGTAGAGGGTCAGGTTGCGCTCGCTGAAACCGAGCTGCTCGAGAGAGGGGATGTCCTTTTCCCGTGGCAGCAAGCGCATCACCAGCATCTCCCCGTGGATGGTGGGCCCGGTGGAAAGCCGCAGGGTGACCCCCTGCTCCTTGAGCACCAGCCGCCCGTCCTGGGGCAGCCGCCGCTCGGCAATGTTGAGGTTGGCGGCGTTCTTGATGCCGGTGATGATGCTGGCCCCGGCCTCCTTCTGGATGGTCTCTTTGACCCGCAACTGGCCGTCCACGCGGAAGCGGATGGTCAGGCTGCCCCCCCGCTGCGGCTCGATGTGGATGTCCGAGGCCCGTTCCAGGGTGGCCTCGTTGACCAGGCCCTTGAGAAACTCCCACACGTCGTTGTTTTCCTCGTCGGCCTCGGTGACGCTTCCCTGGGCGATCTGCTGCTGGGCCAGGGCGATCTGCTCGGCTTTCTGCCGCCGGATGATGACGCTTTCGATGATGCGCTGGATGGTGCTGCTGGGGGCGATCAGGTACTGCACCCGTTCGCGCACCTGCTGGGAGATGGCGTCCTTGATCTGGGAGTTTATGTAGGGTACGGCAATCTGCAGAACGCCCTTCTCGTCAATGGCGATGGGCAGGATGCCGTAGGTGCGGATGACCGCATCGGAAATCTTTTGCAAGGCCCTGGGGTCGGGCTCCACCCCGCTGAGGGATTCGTACTTCAGGCCGCGGAACTTGGCATACGCCCTGGCGGCCACGTCCTCGGGGATGCGCTCTTTTTCCAGGATGTCCTCGGGGGGCAGGGTTTGCGCCCGCTGGAGCACCTCCTCGGGCAGCTTGAGACCCGGCACCTCGGCGGCCACTTCGCGCAGAGTATCGTGGAATGCTTTTTTCCCGGTGCCGAGTGCGTTGAGCCAGCTCATAGGTTGATTATAGGGGCGGGCGAAAAAAATTGTGAATGAAGATGACAAAGCCGCGGGCTTACCAGAGGGGGCGCCGGTGACTTACCCCACGGCTAAAGCCGGGGGCTTCTGGGGTCTATGAGCGTCAGGAGGCGCAACGTCCGGTCAAACTCGTAGAGGGCCCAGACCTCCTCAAAGGTGGTTTCTGCTATCAAGAACGTGCGCGAAGATGCACACAGTTCTTTTCCTGCCCCGACGGGTCTTGCTGACCCCCTTCGTACCTGACAGGCGTGACTTTCCCGACTACGGCACAGACCTTCTCTGCCGCAGTGCCGCCGTTACCGGACGGACTCGCCACGGGTAGGGCAGTTGCGGTTGCCAGCCGTTTGAGGTTGAGCGCCGCGTTGAGATCGCGGTCGTGGTGCGTACCGCATTGCGGGCAGGTCCATTCCCGATCTTGCAACCTCAGCGCTTCGTTCTTCCAGCCGCAGACCGAACACAGACGGCTGCTCGGATACCATCGGTCCGCTAGGACCAGCCGGGTGCCGAAGCGTTTGGCCTTGTATTCCATCTGCGTTCGGAACAGGCCCAAGCCCACATCACTGATGGCTGGCGCGAGTCGGTCGTTTGCCAGCAGGCCCTTGACGTGCAAATCCTCGATCACCACCGCTTGGTTTTCGCGGCAGAGTCGGGTCGTGAGCTTGTGGGTGAAGTCCGCTCGGATCCGGGCCACGCGGGCGTGCAGCCTGGCCAGTTCCCCGGATGACTTCTTGCGGTTGTTCGATACCGGCAGCCGCGTGCCCTTGGGCAGACGAGCCTTGGGCGCGAAGCCTGCCGCGACCTTGGCGGCCTCGATCTTTCGGCTGAGGCGTCGCCCACGGATGTTCAATCGGCGCAACGCGGCCTTGAGGGGCCGGGGCGCCTCTATCGCTTCGCCGCTGGAAAGCGTCGCAGCCGCTTTGACTCCCAGGTCAACCCCGATGATTCCCTGACCCGTCCGCCTGCGACCAAACTGCGCGTGGGGCACTTCGACCTGAATGGCGATAAACCAGCGGTCTGCCGTGCGCGAGACCGTTGCGCCCAGAATCTTCCCGTCGAAGCGCAAGGCCTCGGTCATGGCCACGTCGCCGATCTTGGGCAGGTGGACCGTCTTGCCCGAGAGGCTGAACTTGTCGTTGGCTACATAGAAGCTGTCCTTGGATCGGCCTTTTTTCTTGAAGGTCGGGGGGTACGCCAGCTGGATGCCTTGCCGTCGCAGGGCACGGCGTTGCGCTTTATCGTTCGGGGCGATCCGAGCGCCCGCTTTGACCTCGGCGAAAAACCGCGACCAGGCCCGCTCCAGATGCTTGAAGGGTTGGGCGTGGGCATCGCGGTGGATGGTCCGGATCCAGGGCTGTCCCTTCTCGTCGAGCCACCGCGGATCGGTGTATTTGATGGCGTTGAACTGCTTTTTCAGAGCCATCGCATTGGGCTTGCGGCCAGCCGCGTATTGCCTGTTCCACTCGTCTAGCGCCCAGTTCCACACCCGCCGCGCCGTGCCGCAGGCGCGTTTGAAGTAGTCCGCCTGTTCAGGCGTGGGACGAAGGGCGATTTTGTGGGTCAGTTGCATGGCAACCATCACCTTTACTGGAATCAGGCTGTTCGACGAGCGCGTCTTTCTTCAGCGCCTCGTTCAGCTTCTTTCGGTAATTCCTCAGCCCGTACAGTCTGGACGAGAAGCAATGCACGATGGTCATCAGGTCTTGCACCATTTCCTGTTCGGGCGACGACCGTTCCTGGTTGAGCACCATCAGTTCGCAGCCATGGACCTTGGCAAAATGCTCAAACCACTCAAAACCAAACCGCGTAAGCCGATCGCGGTGCGCCAGAATCAGCGTCTTGACTTCCCGGCGCCCGATGGCATCCATAAGCTCAAGAAACTTCTTGCGCTTGAAGTTCAGCCCGCCGCCGACTTCCTCCACGAACTCGACGTTGGCCAAGCCTTTCGCGACAACAAACTCTTCCAGCACCCTGCGCTGGTTGACCAGATCCGGCTTTTGCGCGGCGCTGGACACGCGACAGTAGGCAACCAGCCGCGTTGGCTCGGATACTGCGTTCCGCAAGCCGATGTGTTCACGGATTTGCGCTTCGGTATATAAGCGTCGGTTGGTGCTCGTGCGGGCCACCGGGATCAAGCGTCCTTCGCGCTCCCAGCGCTGCAGGGTCTTGACCGACACTCCTAGCAGCTTCGCTGCCTTGCCGGTGCCCATGGTGATTTCCATGTACCGAATATTACACTATCGCACACTATGAGAAATACTAGAGTTTATCTCCTCGAAACTTGTGGCTGGCGTTCTAGAAGCGAGGGGGTGTGGGGGAGCTATAAAACCCATCCCTTCAGGGATGGGATACATGGACTCCCCCACGTGCTCCGAAGGAGCACATGTGGCTGGCCTGGCTGTGGCGGTGGGTGCGTTCGCAGGCCGGGCGCTGAACGACGCGGGCCTCCTCGGGGACAGGGATGCCCAGCCAGACCTTGGGGTGGACGAACTGAGCCCCGGGCACGGCCAGCCGGGTGGTGAAGGAGGGGTGGACCCAGGCAAGCCCCTCGAGCAGTTCCCCGAAGCCAGCCTGGATGGGGCTCACTGACCACCCCGGGTGACAGACGCCTTTCCTCCCGCCCGCCGTAGGAGTGTCAACGCGGCTTGAACCTCACTCGGGTGAAGCCTAGAGTCTCGCTGTCGAAGGAGTAGCCCCGGCTCAGGTCAGCCTCCGGCTGGCTAGGATCAGCGAACGTCATCAGATCAATCAACGGCTCTAAAGTTCGGTCTAGCAAGACCGTCAAGCCCAGCCACTCCTCCCGCGCTCGCTCGAAGGCTGCACGATCGAGCAGGAGTTGCTCGAGTTCCATCACCCCTGCCCGCAGTCGGACCAGGTCCTTTAGGTAGCGCAGGTAGGCCTCATCCATGGGTTCCACTGGTCGAGCGGCAAGACCCAACAGCAGGGCATTGACTTGTCCGTTCAGCTCCGAGACAGCCTGGGTTACTGCGGCCGCGAGCTCGAGGCCTCCTGGGCCAGGCTCCCGAGCCAGACGGCTCAGCGCTTCGGCTGCCTCGAGTAGGCTCCCCCGCAGCAACTCTAGATCAGGATCAGACATGGGCTGCATGTTGCCAGTATAGACCTGGGACCTTTGCATACCGCCCAGCAGGTCATCCAAACATCCTTGGTCTAGTTCTTACTGTTAGACTTAAGTCCATGAACAAGGTTCGTTTTTTGTTAGCGTTAACTGCATTGCTATCAGCTTGGTCGTCAAAGTTCATGCCCCGGCTTTTGAGCTGGCCTATCTGTTCCTGGATGCTGAGCGGCTTTTTAGCATAGGGGCGCTGGGCGGGCATAAAAAAACGTCCCCCTCGTGAGGCGGTGCCTGGAGGGGGCCTTGTCAACATATAGGATAGAGGAACAGCTTGCTCTGTGTCAACGTTGGCGGCCCAAGCAATCACGTTAGGGTGGGCAGCTTTTCCACCACCTGCTGCATCTGCCGGCGGGAGGTGTGCAGGTAGATCAGGGTGGTGTTGAGGCTTTCGTGGCCCAGCAGGTGCCGCACCGAGTTGAGATCCGCTCCCTGTTCGACCAGCAGGGTGGCGAAGGCGTGGCGGAGCTTGTGCGGGGTGAACTCTTCAGGCTTGAGGCGGGCAGCTCTGGCAGCATCGGCAAAGCGCTGTTCCACATAGCGCACGCTGGGCACTTTGCCTTCGCGGGGGCCTTCCGGGAAGACGAACACCGGGCCCCGGCGCCGTTTGTGAAACCAGTCCAGCAGGGCGGCGCGGGCGGTGGGGGAGAGGGCCACCAGGCGCTCCTTGTTGCCCTTGCCGACCACCCGCAGGGCCATGGGGGTGTCGTCCTCGTAGATGAGATCCTCGCCCCGCAGGGCCAGGGCCTCCGAGATGCGCAGCCCGGTGCCGTAGAGGAAGCTGGCCAGGCTGACCATCAAAAAGCCGTGGGGCCCCAGGTTGAGGGCGTGCAGGAAGCGCTTGAGGTGCTTGACCTCGGGGTGGAGCGGCAGGCGGCGGCCCCGCCGGGGCTTGGGGATCTGGGCGGTGACCTCGGGGAACCCCGCGAAGCGCAGGAAGCTCCCGTAGAGGAAGACCAGATCCTGGAAGCGCTTGGGGCTTTTGGAGCGCTCCTTGATCAGGGCCTCCACCAAGGGGGCCAGGGCTTCGGGCCCGGCAATCTCGGGGCCGTTGGCCATCAGGTGTTCCACCAGGGCCTTGAGGTCGTAGCGGTACTGCCGCAGGGTGGTGGCGGCGTAGTTCTTGCGGGAAAGCAGGTGGAGGTACTGCTCAAGGCGTTCGCGCAGATCAGGGGAGGGTGGTAGCATATGGGGATTATACCCTGACTTCGTAAAGGAAGTATCCTTTACGAAGTAGGGATTTAGCGATAAAAAAAGCCGTTTCTCAGGTTCTTTCCCGCTTCTTGCCCCAGGCTGTGTCTGCCAGGTTATTCCGGCTGGGCAAGATGTTGTAAAAATTTTGCTTTTCCGGTTTGAGTGTGCTATATAATCGTGCCATGACATGAACCGAACCGGCGACCCCGGTTCAGCCCGCGGCGCAAGCTCGCAAAAAAAGAAGCTCTGGTAAACCCAGAGCGTATCGAGACCCGAGAAACAAGAATCCTGGGTCTCATACTACCCCCTCAAAGGCAAAAGTGCAAGTACCTGAACCTGGGTAGGTCTTAGAGGTGTGCTCTTTTGACCTCCCCACTTAAGGAGAGACCCCACGTGAATCCCCACAATTTGAGCTGTACGGCCGCGCTTTCAAACCTCGAGGCCGTGCTTTCCACCCTGCCCCCCTTCACCGCCAAGGTGGTGGCGGGCCTGATCAACCGTGGCCGCCTTGAACAGGCCCTCAAGCTGGTGCAACAGCGCCAGGCAGAAGAACAAGCCGCAGAGAAGCCTTCGACCCCGCCGCTCTTTGAGGAAGCTCCGCCCAAGTCGGCGGGTCTTCTCATTGCCGAGGCCCTGCGCGCGGGGCCGGAACCCCATCCCCTGCCCTGCCCGGAGGACGACGATCCCCGCTGGCAGGCTTGCAAGGCTAAGGCGGTGCAGCGCATCAAGCTCAAAAGCGGCAACCGGCTACCCTTCAAGACCTACAATCCACGTCACGGGGAGCGCCCCGGTCCGGGGGCTTTCGTGGCCCTGCTGCTGGCCCTGATGCTCTACTACCGGGAGTCCGATGCGGTGCAGCGCTTTCCCATCTTTGCGGTGCAGTGGGCCCTGGCGGATGTGCTGGGGGTTTCCACCGATACCTTGCAGCGCTGGCAGCAGCTCCCCGAGGTAGGGCGCTGGGTGCAGTCCTGGCGCTTCCTGGATGCCGGCAGCGACTATAAGCGGGCGGGGATGCTCTACACCGTGCAGTGGAACCCCGACCACCGGCAGCGCCCACCGGCCCGCGACCTGCTGCGCCTGCCGCTGCGGGCCCTCAAGCTGGCGGCGGCTTACGGGCTGACGCAAAAGAAGGCAGAGCGGCTACATAGAATTACTCTTAAGGACAGATGGAATTGGATACAGCCATTGAACCAGACAGCGTTAAGCCATTATCTCTCTCAAAAGTGCGTTAAATATGTAACCGCTCAGGAGCTTCAGACCAGCCGCCAGGCCTGGGCCCGGGGGCTGGTGGCCGCCTTGCAGCGGCACTTGGGTCTGGGGGATGACCCGGCGGTGCGGCAACAGTTCTACTGGAAACTGACCTTGCAGCTTCTTCATGCACCGCACGATGAGCGCAAGAAGGGCCTGCTGTTGTTGCGCCGTGCCCTGGGGGAGACCATGGATCTGGCCGGCGAGCACCGGCTGCGCAACCCCGGAGCCTACTTTGCCCGGCGCTTGCAGGCCCTGGGCTTCTGGAATCTCGCGCTTTATCCGGCCCTGCGCACCCGGGCGTACCAGGTGTGCAAGGCCTGAGGGTCGTCCACCACAATCCCCCGGCTGCCGTCCCGACCCTGCACCACTTGATACCGACGATCCAATAGCTCGAGGTGGCGCTCGATTCGGGGCCACCAGGTAGGCAGGGCGGATCGGTTGACCACCAGGTAGTACGGCCCCTTGCCGACAATCCCGATCATCTGCCCCCGCTTCAGCATGGGCAGCTCGGGGGCCTTGGGGGGCGGGGGCTGGACCTGGCTGGTCCCCGGCATGGGCAAGGTCGCCGCCACGGTGACCGGCTCGGGCTTGCGGAAGGCGAGCACCACCACCAGCACCACGAGCGTGACCACCAGGAGGCCGCCGAGGCCGATCACGGTGGGCAGAATCCACTTGGGACGCTCCTCGACGAGGGAGGGCATCAGCACCGGAGCCGCCGCGATCGGCGGGGAAAACCCGCCCAGGTCGGGCAACTCGTCGACGCTGCCACCGCCCGCGGTTGGGGCGCTGGGAAAGGCCATGGAGCGGATGTCGATCAGACCGGAGCCGTCACCGCTGCTGGACGCCGAGCTGGAAACGCTCGAACAGGAGCATCACGCCCCCATTGGCGTGCTGTCCAAGACCGCCGATGCCATGCCCGGCTGGGGCCAGGCTTGCCGCCCATGGCAAGCGCCTGGAGGTTGCTCAGGCTGAAGAGAACCGAGTTCTCATGACGAGCGCCGGTCATCTGCACGCCGCCCTCGCCGCCGCCGACCGCTCCCACCCGCGGGTCGGCCGTCGGAAACACTTGCTGGCCGCCGTTGCCTCCCGCAGGGCTCGGGGCGGCGGCCGCAGCTCCACCGAAGAGATCTCCGGCGGGCTCGGCGTTGAGCCCCGCGCCGAAGAGGCCGCCGGCGGGGGCCGCGCTCGCCGGTGCGCCGTAGCCGGCCATCGGCTCGTTGGCCGGCTCCCCGTGCTGCGAAGAGAAGAGGTCGCGCCCCGACTCGGGCAAGGACCCACCGAACAGACCGGCCGAAT
>FWPV01016001.1_pt1 | contig 10654 bp, 7 predicted proteins | sample 2228371 | NCBI WGS metagenome assembly FWPV01 (sample SAMEA103939776, study PRJEB20133) | metagenome
TGCGCGGTGCCCATTCTCGCCGGGGGCAATTCCACCGTGCCCTGCAGGAAGGAGCTGCTGACCTCGACCGAGCGGAAGCCGAAGGTGAGGCTGGTGCGGTCGGTCAGCGGGCGGGTGAGGGTGACATCGCCGCCGGTGCGGCGCTCGTCGCACTCGCGGCCGCCCTCGCGCCTCCGCTCGGCATCGGGTTGGGACTCGCGTGTCTTGCAACCGGACTAGCGGCCGTCAGCGGGTGGCTGCCGGCTCTCGTCTTGGGTCTCGGGGGCGGGGCGTGGTGGTGGTGGCTCGCACGCCGCAGCCCCGGCGCTGCGGTGCTGCCGCTTGCAGCGCCAGCGCTTTCCGCGATACGCGTCGGACTCGCCCAACCTCTCTTGGCCGGCTTCTCGCTGCGGCCCGCGCGAGCCGCGGCGTCAGCTCTCCTCGGCGGCGTCTTGGCGTTCCTCGCCTCCGCCGCCACCCTCGGATCACCGCCCTACGTCTGGGTTTCGCCAAGGCTCGCCATCGCTCCGTGGGAGACCGGCGTCACTGCAGAAGCAGTCGCGAGGATGCTCTTGTCGCCATCGACCTACATCGCCCTGCTGGCGTGGCCCGTCGCTGCTGCTGCGATGTCCGTAGCCTGCCGGAACGCCACGCGACTCGGAGCGTGGCTCGGGGCGTTCGTGGGCACAGCCCTGCTGACCGGGGGGTACCTCCTCGCCGACGAGACGGCTTCCCGCATCGGTGCTTCGAGCGGCTCAGCGTCGGCCGCGGCCCACTGGGTGGACTCGTCGTTCGCGTGGTCGGCCGTGGGCTCACTTATACTGGTGCTCGCGACGAGCGCTCTCGGCCCACCGCTGCGGCCGGAGGAGGAGCCCCGCGTGAACGACCCCGACTTCGAGGACGAGAACCCGTGAGCATCCTGTCCGATTTCGAAGACCGTGTCGGTCGCGCCATCGAAGGTGTGTTCTCGGGCGTGTTCCGCTCCCCTGTGCAGCCCGCGGAGATCGCGCGCGCAGCCGCAAAGGAGATGGAGCGCAGCAAGCGTCTCGGTGTAGGCAAGGTGTACGCACCTACGGCCTACTCGGTACTGCTCTCGCCGGAAGACGCTGAGCAGCTCGGCCGGTTCACAGACACGCTCGCCCGCGAGCTCGAGACGTACCTGGCAAGCCATGCGGCCGAACGCGGGTTCGACCTCACAAGCCCCCCGCGTGTCCGATTCCTCGTCGACGACGGACTCACACTCGGACGCTTCGAGGTCATCGGTGAGCTCCAGTCATCGGAGGAGGTCGCCGAAGATGTGTTCGCGCCCTCCGGCGGGCCCTGCCCCGACGCTCTTCCGCGCCTCCAGGTCGCGACCGTCACGGTTCCTGGCATCAGCCACGACGTCGCCCTGTCAGCCACGCGCTCCCTCATCGGACGCCTCAAGACCTGCGACATCTGCCTCCAAGACGCCAATGCGAGCCGTGAGCACGCGGTGATCGAACGCACCGTTGACGGCTGGACCATCACCGACCTCGATTCGTTGAACGGCACGCTGCTCAACGGCCGCCGCATCGAACATGCCTCGCTCGCAGACGGAGACGTGATAACCGTGGGCGTCACCGAACTCGTATTCCACGAGCCGAGGGGCTGACCAGGCGCCATGGTCGATGTCGCGCTTCTCGCGGGGCGGCTGCTGCTCTTGGCTCTGCTCTACCTGTTCTTGTTCGCCGCCGTGCGGACGGGGGTCGGCCTCGTCGCTTCGAGGGGACACGGAGTCCCGGGTACGCTCGCACTGCGAGTCATCCGCGGGCCGCGCGGACTCCGCAACGCCTCGGTGCCCATCGGCGGGCCCGTCGTCATCGGGCGCTCGCCAGGCGCCGACATCGTCATCGGCGACGACTTCGTATCGAGCCGGCACGCGCGTGTGTACCCTTCGGGCGGTGACGTCTTCATCGAGGACCTCGGGTCGACGAACGGCACCCTGGTCAACGGAGAGCGTATCGTCGGCCCCACACGCCTGTCCGCAGGCGATTCGATCGAGGTGGGTTCCGTGAGGCTCGAGGTGGCGCGGGCATGAGCGCGCGGACGCGTCGGGCCTGGGCCGCACTCACGGACGTGGGGCGTGTCCGATCGCACAATGAAGACGCCGTGCTCGCAGACCCGCCGCTGTTCGCGGTCGCGGACGGCCTCGGAGGACACGAGGCCGGCGAGGTCGCAAGCCAGATCGCGGTCGAGACGCTGCGCGACCATGCGCCCCGGAAGGCGGATGCGAACGCGCTCGCTCGCGCTGTGCGCGCCGCGAACCGCGAGGTGATTCGAGCCGCCCAAGAGGGCATCGGGCGGTCGGGCATGGGAACGACGATCACCGCCGCCATCGTAGACGGCCTCGACGTCGTGGTAGCGCAGGTCGGCGACTCACGCGCTTACCTCATGAGGGACGGTGTCTTGACGCGCATCACGCAGGACCACTCGATGGTGGCCGACCTCATCCGCACCGGGCAGCTCACCGAAGCCGAATCGCGGACGCACCCGAACCGGAGCGTCATCACCAGGGCGCTCGGCACAGACCCCAACATGTATGCCGACACGTTCGAAGTCGAGGCCGAGCCTGGCGACCGCCTCCTGCTGTGCAGCGACGGGCTCACCGGCATGTTGACAGACGATACGATCTCACACCTGCTGCAGGCTTCCGGCGACCCCTCGGTCACCGCCCGCACTCTCATCGACGCGGCCAACGAAGCGGGCGGCGTGGACAACATCAGCGTGATCGTCGTCGACATCGAGGGCGCCACTGTGCGCGACCGAGGTTTCCGGGCCGGCGAGATGCGGCTGCGAGGCGTGCTGGCCATGGCGGGCTGGCTCGCATTCGCAGCCCTGCTCGTTGCAGCCGTCGGAGCTGGCGCGTGGGCGTACGCCCGTTCACGCGCCTTCGTGGTGCTCGAAGGCGACGAAGCCGTCGTATACCGGGGAGTCCCAGGCGAGCTTGCGGGATTGACGCTCTCGTGGCGCGACATCTCCTCGACCCTCGATACCTCCGCCCTCACACCGATGCAGCAGTCCGCGCTGAGTCGCGAGGTCCCGTTCGACAGTCTTGACGCGGCGCGCCGGTACCTCCGCTCGCTACCTGCGACCATACAGCCCTCGCCATGAGCCGATCCACGAACAGGCTCCGGACGAGCGAACTCGCGCTGCTCGTGGCGGGCGGTCTGCCGGTCCTTCTGGTCTTCGCTCTCGTCGAGACGAACCTCTCGCGTCAGTTCTCGTGGAGCCAGCTCGCAGTGCCGGGGGCGCTCGTAGGCGCGTTCCTCGTCGCGCACCTCGCCGTCAGGCGCTGTGCGCCCAACGCCGACCCTGCGCTGCTCCCCTCGGCCCTGGTGTTGGCCGGACTGGGGCTCGCGTTCGTCACACGGCTTGACCGCGACCTGGCCGCGAGTCAGGTCGTGTGGATGTTCGTGAGCACGGCCGCGCTCGTCCTCACGCTCGTCGCCGTGCCTTCGCTCGAACGCCTCGCCCGCTACAAGTACACAGTCATGATCGCCGGCCTCGTCCTGCTCGCCGTACCCGCGCTCATGGGGCGCGAGATCAACGGGTCGAAGCTCTGGATCCGCTTCGCGGGAATGAGCTTCCAGCCTGGCGAGCTTGCCAAACTGGCGATCATCGTCTTCCTCGCCGCATACCTTGCCCAGAACCGAGAGATGCTGTCTGTATCGACCCGCCGGCTTCTGGGCGTGTGGGTGCCCGAACCGCGCACTCTGGGTCCTCTCCTGCTCATGTGGGCGGCGTCGCTGTTCGTGCTCGTGTTCGAACGGGACCTGGGCTCCTCGCTGCTGCTGTTCGGGATCTTCCTCGTGATGCTCTACACGGCGACGGGCCGCCTGTCGTACGTCACGGTGGGCCTCGTCCTGTTCACCGGGGGGGCGCTTGCCGCATGGCGCCTGTTCGAGCACGTCCAGACGCGGGTCGCCATATGGCTCGACCCGTTCGCCGATGCTGCAGGCCGCGGCTACCAACTCGCGCAGTCTCTGTTCGCGCTGGCGGCCGGAGGCCTCATCGGTGTCGGACCGGGCAACGGGCTCCCTGAACGCATCCCATTCGTCGAGACCGACTTCATCTTCTCGGCCATCGCCGAGGAGCTCGGGTTGCTGGGCGCAGCGGCGGTCATCATATGCTTCCTCGTGCTCACGTTGCGCGGACTCTCGACCGCTTCACGGGCGAAGAGCGACGTCGCTGCGTTCACGGCCGCAGGACTCACCGGGGCGCTCGCGCTGCAGACGTTCCTCATACTGGGCGGAGTGATGCGGCTGATCCCCCTCACCGGGATCACCCTGCCTTTCATGAGCTACGGTGGCTCCTCATTGCTCTCCACCTTCATCGCGCTCGCCTTGCTGCTACGCGCTGGCGACGAAGGCACAGGCTTCGATGAGGAGATGCGCACCACCTCGGTCGACGCGGGCGTGCTCGGCCGCGTGGCGCTGGGCCGGCGCTTGACCGCGGTGGCGTCCCTCGTGGCCGTGCTGCTCTCGGCGCTCGTGGTGAACCTCACGTGGATCCAGGTGGTGCAGGCGCGCTCACTGAACAACTCGCCTGCGAACAGCCGGCCCCTCGCTCAAGCAGCGAGGAACGCTCGCGGGTCGATCGTCACGGCCGACGGCGTGGTGCTCGCCGAGTCCCGGCGCACAGCGAGGCGCCGGTTCGTACGCGTATACCCCGAGGGTCCCGATGGGCCGATGGCGGCCCACGTCCTCGGCTACTACTCGCAACGCTACGGCATCGCCGGCGTCGAAGCCGCAGCGAACGACGCGCTCACCGGCACGCGGTCATTCCGTGACTGGGCCGACGTCATCGACGCCGCCGCCGGACGTCCGGTCGAAGGCGATGACGTCGTGCTCACGATCGACTCTCGCGTACAGCGCGTCGCCGAACAGCAGCTCCGAGGGCGGCCAGGCGCCATCGTCGCGCTCGACCCGCGTACCGGCGCGGTGCTCGCGAGCGCGTCGAGCCCCGGCTACTCGCCAGCACGCATCGATGAGGATTGGGGCTCCCTGACTAGCGATTCGAGGGCCCCGCTCATCGACCGCACGCGCCAAGCGCTGTTCCCACCGGGTTCGACCTTCAAGGTGGTGACGCTCACTGCGGCCTACGGAGCGGGCGTCGCGACATCCCAGACCACGTATCCGGGGCCGGCGACCATCGAGATCGGCAACGCACCCATCCGCAACTTCGAGAGCAACGCGTACGGAAGGCTGGAGCTCGTCACCGCGACCGCGAAGTCCGTGAACACGGTGTTCGCGCAGCTCGCCGACGACCTGGGACCGAACCGGCTCGTCGAACAGGCCGGCCGCTTCGGCTTCGGCGAGACACCCCCGCTCGAGCTGCCAGCGAAAGCCTCGCTGATGCCCGACCCGGCCGAGATGACACGTTGGGAGACCGCGTGGGCGGGCGTCGGCCAGCCGGTCGGCGAACACCGGAGCCCAGCGGGGCCGCAGGTCACCACGCTCCAGATGGCGCTCGTTGCGGCAGGGATCGCCAACGGCGGGGAGGTCATGCGCCCCTACCTCATCGATCGCATCGTCGACCCGGCGGCCGGCACCGCCTCGCCGCTGGGGGTGACGAGACCGCGGCTTTGGACGCGCGCGACGGATTCGGTGACAGCCGCGCAAGTCGCCGCCGCGATGCGCGAAGTCGTGCGGCGCGGCAGCGGCACGCGTGCGGCCGTGCCGGGCGTCGCTGTGGCCGGAAAGACCGGCACGGCCGAGATCGGCAAGGACGCCCCGACCCACGCATGGTTCATCGGATTCGCGCCGTATGAGAGCCCCCGGGTCGCCGTGGCCGTCGTGCTCCCCTACGCGGGCACAGGAGGACGAGCGGCGGCGCCGGTCGCAAGCGAGGTGATCGCCGCAGCACTGCAAGCGCGACCCGAGTGAGAGCGACCCGGTCGAAAGCGGACACAGCCGTCGCTCGCCGTTGCGCGCGCATCGGATAGAATGCGAGGTGGCGGAGACAGCGACAGCGTCTCCGCAGGTGACAAGCGTGGAGGATGACGAGTTGGACGAGATGGTCTTTGGACGCAGGTACCGCGTGACCGAGAAGATCGGTTCGGGCGGGATGGCCGAGGTCTACAAGGCCGTCGACGAGACGCTCGGCCGGACCGTCGCCGTCAAGGTGCTGCATCCGCGCTATGCGTCCGACCCAAGCTTCGCGCAGCGCTTCCGCCGCGAGGCGCAGGCCGCCGCAAACCTCCAGAGCCCCTACATCGTGAACATCTACGACTGGGGCCAGGACGGCGACACGTATTACATCGTCATGGAGTACGTGCGCGGCAACGACCTGAAGTCCATCATCAGTGAACGCGGCCCGCTCGACTCGCGGCGTGTCGCCGAGATCGGCAGTCAGGTGTGCGCCGCGTTGTCGGTGGCGCACGGCTATGACGTCATCCACCGCGACATCAAGCCGCACAACATCATGGTCACGCCTGACGGGTCCGTGAAGGTCATGGACTTCGGCATAGCGCGCGCGGGCAACACGACGATGACCCAGACCGGGTCGGTGCTCGGAACGGCTCACTACGTGAGCCCGGAGCAGGCTCAGGGCCGGGAGCTCAGACCTCAGTCCGACCTCTACTCGCTGGGTATCGTCCTGTACGAGGCCGCAACCGGCACGCTGCCATTCGACGCCGACACCCCGGTCGCTGTCGCACTCAAGCAGGTCAACGAACAACCGGTCCGTCCGACGAGGATCAACCCCAGGGTCTCGCCCGAACTCGAGCGCGTGATCGGACGGGCCCTCGCCAAAGACCCCGCCAAGCGTTACGCGACCGCCGAGGAGATGCGCCGGGACCTCCTGCGCGTCGTGACGGGCGAGGTCACGAGCGCTCAGACCGGGCTGCCCGTGGAGACGGCCGGCCTCGGCGACCAGACCGCCGTCCTGCCGGCCGTCGAAACCGCAGGGCTGCACGGCACCCCGCCGTCTATCCGGCCGGTCCCGCAGCGGCGGCCGCTCTGGCCGTGGTTCCTCTTGGGAACGCTGCTCGTGGCGGCCGGCCTCATCGCCGCATACGCGATGGGGCTTCTTGGACCACAAGGCATCCCCGTGCCGGAGGTCGTCGGACTGCGTCAGATAGAGGCCGAGACGAAGATCGTCGACGCCGGGTTCCTTGTAGGAGAGGTCGAAGAGGTCTACGACGAAGCCGAACCGGGCATCGTCATCGACCAGTCGCCCGTGGCCAACGCCACCGCTGAGAAGGGCTCCCGCATCAACCTCGTCGTGAGCAAGGGGCCTGAGCTCGTCGAGGTGCCGAAGCTCATCGGGTTGACCGAGGAGCAGGCGCAGGCGGCCCTCGCGTCCGCGGGCCTGACACCCCAGCCTCTGCCCGATGAGTACAACTCCTCTGTCGAGGCGGGCATCATCTTCAAACAACAGCCGGGTCCTGGCGAACAGGCCGAGAAGGGCACCCCGGTCCAGTACGTGGTCTCCCGTGGCGTCGAGACCACGACGGTGCCGAACGTGGTGGGGCTCACCCGGCAGCAGGCTGAGGCCAAGCTTGGCGCTGCAGGGTTCAAAGTGCGAGCGACCGAGGCCTTCAGCGAGTCGGTCGCATCCGGCAAAGTCATCAGCCAGAACCCGCAGGAGAAGCTCAAGGTCGCCGTAGGCAGCGTCGTCAACATCGTGGTCAGCAAGGGCTCGGAACGCGTGCCCGTGCCCGACGTCATCGGACGGACCGCTATCGACGCCAAGGCGGTCCTCGAAGCAGCCGGGTTCAAGGTCGAGCTGCAGTACGAGCCGCATGCCGAAGCGGGCACGGTCCTCGAGCAGAACCCAAGCCCGGGCACGAGCGTCCCCAAGGGGACGACGGTGACCCTCCTCATCGACCAGACCGCACCGTAGGCGACGCTCGAGCCGGCCACGGCACGCCGCTTGCTCGAACGGACGCGACACCTGCACCCAAGACCACAGGAGCCGCTCGATGAGGCGTTCTCTCGTGTCATCCATGCTCGCCGCTGCCCTTGTGGTCGGAATGGCGCCAGCGGCCCAGGCCGCGCCCGTCCCGTTCGAGTCCTACGAAGTCGGACTCCATGAGGAGGGTGGGCGCTCCATCCTCATCGTGACAGGCACGGTTCCGGAGGACATTCCGCTCCCGGCACAGATCCGTCTCCCGGCGCCGAAGAGCTGGCAGCTGCAGTGGTCAGGGGAGATTCTCGGCGCGAACCCTGACGACGACATCTCCGCTGACCCCGAGAAGACCACATCCGGCGCCGGCGACGTCTACACCTTCGCCCTCACGAGGTCGCGCACAGCGCAGATAGAGGTCATGGGTCCGCCACTGACGGCGTTCGACGGCCGCACCTACCGCACCCAGCTCGCCTGGGCGCCTCTCGATGATGTGGCGCGGGTGCGCATGAGTCTCGCGTTGCCGGCAGGCGCGCGGATCATCGGGGGCACGGAGGGCGCCGAGTTCTTCCCGGTCGACAAGACCGGCGGCTACTGGAGCAAGACGTTCTCCGACGTGGAAGCTGGACAGCCTCTCGACCTTGCCGCGTCGTACGCTCTTGCGGTCTCCGCCGGCTCCACCTCAGGTGCCACACCGCGCAACAACGTGGCGCTCGCGGTCATCCTGTTGGCGGCGATCGTCCTGTTCGGCGTCGCATTCACGGCCATCAGGCGAAAGATGCGCCCGGGTCGCGGCGACACAGACTGCGACCTCTTGGCAGCGAGCGAGACCGGTGCGGCCGAGACCCGCTCGGCCACGACCGCGAACACCGCGCCGGCCGATCCCGCTGGCGGTGCCGCCCCAGGCGAAGAAGACCGGGCGCCACGCCGTTCGAGTCTGCCCGCGCTCATCATCACGGCGGTTGCCGGGACCTTCGTAGTCGTGGCCCTCGCTGCAGGAAGCCGCAGCGCAGCGACCCATTCCAGCGATGGTGTCGTCTCGCGCACGTTCTCGACCGCCGAAGCGTGCTCCCAGGTCTCGATACCTCTCACGGCGCGCCAGGACGTAGACCTGGCCGCATCCGCAGACGCGCTCCTCAAGGGACTTGAGGCCGTCCCCGGAATCTCCACAGCAGCGCTCTACGTCGACGAGTCCCGCATCGACATCGGTTACTGCGACTCGAGCGCAAGCGAAGCGCAGCTGCGTGAGGCGCTCGCGTCCACCGGGCTCGTCACGTTCGACTGACGGCCGCTCCCCGGTTCGACTGACGGCCGCTCCTCGGTTCGACTGACGGCCGCTCCTCGGTGCGGAGCTCCCTCACGCCCGGAGCCTCCCTCACGCACGGGGCACGGACCCCGAGCCGATGGGCTTGCGAAATCCTTTCGATAGACATATCGTTCGCCTGCCGAATTATTCGGAGGTGGAAAGATGTCGGCAACACCACTTTCGGACTCCTTGCTCGATGAGCTGGACGCGAGCGTCATGATGCTCGGCAGGCTCTTCGCCAGCCGGCATGCCGGCAGCTGCTCTGAGGCGGTCGTCTCGATGCCTCAGATGATGATGCTGCGCGTGCTGCACGAAGCCGGCCCGATGCGCGTCGGCGCACTCGCCGCGACGCTCGGGATCAAGGCCCCTGCGACGTCCGCGCTCGTCGAGGCCCTCGAGGAGCGTGGCCTCATCGGACGCAGCAGTGATCCCGAAGACCGGCGGGCGTCGCTCATCCACCTCACGGCGGACGGCCTGACGGAGCTCGAACGCGTCGAGCGGGTGCGCCGTGCGCACATGCGCCGCTACGCGGAACTGCTCGGTGAAGAAGACGTCCGCGCCCTGATCCGCATCCACCGCACGCTCATCGAGGCGATGGTCTCCGAGCGCGTCTGACGCCCAAGAGCCTGCGAAGACCGGGCTGCACCGCCCGCGACCCGCGACCAGCGACGAGCGGCGCCGCCCCCTGCCCGCTGCCGCGAACGACGAAAGGACGATCGACGAATGGACCGCATCACGCGCTTCTCGCTGAAGAACGGCGCCGCCATCGTGTTGGTCGCCATCCTTGTGACGCTCGGTGGCCTATGGTCGGCCTCGCAGCTCGAACGCGAGACGATGCCGGACATCTCGATCCCGATCGTCGCGGTCGTGACCCCGTACCCGGGCGCGGCTCCTGGCGACGTCTACGACAACGTGACCGAGCCTCTCGAGCAAGCGCTGCGCGGCGTGCCTGGTGTGCAGCGCGTGAGTGCACAGTCGCGCGATTCGGCATCGATCATCGTGGCCGAATTCGGCTTCTCCGAGGACATGGATGAGGCGGAGGCGAACGTCACGAAAGCGGTCTCGGCCGTGAAGCTGCCTGACAATGCGGTCGCCCCGAAGATCAACCGCATCAGCTTCGGTTCTGCCCCGATCGTCAAGCTCGCGATCGTCGGCGAAGAGGGCGGCTCGCCCGCCGATGTCGAAGCGCTCAGAGCCGACGTGCGCGACCGCGTCCTCCCCGCGCTGCAGTCCGTCGAGGGGGTCGGAGAGGCCCGGCTGGCCGCCGACGCACCGGGCGCGATCCGCATCGAACTGGATCCCGACCGGCTCAAGGAAGAGGGACTGACGGCTGAGTCGGTCATACAGCAGCTCCAGGCGGCCAACCTGTCGTTCCCCGTCGGCGCGGTCGACCTCGGGTCGAGCACCGAGCCGATCCGGGTGGGCGGGACGATCGAGGGCGTCGCCGACATCGAGGACTTCACGATCGCCGTGTACCCGAACCAGGGCGAGGTGATGGGC
>FWPV01016002.1_pt1 | contig 10654 bp, 8 predicted proteins | sample 2228371 | NCBI WGS metagenome assembly FWPV01 (sample SAMEA103939776, study PRJEB20133) | metagenome
GCTTTCGAACGTAGGGCGATTTATTTCTGGCTCTAGCAATGAGAGGGTTTTCTCCCAGGCACATTTGAGAGCAACCGACGAACTATCATCACCAAGTTTGAGCTGGTTTTCCAAGGCTTTGCCTCCGGGATGTTCGATGGTGCACCGTGCCCTGACGGGATAAATACAAGCGGCCTAGTAATTATACCAGAATAACGGAGAGCTATCAAACGTTTTTTGGTCTTTGAGGGCATAAATTATGTTGACAAATTTCACTTGTAACAAGGATGAATGATATGCTATAATATGTGGCATTGGAGGTAGAGGAATTCAATGAAGCGAACGTTTCAGCCGAAGAACCGGCGGCGCAGTCGTGTTCATGGTTTTCTTGCGAGGATGTCCAGTGCGGGCGGCAGGAATGTGCTTCGAGCACGTCGCGCCAAGGGAAGATATAGATTGACGGTCTGAGTATGTTTGGGCCGCAGTAGGCAGACAAGTGCTACCAAAGGAGCATAGGCTTACTAGCAGTCGAGATTTTGAGATTGTCTACAAGCGGGGAAGAGGATACGTCAATCGGCTTCTGGTACTTCGAATCCTTCGGCGCGAAGAATCAGAGCCTGCCCGATTTGGATTCTCGACGAGCCCGAAGCTGGGAAGCTCCGTAGCTAGGAATAGGGCAAAGAGGCAAATCAGAGAGGCAGTTAGGTCATTACTAGGGGATCTTAAGGAGACGGGATATGACGCTATTATTGTGGGCAGGCCCGCAATCAGGGATGCGGACTTTGCGGCTATAAAGGACGCAGTAAGGCAACTTTTTGAGGAGGCGGGCATACTGCGCAGGCGTTGATAAGCCCGTTGGGCACATGCGTTACGTACTGGTTTTCCTCATTCGAGCATATCAGAAGGTTAGCAGGTTCAAGCCTCGAACTTGCCGCTTTGAGCCTAGCTGCTCAGAGTATGCCGCCCAAGCAATCCTGAAATATGGTCCATTTCGAGGGATGGTTTTGGCTATCTGGAGGTTGCTTAGGTGCAACCCTTGGAGCCCCGGCGGCTATGATCCTGTTAAATGATTCGATTAATTTCAATTGTGGCAGCCGCGGGGCGCATTTTAATATTAAACTAACTTAAATTGGGGGAATTATGCAAAGAACTTCCGGGCTAACCACGATGCTTCTTATGATGATGGTTAGCCTTATGATATTCATGTACTTCCAGCAGAAACAGGTCGCTCCTCTGGTAAAGCCAGAAGTGATGTTGCAGCAGGCGCGCGATGCTGTTGAGGAGGCTGGGAACGACCCAAAGAAGCTTCGTGGCGCATTGCGGTTATATGAGCAACTTTGGAATTCAAGGGAGTACCGATATACTGAGTATGCTGCTCAAGCCCTTCTTGAGGAAGCAATAATTCTCGAGACAAAGCTGGGTGATGAGCACCGAGCGATTAGCACGTATAATAAGCTCCTAGACCGTTTTTCTCCCGAGAAATCTAAGGCGGCAGCGGAAGGAAAACGGCGTCTAGTAAAGCTTGAAAAAGAGTACGACAAACGGAACTCCAAGCATACTCTGTATAAAATTATGGATTTCTTCGTTGCCCTCACGGGGAGAAATCCAAATTACAGCTACGCCTTGGCGCTTCTCATCATCACTGTTATCTTCAAGATTATTACTTGGCCGCTTAGTCATGCCCAGTTCAGGAGCATGAAGCAAATGCAACGCATTCAGCCAATGGTGAAGCAGATTCAGGAGAAATACAAAGGCAACCAAAAGGAGATGGGCGAGAAGCTGATGGCTCTCTATAAGGAACAAGGGGTGAGTCCATTCGCTAGCTGCCTGCCGCTCTTAGTACAGCTCCCGGTATTGTGGGTGTTGTATTACATGGTTCGCTTATATCAATATCAGTTCGCACAGGGAAAGTTCTTATGGATTGGTAGCAAGCTAGCCGAGAAATACCCTGCGTTAGTAGGCGGAAACCTTTCAGAGCCAGACATACCGCTAGTTATTCTTTATGTGATAAGCATGTTTATTTCTCAACGGCTTACGGTGGTTGATCCCACGCAGGCTGAGCAGCAGAAGATAATGGCAATTGTAATGCCCATTATGTTTGGGTTTCTATTCTATAGTTTTCCTTCGGCATTTATGCTGTATTGGTTAATTTTCAATATCGTGTCCACGGCGCAGCAGATGATGGTGCTGAAGGGTCCTAGTGCCGAAGAAGGACCGCAGCCGCCTGCAGTAGCTACACCGCGCCAGCCTACGGAGCTTCCAACTAGGAGCCGCAGGACTCGATCTCGATCCTCTAGGCGAAGGAGGAATTGCGATAGCCTGCCGTTCGGGCTTGTGCCAGTATTGAACACTTGAATTTAGAGGGAGTTCTTATTCGAGGTTAAGAACCCCTTAAGCTATAATCAGGGGGTAGCACCAAATATGACCAGCATTGAACAGACCGGCAAAACAGTGGAGGAAGCTACAGAACTTGCGCTCAAGGCTCTAGGAGTTAGTGAGGATGAAGTTGATATTGAAATACTTGACGAAGGAACGAGGGGCTTTTTGGGGATAGGCCAATCCCCTGCGAAGGTAAGGGTAACGCTGAAACCCGAAGCCCGATTAAAGGAAACCACAGCCGAGCCTGCTCAGCAGCCAACTGCACGCGAGGGTGTGGAAACCAAAGCAGTGACGGTTCCACAAGAAGAAATTGCTGGCGGGGAAGAGCCAGAAGAGCCAGCCGGGCTTCCGCCAACTGATGCAGTTTTATTGGCTGCAGAAAAAGCTAAGAACGTGCTTCAGCATATTCTCGATGGAATTGGAAATGGTGCGAGGGCAGAGATCAAGAGCACCGATGAGCAGGTAGTTTTGAATATCGCAGGTGGCGACGTAGGTATGCTCATCGGTAAGCATGGGCAGACAATAAATGCAATTCAATATCTAGTTGGGGTAATCACAAACAAGCAGCTACAACACAAGGTTCGCATAATTGTAGATGCGGAGGGATATCGTTCGCGGCGCGAGGAGGCTTTGAGAAACCAAGCGCTTTTCCTTGCCAAGAAAGTCAAAGAATCTGGGCAAGAGGCAGTTCTCGAAGCGCTAATGGCAAGCGAGCGAAGGATAATCCACCTAGCTCTTGCAAATGATCCCGATGTTTACACTTACAGCGAAGGAGAGGAACCGAACAGGAGGGTGGTAATCTCTCCAAGGAAGTAGGCAGATAGTAGAGCGGCGGCCGCTCCAAAAAGACTACCTCAGCCCAGGCGCGGCCTGGGTTGTTTTCTTTTTAGGATACCATGAGCATTGACGATACAATTGCAGCGATAGCGACTCCGATTGGCGAGTCAGGTATAGGAGTAATTCGCATTAGCGGGCGCGATGCCTTTGCCGTGGCTGGTGAGATTTTTCATCCAGTATCAGGCGTGCACGTCCACGGCCTTCCCACGCATACAGCTCATTACGGGTACATTGAGGATCCCATATCTTGCGAACGAATAGATGATGGGATTCTTACAGTATATCGTGCCCCAAGAAGCTATACTGGCGAGGATTCGGTGGAGATTAGCTGTCATGGAGGCATTGTGCCCTTGCGAAGGGTGCTCACGGCAGCACTTCAAGCGGGTGCTCGACTTGCGGAGCCGGGCGAATTCACTAAGCGGGCTTTTTTGAACGGGCGGCTCGATCTGGCGCAAGCTGAGGCAGTTCTCGACATAATTCGCGCACAAACAGATGATGCGATGAGAATTGCACGAAGCCAACTAGATGGCAGGCTTTCGGGTGAGATTCGCAAGCTCCGCGATAAGCTCATTGGCATAATGGCAAACATTGAGGCAAGCATAGACTTCCCAGACGAAGTCGGAGAGATAGATATCCAAGCACTCAGGGAGTCTCTCCGGGATGCAGTGGAGAAGGTTCGCAGCTTGCTTGAAACTGCGGAGCAAGGAAGGGTATACCGCGAAGGAATACGTGCGGTAATAGTCGGTCGCCCTAATGTTGGCAAATCGAGCCTTCTCAATGCGCTTCTTCGCGACACAAGGGCAATTGTAACTCCACTTCCAGGCACAACTCGCGATGTTATTGAGGAGAGTGTGAACATACGGGGCATACCTGTTCGTGCCATAGACACTGCAGGCGTTCGCGCCCCGGAAGATATAGTTGAGCAAATTGGGATTGAGCTTACGCGGAAGAAAATAGAAGAAGCGGATTTAGTGCTAGCGGTTATTGATGCAGAGGAAGGCTTCACGGATAGTGACCGTGAACTTCTAAGAAATCTTTTTGGCAAGAAATTCGTGGTTGTTCTAAATAAGATTGATTTGATTCGGGAAGCTGAGGCTAACAACATCGCTTGTTTGGTAAAGAATTGGGTATGCAAGGAGATTGGTTACGAGCCCAGCATCGTGAAAACCGCTGCGCCATCAGATCAAGGAATCCGCGAGCTTGAGGATCTTATCGCTGATAAAGTGCTATCAGGCGCGGTATCACGCTCATCAGGCGTTATAGTAAGTAATGTTCGCCACCGCCAAGCTCTGGAAGAAGCTCTCGTCTCACTCCAAGAAGCCCTGCGTACCTCTCAGATGGAAATGCCAGCCGACTGCATTAGCATAGACGTAAGAGCGGCAGCAGAGTCTCTTGGTAAGATCACGGGTGAGACAGTCACCGACGACGTGATAGACCGAATATTCAGCGAATTTTGCATAGGCAAATAAGAATAAGTACCCCAAAAACATAGCCAGAAGCGATAAATCATTTTCTCTCATGTAGGAGAAGCTTAATTTAATTTACTTGACAAGTAGCTCTTATTTATCTATCTTGTGTGCAACTAATCTTGCGGAGGCTGGCTATGTTCAATTATGTTGTTGTGCTACTCATATTTTTAGTCCTTTGTGTGCCCTCGAATGCAGAGGATACCCTCATCGGTCAGAAGGGGGTGTACTCCGTTACATCGTTCGGCGCAAAGGGTGATGGAAAAACCGACGACACTGTGGCGTTCCAGAAGGCGCTCGATGCGGCGGGGAAAGATGGCGGAGGGATAGTTTTTGTTCCAACCGGCAACTACCTGATAAAGGGCCATTTGGAAATTCCCGAAGCAGTGACTTTGATGGGTGTCTTTCAAGCCCCAACCGCAAGGACAATTAACAAGGGCAGTACCCTTCTGGCAGTCGAGGGGAAAGGAAAAAGTCATTTTGTTGCGCTCAGATTCCTGTATAAAAGGGCTGACTATTTTCTATCCCGAACAGGACAAGAGCAACCCGGTGCCATATCCTTGGTGTATTGGCGGAGCGGGTGACAATTGTTCAATAGTTAATGTGCTTCTAGTTAATCCTTGGCAGGCGGTGGATTTCGGCTCGGCGCCGTGCGGTCGCCATTTTATAAAGGGTCTTTATGCCCATCCACTCCACAAGGGCATTTTTGTGGACCAGTGTTATGACATTGGGCGAATTGAAGACGTGCATCTCTGGCCCTTCTGGAAAGCCGATGAAGAGATGCAGAAGTTTCTCACAAGCCAAGCGACTGCTTTCATCTTCGGACGCACTGACTGGGAGTATGTGAGCAATTGTTTTGCCATCTGGTACAAAGTTGGCTTTCAATTTGGCGATTTTGGGCACGGTCCGGGGAATGTGGTTATCAACACATCTGGTTCAGATATTGGTCCAACTGCGGTTCTGGTGGAGAACTGCCAAGCACACGCAGGGCTTGTATTTACAAATTGTCAGTTTATGGCTCATATCGAAGTAAAGGAGACAAATACTGGTCCGGTAAAGTTCAACAACTGTGGCTTTTGGGGAATACCGACAACTTCGACTCACGCGACGATCAAAGGGTCTGGGCATGTATTCTTTAATGAGTGCCACTTTAATGGTTGGGACCAAGGCGGCAAGGGTGATCCTTGTATAATGGCGGATGGGAATGGCATTACGGTGTCAGGTTGCGATTTCATGGACGAAGGCAAGAAGCAAATTGTCCTTGGTGCAAATTCGAAAGCTTCCGTCATTATGGGGAACCGCTTCCGCGGTGGAATGAGGGTTGACAATCAAAGCAAGGGCAAGGTTGAAATTGGGCTAAACGTCGAAGAATAGAGGGAAAAAGGAGGAAATGGAGCATATTGCCTAAGGGAAGCGCGCCATTTCCTCCTTTTGCGAAATTTTTGTGTTTTTATTGTGGAAGAAGGCTTTTGAATTTCTCGTATGCGCTTTCAATGCGATCGTCCGGGTGTGGCTCATAGGTGGTAACCTCGAAAGATTTGCGGACGATCTCACGCGCATCCTCCAACGAGCCAATGTGCCCAAGAGCGAGAGCCTGGATAAGAATATTTCCCGCCGCCGTCGCCTCGACTGGTCCTGCTATAACCGGCCTGCCAGTTACATTTGCAGCCAGTTGACACAGAAGCTTATTCTGTGTGCCGCCACCAACAATATGAATGGGTTCAAGGCGCGTGTTCATTAGCGATTCAAGACCCTCAAGCACCCACCGGTATTTTAGGGCTAGGCTATCGAGTGCGCACCGAACCACTTCGCCCACCGTTTCTGGTTTTTGCTGACCCGTTTTTTGGCAAAATTCGCGAATTCTGGCTGGCATATCGCCCGGATGGAGGAATGACACGTCATCCGGATCAACCAAACACTTGAAGGGCTCAGCTTTAGCGGCAAGGTCGGTGAGTTCGGCATAGGAATATTCTTTCCCTGCTTGTGCCCATGTTCGTCGGCATTCCTGGACGAGCCAAAGCCCCATGATATTTCTGAGGAAGCGATAAGTTCCAGATACGCCACCCTCGTTTGTGAAGTTCAAATCTAGGGCGCGGTCGTTTATGATCGGCTCGGGCGCCTCTACTCCCATCAGCGACCATGTGCCCGAGCTGATATACGCGTGATTCTTTCCCTTTGCCGGAACTGCGGCAACGGCAGAGCCTGTGTCGTGCGTTGCTGGGGCAATAAGCTGGATATCCGGCAAACCAACTTCTTCGGCAACCGATGGTCGAAGCCTGCCAAGAATGGTTCCCGGAGGGCATATATCTATAAGGAAGTGGGTAGGAATGCCGAGGCGCTCAAGCAATGGTTTAGCCCATTCTCCTCTTTGCGGATTATAGAACTGAGTCGTTGTTGCCTCTGTGAACTCGCAAACCTTGACCCCGGTGAACCAGAAATTGAAAAGGTCAGGCATCATCAGGAGTGTTTTAGCGGTATTTAGCATCCAAGGGTTATGCTTGCGAATAGAGTAAAGTTGGTACAGCGTGTTCAAGGGCATAAATTGTATGCCAGTTTGTCTGTAAATCTCCGACCGAGGAACAATTTTGAGGACTTCTTCCATCATCCCGTCAATTCTCGGATCGCGGTAGCAGTGGGGAATTTCGAGCAATACATCATTTGGGCCAAGAAGTCCGAAGTCTACGCCCCAAGTATCGATTCCGACACCAGCAATATCTCCCCCATATTCCTGAGCTGCCAGTCGTATGCCATTTTTCATATCGTCGAAAAGGCGGAGGACGTCCCAGTAGAGGCTTTCCCCGACTCTAATCCCAATGTTTGGAAACCTATGAATTTCTGCTAGGCGGAGGTGGTTATCTGATAGGCTGCCGAGCACTACGCGTCCACTCTCCGCGCCGAGGTCACATGCCAGAAATTTGAGCTCTTCTGCCATAGCTTTCCCCCTTAAAATGCTTTGGGAGATTCTATCAGATTCTGGCAGGGCTATCAACTTGGGGTAGGTAAATTTACCAGTTTTCACCTCAGGTAATTGACGGGTAGGTTCAATCGCGCTATACTGCAAGCAATAGTACCAGGAAGTGCATGGCTGCACGCATCCAGGTAACACTTTCCCGCAGCTATCTTCTCTTGACCCTAGCATATAAGACGCAGGATACGACCTCTCTTTACCGCGAGCCGCGCAGAGAAGACTTCATGGCGCATATTCCACAGGTACACCGATACCCAATTGATGGGGGGTGAGCGATGGCTTTAGACGTTCTTTCCGTAAGTGTTTGATGCAAAAAGTAGAAGGAGGTTTTACCATGCGAGCGTTAGCGCTGGTACTGTTTGTTTTTGTGTTGGCTGGCATGGCATATGCAGATCCACCGCCCCCACACTCACCGGATCCGATTTCGATTGACAAACACTCGCCGTCCGTTACGGCCTTCGGGAACACGCCTGCGGACATCTATGGCGAAGCAGTTGGCGGAGGCACAGGGGGTTGGGATGTCGGCGGTCCTGGTCCTGTGCTGCACATAAAAGACACTAAGTATGGCTTGACTGCCGCCGACGAGCAGGATGGCCATTCGCTGGGCCACAACAATCCGAACTGGGTGCCGATTGTCTACTTCTCAGCCAATCGGTGGTCTAAAGGCATGTTTAACACCCAGTATCGCCATCAAGCCGTACGCAACCAAGCTGCTGGTGACCGCTTTGTTACAAATGGCTGGATGGACAGATCGCCGGCAAGCTCCTATGCCACTGGTATCGCGGCTAATCTCATCTTCTGGATGCCGGGTGTCGGACCGAATCTGCTGAGTGCAAATCAGACGAGGTATAATGAGATACCGACCCTACCGCAGGGATTTGTAAACTCAGCAGTGAATCCTCAGATGATAGACGATATGGACGCACTCGAGCTTCACCCCATAGATTTGAATGGGGACAACAAGCACGATCTACCCTTATTCTTTACGCTGGAGCAGGGGGCGCCATCACTACCGCCGGGCAGATGCGGCGCCGACATATTCATCTCACCGCCGGGAATGCAGACGTTCTCGCTCTGGGCAGCAGCGGCATCCATGGGCCTTCAACAGATTGATGAAATGGACGCGCTGGTTGTGTTTTTCATGAGTGGCAATGAGGAAGCCTTGCCCGGAGTAGACTATGCACTGTTCTCTCTTAGGCCCGGGAACAGCCTTGGTGCAAATCCATCAGATGTGTATGTGACTGCCTTCCAAGGCTACTCTAAACTATATTTTACGGGCCAGACGATCGGCCTACTTAATACGGACGATTTGGATGGTCTCGATATTGAGCAGTATGTCGAGGGCCAGTCGTTCCCTCAGATCTTCGACGAAATCTTTGATCCTTTGCCAGCGCCGCCTAGTCCGATCTCTCAGGGGAGGAGGAACCCTGACGGCACACTGGTGAATGTCAACGGCATAGTAACGTATCTGGGCTCCGGCTTCCTCTACATCGAACAGCCGGACAGGAGCAGCGGCATCCGTGTTGAGCCTTTGATACCCATGCCCTGGTACGTCTCAATCGGTGATGACCTGCAGGTCATAGGCACGCTTGGGATGTCGGATGGTGAGAGGGTTATAAACCCGACACAGCCGGTCTCTCCAATTAGCTTCAACAGTCCGCTTCCTGCAGAGCTTGATATGCGCACCCGAGACATCGGCGGCGCTGCAGCTGATGCGTTCAACCCCGGCGTAAGCGGCGGCAGAGGCGCACTGAATGTTGGCTTGCGAAATCAGTTGATCGGCAAGATCAGCGGTATTGACCCAAGCGGGATGAACAGCTTCTACTATGTCTGGGATGGCTCGAACAGCACGAGCAGCGAGCTTTATGATGGCAACCCGTATGGCTACTACGGCACAAGAATCGAAGCAGCGCCGCCCGGGGCAGTCGGCACGTGGGTGGACATTGACGGCATTGTCAGCACTGACGCCACCTCAGTTATTGGCAGGGTCATCCCGACAGTCATACCTAGTAGTGTGAATATGGCGATCTCGTGGGCGACTATTACCGATGCCGTGCCTTGGAATACGATATACCCCGGAGAGAGCGGCGTTGAGCAGCCGTTCTGGAATATGATAGGGAAAGAGTGTATATCGAGCGACTGGGATCCGCAGGTGATATTCTCGCCGTATGACGTCTCCCAGAGCAACCTCTACCGTTGGGAAGCTGCTGTTGTCAGCTGGATCGTTTATGATCCCTGGTCGCCAAGCACATTTGGAGGGATGCTGCTCGGTGACGGCTACTACCTTGATGCTGACAGCGACTGGGCTGTAAGCTACGTCGGTACGTATCGTGGGCACGACCAGTGGCTTACGTTGCCGAATGGCGGCGGCTCGTGGACTCTGATAGGGCAGACATTTAGTCACAATACGCTGTGGGCAGATGTGTGGGTACACACTGGTCTGGATGTCAAGGATATGCGAAACGCGGCAGCCACTGGTTGGTTGCCCTCCAGCGCATGGTGGTTTGACAACATGACCGGAAGTATGCAAACGCTCGACCTGCCTGAGAACTGGCCCACCAGTGCTGAGATGCTTGTATGGCACGGCGTCTGGATACAGGGCTTCCGGCCTGACATGTCGCTAATAGTGCCTCAGTCGCCACAAGCCACACCTGATCCGTATGACTATATGTAGGATTCCTGATGGGGCAGGAGCTTTATGGCAATCGTAGCCCATTATGCCCTATGCCGTGAGTGAACAAGCCGGAGGTGCACAGCTAACCTCCGGTTTACTTTTTTAAGCCCCCTGCCCTGCGAGTTCATGCTGGTCAATTATCTAATTCGCGACGTGAGCAACAAAGCGATTGCCAATAGGAGGTTGCGAGAGATGTACAGCGTCGAGTTAGCTGCTAAAAAGACGTAAAGACCGATGAGAAAAGTCTTCGAAATTTGGGTAAAAAAAGTATTGACATTACGCGTATTGTTTGGTAGTATTATGCTCTGCTGGAGTGTGCATTATTTGAACCAGCGAAAGGGCTAAAAAATT
>FWPV01016003.1_pt1 | contig 10653 bp, 8 predicted proteins | sample 2228371 | NCBI WGS metagenome assembly FWPV01 (sample SAMEA103939776, study PRJEB20133) | metagenome
GACATATGTCGAAGGCAATCCTGCGCTTCTGCGGATCGAAGGAAACAACGCAGCCAATCCAATAAAGAACATCTACCTTCTCGCCTGCACCGACTACCCGCACGCCAAACTGATTGATCCAATCAATCCGTTCAGATTGCGGACCAAATGGGTTCCCGTTGGTCTCAAACAGCCGCATGGCACGGCTTGCTTCCTCCGGCATTCGGCCCTGGATTAGAACCTCGTTGCGGCGCAGCTCCATTAGCGTATCCACATGATCAATCAGGGCAGGACAAACTTCGACGCAAGCGCAACAAGTCCGGCAATGCCAGATAAACTCCTCGTCGAAGGCTTTGCCGACAATGTCCTGGATCTCGTCCCGGCTCACTTCGCCGCGGTTCGCTTGTTGTTCCAGTTCATAAAGCATGTCCTTCATGCGAGCAATGAGCTGTCGGGGTGTAAAATAGCTCTTGTCCGCCATATAGGCCGGGCAGACTTCTTCACATCGGCCGCAAGATACGCAAGTGTCAAGATCCATGCGCTGCTTCCAAGTGAACTCGTCCGGCTTTTGAATTCCAATCTTGAGTTCAACGTCGCTCTCCGCACTCTCCATCAGCTTTTCGATGTCCGGCCGCCGAAGTTCTCCACGCGGTTTAAGCTTGGAAAAGAATACGTTGGTGGGCAAAGACAAAAGATGAACCAACTTGGTATAGGGAATCACAGCGATCCAGCCCAGGGCAAATACCGTGTGGGTCCACCACAACGTCGCGTGCAAGGTCCTGCCCGTTTTCTCTTCCGCTCCGCTAAACAAAAGCGAAACACCCCAACCCACGGGCGATAAGGCTTTCCAAGGGTCGCCGTTGAAAGCAATGCGCAGTCACTCAACCAGGTAGCCCGTAATAACCATGCAGGCAATCAGAAGAAGAACCAATCCATCCTCTCTTGAGGTGGGCAGGGTTTCTGGCTTGAGCACATAGCGCCGATATGCAGCCATGGCAACGCCTATCAGGATCAGAATTCCCCCCAGTTCGGAGGCCACCGAAAACAAAACGTAGGTAAATCCCTGAAATATGTTCAGATCACGCCCTAACAGATATCCGCCATCGTAATCCAGCATGACGATCAGCGTAGTCAAAAAAAGAACAACAAAAGAATAAAAAACCAGACAGTGCAGAATCGCAGGATAAGCGGAATTGCGGACCTGTTTCTGCAGCAAAACCTCACGCAGGAGGATCTTGAAACGTTTTCCCCAATCGGACCATCGCTCCTGGTCGCTTTTACCCCTTCGCCAGAATTGCACACGCCTGTAAATTCCAAAACCAAAAGCGACAAGTGCCACCAGGAACAAAAGATACATAAGCCAAACGTTGGTGACGTTCCACATCAATGGTCGGGTTGCTTGTGAAATAGACGGCATCGTTGTTACCTCGATAATAGGTTTGGATTTTTTGGCATCTCGCGTTTGCTGGACGCAATTTCTCCATTCGCGCAAAGGACTCGGGCAGCGGGAATCGGTCATCGGTGAAAAAACCGGACGACAGTTTTCTATTGCCAGAGCAAATTTTCACAACCGGACGCCATCGGCGAGCCAATATCCAAGTATCAGCTTGGTCCCAAGCCTGCTGCACAATAGAAACTACCCGAAACTCCCACATGAACAGGCGATTTTACAACAGACTTGCACATTTTATGCTCTGTTATTAAGACATAATGCGTATCATGATCTAACACGTGGAGTGCGCCTTGCGAGCTCCGCGGATTTAAAACCACAGACAAGGAGTCAGCCGATGAGGGTAGTAGCAATCAATGGCAGCGGAAAAAAGGACGGCAATACTTGCCTTTTACTTAAAACAGCTTTGGCCGAATTACAAGCCGAGGGAATAGAAACCAAACTGATTCAAATGGCCGAAAACAGTCCCATCCAAGGATGCATCGCGTGCTACCGATGCATGGAACAAAAAAACATGAAATGCGCTGTCGACACCGATCCCTTCAATGATTATTTTCAAGAGATCCGCAATGCCGACGGGATTCTGTTGGGGTCGCCGGTTTATTTCTCCGATATCACGGCCGGGATGAAGGCGCTGATCGAGCGCTGCGGATTTGTTGCTCGGGCCAACGGAAACGTCCTCAGACGCAAAGTGGGCGCCGGTGTTATTGCGGTACGCCGTGCGGGATCAAACCACGCACTCTCGAGCATTAATTATCTGTTCCTTATCAGCGAGATGATTATCCCGGGATCAAGTTACTGGAACATGGGCTTTGGGCGAAATCCCGGCGAGGTAACTTCCGATGCAGAAGGTATGGAGACCATGAAGACCCTCGGCAAGAACATGGCCTGGCTGCTCAAGAAGCTACACGGATAAAAGCACAAGCAATCCGCTCGAATACCTATTTGCTTTGCGCCATATTCCCCCGAAGCGGGAGCTTGATCGAGGACACGGACAAATGCAGGCCAGCAAAAACAGTCCCAATTGCCCTGTTGCCCGCTTATCCGTGTCCTCACTCAGTAAACGCTATTTCTTAAAATGGGCAACCGTCTGGGCCAGGATGAATTTCTGCTCCGGGCGCAGTTTTAAGGTCTTGGCGATCGCGTCGGCATCGGCCATGGCCCGCACAATGCATGCCAATCCTTCGGAAGCACAAAAGAGATATACATTCTGAGCAATAGCACCGGCGCCTGCGTAGGACCAGACCTCGGCAGTCGGCATAATTTCGCCTTTTCCGCCGAAGCCTTTGGCTTTAGCCATATCGGCGATGTAGATGAGATTGAGGGGTGCTGTTTTCACGAAATCCTGCGTACCCGCTACTGCACGAACATCTTCTCTGCCCAAAACCTTCAGCTCGTGTTTTATGGGATCATAAAGGAAAAGCCCATCCGCGGTTGTGAGGTAAATATCGATATTCTGCCAATTTACCGCCGACGGGGCCGTGCGGTATCCACCGGGCCGGTTTACTCCGTCGGCGGCCCAGAGCAGATTTGACAGCACTTGCATCGACAATTTGACATCCGGCCCGAAATCACCCCTGGTGCTTTTTCTCAGCTTGAGCGCCTGCATCAAGGGCATGCCTCCATCGGTTTGCGGCGGCGGCAGCTTAATAATTTCAGGCTCTTGCGCCGAGGTGTAAACCGGCGCTGCGAAAAGCAACAGAGTAAAAGCAAAGCAAGCAAGAATTAAGGTTTTCATTAAACCCTCCTCTCGGTTTTGATTGAGACTTGACCAGCGCGGCCGAGCCGCACCCCAAATCAAATCCATACCCTGAGTACGCAGAATTTATAGTTTGAAAAATCCGGGCCCTCTGTCAATCGGGGGAAATCCCTGTGCATCGGCAATAACAATATTTGCTTTAAAACTTCAAATTGTCACCCGTATTTGCCCGATTTCAGTCGATTTCCCGAACCAACCTGTTTTTCAGGTCCGCTACCTTAGGCTCGTAGGTCTGCCGAATCCGAGCCAGTTCACGTTGGTAGTTTTCATCTTGATCCAAGTTGGGCCGAACAGCGGAACCCGAGATACCGAAACTTTCCAGCCGCCGTTTGGCGACTACGGCAAATTCCCGTGCCTTTTCCCCCTTTTCACGCTCAAACTGTCCAATCATCTGCCGCAAATCTTCTTCTGCCTGCTCAAAAAACCCGGCTTTTCCCTTAGCCAGAGACTTCATCCCCGCCAGTGCGGCTAATGCCGCTACGGGCTCATCAGGACCCAGCGACCGACACAGACTCTCGACTAATGATCGACGCACTATTTGTCGTTGCTCTCCCTGATACTTCTCTAGTTCAAACGGCAGATCATCGCTTGAGATTAGACCTCCCAGGTATTTTTGGGCTAAAGCCTCACCGATCGGCCGGAACTCCCTTTGTTTTTGGGCAGCAATTTCTTCGGGAGTCAGCCTGGGCAGGCCGGCAATTCTTTCCATAGCTATTTCAAAAGCGCTTTTTATCCGCTCCTCTTCTTCCATTTTTTTCCTCTAAAAAGAGCGCCTTAGCAGAAGAAGCTCTTTATGAATGTAAAATTGTCCCGAACGGCTTCTCTTCCCCTGATAATCCCCGAATTACCGTAAGCGTGGCCGCACAGCAAGTACTCGATTTCGAGTTCCGACAAGGCTTCAATGCTTTGCTGCAGAGCCCGAGCATCGCCTCCGGGGAAATCCGTCCTGCCGGTGCCGCGGAAAAAAATGCAATCACCTGCAATCAGCACTTTCTGATCCGGCCAGTAGATAGTTATGTGTCCGGGAGTGTGCCCGGGCGAATGAAATATCTGAAGAACGGTAGATCTTTCTCGGCCAAGCTCCAGAGTCCCCTGGTCCAGGTAAATATCAACCTTGCCTCCCATACTCCGATAGCTTGCCTCGTCGGCCTCGTGCAGGGCTACCAGCACAGCCGCTTCCTCGCGCAGCACAATTGCCGCTTCGCAATGGTCCGGGTGCGCATGGGTTAAAATCACAAGTCCGATCGAGGAACTGGCAATCCCGTCTCTATCCATTCCTTCGCTCAAGCGATCAAGGCCCGATTCCTGAAAATAGGGCGTCAGAATATGGCCTGGATCTATGAGCACATGCCTTCCGTCAGACAGAGCCTCGGCGAATAGGTAAGAATTGCAATTATTATCCCTACCGCGCCATACATAAGCATAGAGGTTTTTTAATATTTTCATAGGCGACTGATTTTAATACGCCTGAGTTTATCATCAAAGCGGAGTTTCCAACCGTTTACACTCCCTTGGTCCGCAAGATAAAGTTATTTTTCGCCGAGCAATTAACAGCGCTTATGCAGTAATCTTATGCCTGTAATTATGAGATGTGAATTGTTTACCAAGCCGGGCAAATTCCTTATGGCTGGCATTGTCTGCGCCGGCATGGTAGCGCAAGCTACGCCGCAATCGGAGCGGCAATCCGAGGCCGAGGCGCCTAAATTTTCGGTTCAAAGCCAGCTGGTGGAGGTTTTTGCCACGGTCACCCGTGGGAAACTGCCGGTACCAAACTTAAGCGCCTCAGACTTTCAAGTCTCCGAGGACGGCAACCCGGTTGCGATTGACCGCGTAGATCGCTCCGAAGTGCCGCTTCAAATCGCACTTTTGGTGGATATCAGCGAAAGTATCCAGGAGTCACTAAAAACCATCCAGGACGCCGCCATCGCATTTATTGACAGCCTGAATTTCGAAGATCGCGTGGTATTGATTCTTTTCAACTCGGATATTCGCTCCTTCCAGCAAACAACCGAGGATCGGGAACCGGTGTTGAGAGAAATCAGGAACGCTAAGGCTCGAGGCATGACCAGGCTATATGAGGCTTTGCTGCTGGCAATGAAATACCTTGAGGGCAAGTCCGGACGGAAGGCGATCGTATGCTTTACAGACGGTGAAGACACTGCAAGTACGATCACTCGATCTAGGGTGCTAAATGCCGCAGCGCACCACGGCTATCCCATATATATGATCGGTGCCGGTGCCGGACTCGGGCTCTCGCGACTGCAAATAATTTTGTCCGAGCTCTCGCAAATCAACGGCGGCAAGGCGTTTTTCATATCAAGTCTGCGAAGGCTACGCGACGCCTTTACTGAAGTTGCTTCCGAGCTCAGATCAGCTTACGTGCTGAATTACTATACTCAACTACCGCCGGACGACCGGTGGCATGAAATCACCGTAAAAACCAAAGACCCGGCATTGACCGTCAATGCGCGAAAGGGGTTTTTTGCTCGAAAACCGTAAAGTTACTTGTTGATCAACCATGGACGCCTAGACCCGTAATTTGAGGACCTTCAATGCAAGACACATACGTAACAGAACGCGAACGCGCCCGCATTCCCGACAAATACAAATGGGATCTGACCGAAATATATCCGGACGATGACACATGGACCAAAGCCCAGGAGCAACTTAAAGCCGATTTGAACCAAATCTCCGCCTTCAAAGGCAAGCTTTCCGAATCGCCCCAAGAGTTGCTGAAATGTCTTCAATTATGCGATCAGCTCAAGAAGGAAAGCACAAGGCTAGCCTGCTATGCCAGCATGAAATCCGACATTGATACCCGGGATACCAAGTACCTGGCCATGGTGCAGGAAATGAGCCGGATCGGATCCGATCTTTCCACCTTGAGTTCCTTTATAGAACCCGAGATTCTGAGGATCGGGGCGGACAAGATTTCTGACTTCCTAAACCAGGAACCGAGGCTTGCCGTCTATCGCCACGTGCTTGACGATATCCTCAGGAAAAAAGACCACACGGGGACCGAAGGCGAAGAAAAAATCATTGCCGAAGCCAACTTGATCGCAGATTCACCCGAGAGCATTTATAACGTCTTCTCCAACGCCGAGTTTCCCTTCCCGGAAATAACTCTTGCCGACGGAACCGCTCTTCGCTTGGACCATGCAGCCTTTAGCCTGCATAAGCGCTCACCTGTTCGGGAAAACCGAAAGAGAGTTTTTGCCGCTTACCTGGGAAAATTAAACCAGTTCCGGCGCACCTTCGGCGCGCAGCTTGCTGCCGAAGTGAGGAAAAACCTATTCTTTGCGCGGGCACGCCGCTACCCATCCTGCCTGGCATGCGCGCTGGACGCTAATAACATCCCTGTTGCCGTATACCAAAGCCTTATAGCAGGCGTGCGCGCTAACCTCGAAACCTTCCACCGTTACCTTAACCTGCGCAAAACCCTATTGGGCCTGGATGAGCTACACTACTACGATCTATACGCGCCGGTGGTTAAAGAACTCGACCTCAACTATACCTTCGAGGAGGCAGTCGACTGCGTCCTGGCTGCGCTCGCGCCGCTGGGCGCGGAGTATCTGCACTGGGCTCGCACCGCCCTGTCGAGCCGATGGATTGACGTCTACCCCGCCGAGGGGAAAAAACCCGGCGCCTATATGAACGGCGCTATTTATGATGTGCATCCTTACATGCTTCTAAACTACAACGGTAAATACGAGGACGTAAGCACCATTGCCCATGAGCTGGGGCATGCCATGCACAGCCATTTCACGAACAAAACCCAACCCTACCCGCTTTCGCACTATTCAATTTTTGTCGCCGAAGTGGCATCGACCTTCAACGAAGGATTATTGCTGCATCATATGCTCAAAAGCGAAACCGGCAACCAGGTGCGCCTTTCTCTGCTATTCAATTATCTGGACAACGCGCGCTCAACACTGTTCCGCCAGGTACAGTTTGCAGAGTTCGAACTCAAGATTCATCAAATGGTTGAACAGGGCCACGCTCTCACCGGCGATTCTCTGAATTCGATTTATTACGAACTCACAAAAGAGTATTACGGCCACGATAAGGGAATTTGCGTGGTGGATGAGGAAATCAGCTCGGAATGGTGCTATATTCCGCATTTTTACTACAATTTCTATGTTTATCAATATGCAACATCCTACGCTGCTTCTTCGGCCCTTTTAGAGATGGTGCTGGCAGGCAATGGGAACGCTGCGTCAAACTATCTCGAATTGCTGTGCGCAGGCGGATCCGATTATCCGATAAATTTGCTTAAGCGGGACGGTGTGGACATGACCTCGCCTTATCCCCTGGAAGCAACCATGCGGCGTTTGAACCAGGTCATGGACCAGATTGAGGCTATCGCGGGATGCCAGAGCTCTTGAGGTATGCTTCCCGGTCAGTGTACTAGCAATCTATGGGCCGGGCCGGATTTTTGCTTTTTATATGGTCGAAACCGCGGGCGGATTACAAAAAGGCTGCTAAATGAGACGGGGGAAAATTTTCCCAGCGGCCTACCGCAAATTCAAGCGCCCTCCATCCTTAATGCTTCACCGGCACTCGGTTTTTACGCACCATGCAAACCGGAGACGCGCCTTGACGCTTATTAACCCGGCCGCTTGTGCAAACAGCCGTAACCAAAGCCTTAAGCAAGCCTCAGTCACTCAAGGCTCCAGACGAGTTGTGACCCGTCCATATGCTGCCTGCACCTATACACTCACGAAAGGAGGTGATAAAATTTAATCATGCTGAGGTACGCTTATCGGATTGTGGTTTTGGTTTTCGGACTGACCGTATTGTTGATCGGTATTGCAATGCTGGTATTGCCGGGACCCGCAATCGTTGTAATCCCGGCGGGCTTGGCCATTCTGGCGACCGAGTTTGCCTGGGCCCGCCGCTGGCTTAGAATCATTCGCCAGACTGCAGAACAAGGCGCAGAAAAGCTTAATCTTCGGTTTTTCATTTCGCGTAGAACAACCACCGACAAAGCCAACGCAGAAGGTGCAACCTCAGATCCGTAGCCCTTTTTTTGACCGGCTGATCCCCATAGAGAAGCAAAATCTATTGATCCGAGCACCATAGAAGGTGAAATTTACCGAAAGGAGTTACCTTGTAATCCCTCTGCCAAGTAATCGGGCCAGAATCCCGCGTGCCGGCAAAAAAATACGCCTACGCGTCATTCAAGAGGCGCAGCCCAGCTCTTCATTACCCAATTCTTTCCTTCTGTACTGCTGAGAGTTGCGATTTGTGGATCCAGCGGTAGACTGCATCCTGCCGCTCCTCATCTGGCTGCCTCCTGCCGCGCAGCTCTTTAAGATTGCGCTCCATAATCTCAAATACATCCTGCATCAAGCGTTGCTTTTCTCCTCGCGCATAGGAAGATAGATCGATGGGTTTGTCGATCTTAATCCGGATGACCACCCCCGGATTGACCTGCAGTGTCTTGGGCCGGATCACCCGATAGCTGCCTTCGAGCGTAACAGGAACCAGTGGGACGCCCGTACGCAATGCTAAGGAAAATGCACCTCCGTGGAATTTGCCCAGCTCCCCAGTGTGGCTGCGCGTCCCTTCGGGAAAAGCAATAGCATTGGTACCGTTCTGGATTAGCCTGGCGGCTTCAATGATGTTTTTTGCCGCCTCCCTCGGGTTTTCCCGATCAATGGCAATATATCCTGAGCGCCGCATATGCCAACCCATAAAAGGAACCCGGAAAAGAGATTTCTTGGCTATCCATCGAAACTGAATCGGTAAACTTGCAGACAGAGAAAGAATATCGTGTAGGCCGCTGTGATTGGCGACCAAAATCTGCGGCCTTACCGGATCGAGATTCTCTATTCCCTCAATCTCCACCCGTGCACGACTCAGCCGCAGATTGTCCTTGGACCAGCGGCGCATGCAATAGTGCTGAACTCGGCCGCTGCTGCTCACAAAGCTTGCCAAGATGGAAATCGTGCCCCAGAAAGCGGTACTTAGCGCGCACCCGCTCCAACACCAGATAGTAAAGAGCCTGGCCTTAAATTTTTCCATATCTATCATTTAATGCACCTTCTGGGTTTTCGCTTGCGCGACTCCCATGCATAATATACCGGTATTCCCGTCAACACGATAATCAAACCCGGCCAGGTAAACTTGGGTTTGAGCCACAGAAGGTTTAACATCACAAGCGATGCCGTCACAATGTATAATCCCGGAAGCACAGGGTAGCCGATGGCCTTATAAGGACGATCAAGATCCGGACGTTTCCTGCGCAGCACAAAGATCCCGCAAACCGTCAGGACATAGAATAGCAGCGCAGCGAAAATCACGTAATCCAGCAGATCGCTGTATGTCCCGCTGAGCACAAGAACAGAAGCCCAGACAGCCTGCAGGATCAGAGAAAACACCGGCGTATGCCTCTTAGGCGAGATCCGCGCTGCTCGTTCGAAAAACAAACCGTCTGCGGCCATAGCATAATAGACTCGCGCTCCCGCCAGTATCAAACCATTAGCGCATCCAAAGGTGGATACCAAGATGGCAACATTTATGAAACTCATACCCCATGAACCCATCAAAGTCCGGGCCGCAAGCGTGCCCACACGGTCTGCCGGCGCAGAAGCTATAGCCTCAAGCGGCAACACTTTCAAATACACAAGGTTGGTACCCACATAAATCAGGGAAACCGTCACAGTTCCAATAAACAAAGACAGAGGCAGGTTTCGCCTTGGATTCACAACCTCGCTGCCGGTGAAGGTTACGTTATTCCAAGCATCCAGAGCAAACAGCGAGCCCACCAGCGTCCCACCCAAAAGTGCAATCATCTTCAAATCGATGGCATCGGGAAACAGTGAACCGAAATTCTTGCGAATTGCTGCAGGATCGCCCGGAAGCATAAGGCCCAAGAAGACAAGTACGAGCAAGCCTCCCACTTTCCCGGCAGTGAAAATATTTTGCACGGTTGCGCCCTGGCGCAATCCCAGGCAATTCACCCAGGTAAGCAGCGCCACGGTCAAAATTGCCACCAAATGCTGGCTCGACACTTGGCATTCAAAAGGCAAGTTGACGATTATTTTGGAACTAGACACCCAGGGGACAAAAATGCCCACAAACTTGGCAAACGCCACTACAACCGCAGCTATGGTGCCGGTTTGGATGACCAGAAAAAGGGTCCACCCGAACAAGAAGCCAAAAAGCGGGCCAAAAGCTTCACGCAGAAATACATACTGGCCGCCGGCCTGCGGCATGGCAGCAGCCAATTCTCCGTAGCTTAATGCGGCCAGTATGGTCATGAGCGCAGCAACCACCCATGCCGTCAATAGCAATCCCGGCGACTTAAGTGTCCGGGCCATGTCCGCAGAAACAATGAAAATGCCCGAGCCGATCATACTGCCCACAATAATGGCAGTGGCATCCAACAGCCGCAGCCCGGGCACCAATCGGCTACTGCTGCCATTTTCATTTCCTCTATACCTGCTGGGCGCAGTCATAA
>FWPV01016004.1_pt1 | contig 10653 bp, 8 predicted proteins | sample 2228371 | NCBI WGS metagenome assembly FWPV01 (sample SAMEA103939776, study PRJEB20133) | metagenome
ACGCCCGGCCGCTCACCTCGGCCGAGCGCGAGGAACAGCTGCGCGACCAGATCCGGCGGCTCGCCGCCCATGTCGCCCGCCCGCTCTCCGACCGGCTCGGGCTTCGCACCGTGACACCGATGCAGGCCGCCCTTCTGGTGCGCTTTGCCCGCAATCGCGAGGGCGGCCATTTCGCCACCACGCTGTCCGACATCCTCTCCTCCAGCCGCTGGCTGGCGGAACGCATCCTGCTCGACCTGTCGGGCCGGCAGCTCGCCACCACGCTGATCGGCGTCGGCATGGACGCCGCCGAAGCGGTGTTCGTGCTGGAAAAGCTCTATCCGCATCTGGCCAAACCCGCACCGGGCGCAACCCGCGCCGAACAGCTGTGGAACGGGCTCGACCCGGTCGAATGCGAGGAGCGCATCGAGACCTGGCGCCGCGCCGACCGCTACACCTTCCGCCCGGACGCCGACGACCAGACGAACGCGCCCAGCGCCGCCAACCAGCCCGCCAACACGCCGGCCGCCCGCCCCGCCCCGATCCTCGCTCCCTCCAGCGACACCCGCAGCCGCCCGGTCCTGCGCCATCGCATGCGGTGATGGGGCCGCTCTTCTCCCCTTGTGGGAGAAGAAGCGAAATCGAGGGCTTGGCCGAAGGCCAAACTTCAGATTTCGCAGATGAGGGGGTGGGGCGGGAACGTCCAGACAGCCCCCTCACCAACAAAATCTACGACTTAGCCAAGGCTAAGGTCGTGATTTTGTATCCTCTCCCTCGCGGGGGAGAGGAATTTCCGCCTCCCGCTCACGCCTTGGTTCAGGAACCGCGTCGAAGGCTCTCAAGCCGGAAGGGGAGATAGCCCCGCGCGCCACGCCCCTCTTCTCCCCAGCGAGGGAGAAGAAGCGAAATCGAGGGCTTGGCCGCAGGCCAAACCTCAGATTTCGCAGATGAGGGGGATGGGTGGGAACGTCCAGACAGCCCCCTCACCAACAAACTCTACGACTTGGCCAAGGCTAAGGTCGTGATTTTGTATCCTCTCCCTCGCCGGGGAGAGGAGACGCTCTCACGCCGCGGCCAGCGGCAGCAGGTCGCCGATCTCGTCAAGTTCGACCTCCAGCACCCAGAAATCGCTGTCGAAGCGGCGTTCGCGCTCCAGCAGGGCGTCGATCGCTTGCGGCTCGCCGCGGGCAAGGCGGACCTCGAACAGGCGGCTGTCGCGGTCGTCCTCGGCCATCAGCGCCTGGGGCGCGGGGCCGTAGAGGGTTTCGGAGCCATCGCGAAAACGCTGGCGCACAAAGATGGCGCCGGCCTCGGCCACGCCGGTCTTTTCGATCGCGGCAAAGCCGCCGGCGGAAAAGACGCGGCGCACGAGGGCGGCGACGAAGAGATCGGAACGGACACGCATGACGGACATGCCTTAACGGAGCCGGACGCGTTTGCAAATGCCGGTCACGGAAAGACCGGCCGGGCGGCGGCACCCGGACATGCCGCACGCGGGGGGGCAATACCGGGCGCAGCGCCCGCAGCAGGCGGCGGCACAGGTGAAGACGGAAGCGATAGCGTTGACGACGGTGGTGGCAAGGGCCAAGGCCGCGCCCTCCACCGCGCGCGGCTTAGGCGCTGACGATCCCCGCGCTGAGGGGCGGGACGCCTTCAGTCGCGTCCGCGCGCCGCCCGGGCGACCGGAACGGCGGCCATGCCCTCCGGCACGGGCGGGGCAGCCTCGGCGGGGTCGGCTCCGGGCACCTCTTCCTCCTGGTTCACCTCGCGCATCCATTCGCGCCAGATGGCGACCAGCAGCGCCATCAGCACCGGGCCGACGAAGAGGCCGAGAAAGCCCATGGTCTTCACGCCGCCGATCAGCCCGAAGAAGGTGGGCAGGAAGGGCAGCTTGATCGGCCCGCCGACCAGGCGCGGGCGCAGCGTCTTGTCGACGATGAACAGCTCGACCGTGCCCCAGGCAAAGAGCGCGATGCCGGCGACCAGCGAGCCGCTGGCCATCAGGTAGAAGGAGACGAGCGTGAAGGCGAGCGGCGCGCCGCCGGGGATCAGCGCCATGACGCCGGAGATGAGGCCGAGCGTGACGGCCGAGGGCACACCGGCCAGCCAATAGGCGGTGCCGAGCACGATGCCCTCGCCGATGGCGATGATGGTCATGCCGGTGACGGTCGAGGAAATGGTGAGCGGCACGATGCGCGAGACCCGCTCCCAGCGGCGCGGCAGGATGCGCTCGCCCAGCCGGTCGAGTTGGGCGACCAGCTGCTCGCCGTCGCGATAGACGAAGAACAGCGAGATCAGCATGAACAGAAGCGTCAGCACCCACTGGAAGGCCGAGGCGCCGACGACGAGCAGGCCGCGATAGATGCTGCCGATATTGGAGCCGCTGGTGAGCTGCACGACCTCGCCGAGGCCGCCGGGATGGGCAAGATAGCGCGTCCACTGCTCGCTCAGCGACTGGCCGATGATCGGGATGCCGGCCAGCCAGGACGGCGCCGGCGCGCCAGAGGCATTGGCGGCGATCGCCCAGACCGCCCAGATCTTCACCTCCTGCACCGCGTAAACCGCGGCGAGCGAGATGGGGACGACGATGAAGGAGATGACCAGCAGGATGGCGAGCGTCGCGCCCAGCGTGCGGTTGCCGTTGACCAGAAGCAGAAGCCGCCGATAGACCGGCCAGGAGGCAAAGCCGATGACCAGCGCGGCCAGCCCCGGCACGAGAAAACCGTGGAAGAAATAGACGCCGGCGATCAGCACGAAAACCAGAAGCCAGCGCGCCGCCGTCATCGGCCCGACGAGAAAGGCCCGCTCGTCGGCGACGGGATCGGACGGGGCTCGAACGATTACGCTGTCATCTGCCTTGCCCGTCATCACCTGCACCCGACTCTCTTCGAGACATGAACCCTTCACCCGGCCCGGCGCAGACGCGCAAAACCCGGCTTCTCCACCAATGTTTCCCCCCGGCCCCGCCGTCAAGGGCAGCCAAGGCAAAACGCAAGATTGGCCGCTATATGGGGATCGATGCGGGCGGGGGGAAGGCCTTGTCTCCCGCGGCTCTTGCCGGCTGCAAGCTCTTCCGCGACAGGGCGCCTGTCCATCGCGTGGCCCGTTAGAGATGCGGGCCCGCGACCGCCATGTGCGCCCTCAGCGGGTCTACGCCTTCTCCTCGCCGCCAGGTCAGAAGGTCCCGGCAGGCGGATGAGGGGCAGAGTCTATTAGCTCGTGGCGCTCGGGACGCGAGAGGCCTCCCCCCTCAGCTCTGGCTCGCCTGCAGCCAGTTGTGCCACTGTTCCTCGGAGCCGTAGAAGACGTTGAGGTCGATCTTTTCGTTGACGCCCTTGGACAGGCCCGAGCCGGAATATTGCCAGAACAGCCAGCGGCGGTCGGGATAGACCTTGGACGGGTGGGCGGCGACCGAGCGGAGCCAGAAGGGATAGTCGCGGAAGTGGCCGCGCAGGTTGTCCTTGTAGAAGTCGGGCGCGGTGTAGATGACCGGGCGCTTGCCGTAATGGCGCTCAAGCTTGTCCATGAAGACCTGCATCTTCTCGCGCGCCTTTTCCGCCGACAGCTTGAAGCGGCAGCTGGATTCGCCGTTGTATTCGACGTCGATCACCGGCGGCAGCGCGTCGGGGTCGCGCGGCACGTTGCGGATGAACCAGTCGGCCTGTTCGCCGGCGGTGCGGCACCAGTAGAAGAAGTGGTAGGCGCCGTGCTTGATGCCGGCCTCCTTGGCGCGCCGCCAGTTGGTCTTGAACATCGGGTCGATGTGGTCGCCGCCGTCGGTCGCCTTGATATAGGCGAAGTTGGCGCCTTGCGTCCTCAGTTTCGCCCAGTCGATGTCACCCTGCCAGCGCGAGACGTCGACGCCGTGGACGGCGTATTTCTTCGGCGAGGCCTTGCCGAAATTGATCGGCTTGGCGTCGCGGAACTGGTGGCTGTAGACCTTGGTGCGGGTGCGCTGGCCACGCGGCGAGGGCGGTTCGGGGGCAATCAGCGCCTCGACCGGCTTGCCCGACGGCACCGGCATGCCGACGGTCATCGGCGAGGAGGCAAAGGCCTGCGGCTGCGGCACCTGGCCGGCCCAGGCCAGTTCGTGGGTTTCGCCGGGGGGAACGGCGGCTGCCGGCGCCTGGGCAACAGCCGCGGGCGGGGTCGCGACTGGGCCGCCGACGGGGCCGCCGATCGGGGCGGAGGGCACGGGGCTCTGCGCGCGGGCCACAGCGCCGGTCGTCTCGCGCGAGGTCTGCGGCTGCAGCGCCGTTTCCGGATCGGAGCCGGAAATGCAGCCCGACAGGGTGAGGCAGGCGAGAAAGATCGCAGGAACAGCCGTGAAACGCATGAGAAACCCGTAACGCAAAACAAGGGGTTGGCCTTTTCGCCGCCTGCGGTTGCACGCCGACGCGAATTGCCAACGCTCAGACTAGCGGCAAAGACTTAATTCAATCTTTACGGATTAGGGCCTGCGCATGGGCCGCCGGTCACAGGGGCGTGACCGGCGGGTGATGACGGAGGCGGTCTGCGGCGTCCGGGCCGGAATTTGCAGGGAGCGGGGGCAGAACGGAAGCCTCCCCTCCCCGTCTTCTGCGGCGAAGGGACGCGGCCGATTTCCTGTGTATTGTCCGGCTAGACGCGGATCGCCAGCCTGAGGCCACCCCAGTGACGGCCGCCGACGGTGATCGGCGCGGAGATGTCCTTCATCACCACGAAATTGCCGCCGCCCATGTCGCGCCGGTAGGTCTGGACGAGGAAGGGCGCGGTCGAGCGGCCGGCGGCGAGCCCCACGCGATCGGCAAAGATGCGGCGGTTGCGGCAATTGGCGGTGTTCCACACGGCATCGCCGGGACGCTGCGGGGCGGAGAACTTCTTGTTGTGGGTCGGCAGATAACCATTGGTGTCGACGGCCGCGCAGAAGCCGATGCGGTCGGACAGCGTCAGCACAGGCTCGAGGATCGGGGGCAGCACCTGGTCGGTGAAATCGGTAAACGCCGCCATCATCTGCACCGGATCGGTGCCGGGGATCGGCCGGTAATTGCGGTCAAACAGCGCGCTCATGCCGATGCGTCCGCCATCGACGGCGCGCTGGAAGACGGCCGAGATTTGCGCGGCGACGTCGCAGGCGGTGTTGATCCAGGCGCTGTCGGCGGTTTCGATACCGGCCGAGGCGGTGAGCTGGATCAGCGTTTCGGAAAGCGCGACGACGCGGTCGACGCGGGTCGCGGCATTCTGCAGGGCGCTGTCGGATTCCAGCACCTCGCCGGCCATGACATTGAGCGTGCCGACGAATTCGGCGCACTGGCGGTCGACCGTGTCGGTGGTGCGGGCCATGACGGAGGAGCCGTCGAGGATGCGGGTGATGACCTGCTCCATGGCGCCGAAGGAGTTGTTCATCGCCTGCGAGGTTTCGCGCACGTCGAGCGCGCTTTCGCTGGCGCCGCGGCCGGCCTCGGACAGGCGGGCGATCTTGCCGCGGATCTCGTTCAGCGTCTGCTGGATCGAGCCGGTGGCCTGCGAGGTCTGCAGCGAGAGCGCACGGATTTCGGCGGCGACCACGGCAAAGCCCTTGCCCGCCTCGCCGGCGCGGGCGGCCTCGATCGCGGCGTTGAGCGCGAGAAGATTGGTCTGGCGGGCGATCGAGCCGATCTCCTCGGCGACCTTGTCGACATTGGCGAGCGACACGGAGAAGGAGCCGATCTCGGTCGAGATTTCCTGCGACGCCTCGACCATCAGGTCGATCTTGCCAACGGCGCCGGAGAGCCGCGAGGAGGATTCGCCGAGCATGCGGCGGGCCTCGACGGCGGTCTCGTCGGTGGCGCGCAGCGACGAGGCGACGGACTTGTTGGTTTCTGCGATCGAGAGCGCGGTGCGCGTCACCTCGTCGAAGGTCGAGGCATGGCGCTTCGACATGGCGGCGACGTCCTGGATGGCGCCGGCAATGTCGACGAGGTCGATGCCGAGGGTGGAGGCCTCGTCGGCGAGACGGGTAACGATCCGGCGCAAGGTCTCGGCATCGGCCGCTGCGGCGGGCGCATCGGCCGGTTCTGACGCCGGTGTGACCTCGGTGAATTCCTCTGGCATCGCCAGGTTGTAACGTGCAGTCATTGCCATCCTCTCCCGGGAATGCACGATTGTGGCGCAGCCCGGTTAAGAATTTGCAAATTTACGCATATTAGGATTAACGCAGTGCGCCGCAGCAAAACGCCAAGCCGTCACAGCGCGCCGATGTCGCGCAGCTTCTTCAGCACGGTCTCGCTCGGCTCGCCGGTTTCCGGCAGCCGGTAATGACGCTCGAAGCGGCGGATGGCGGCGCGCGTCTGTTCACCGGCGACGCCGTCGATGCTGACATCGGTATAGGCAATGTTGGCAAGGCCGCGCTGGATTTCCATAACGAGCGCCGCATCGGCCGCGGTGCCGCGAAGGGAAACCGGCAGGGCGGCGGGCGGCGTCACGTCCGGTTTTGTCGCAGCCGCCCGCGCCGCACCCTGCGGCTTGGTCGGTGCAGTCACCACCGGCGTGGAGGCGCTGCGGATGGCGGCGGCCACCGGATCGGCGGCGGCAGGATCAAGCGCTTCGACCGGACGGCTCTTCGGCACGGCGGCGGTGACGCTGCCATCGGTTTTGAGCGCCGCCAGCAGCTCGGGGCTCACCAGCCCGTTTGCCTCGACGCCGATCGATTTCTGGAACACGGCGATGGCGGCTTCGGTGCGCGGGCCGATCACGCCATCGGCGACGCCTTCATAGAGGCCACGACGGGCAAGCTCGCTCTGGATCGCAATGACCAGCGCGGCATTCTCGGCAAAGGCGGCGTCGGTTGCCGGCTGCAGCGCGGGATTGGCCGGATCGGCGGCGGTTACGGCATCCCCGGCGGCCGGGGCTTCGCCGGCATCGGCTGCGGTCTCGCGCTCGATCTTGAAGGTGGTGACGCTGTCCGGATCGGGCTTCAGATGGGCATTGCGGTTGACGCCGGCGAGCGCGTTGAAGTCGGAGGTGTCGCGGGTCGAGAAGATCGGCGAGGGATGCAGACCCGGCTGGTACCACAGCGCATTGGCGGCGATGAAACCGAAGGCGACGGCAAAGGCTGCAAAACCGCCGACCGAGCGCGGATGGCGTGCGAGCGCACGCCCCAGAGCGCCGGCGCCCTTGAGCAGAAGGCCGGACGCGCGCGGGGCGGCCGGCTTCTTCTTCTCAGGCGATTTTCGCTTCGGCTTCGTCATAAACAGTCTTTCTTTCGCTTTCCCCCACAACCGGCCGGTCTGCCGTCTTCAGCCGCGGCGGAAACTCGACCATGGTATCCTCAGCGCTCGCCGCCGCCGCAACGCCCGAACCATCGGCCGGAAGCCGCACGGTGACGACAGTGCCCTCGCCCGGCCGGCTGTCCATCTCGAACGTGCCGCCGTGCAGCGCCGTCAGACCCTTGACCAGCGACAGGCCGAGGCCCGACCCTTCATAGGCGCGGCTCAGATCGCTGTGGATCTGGGTGAAGGGCCGGCCGATCAGCGCCATCTTTTCCGGGGCAATGCCGATGCCGGTGTCGGAGACGACGATCTTCAGGTCCCGCCCTTCACGGCTGGCGTCGATGATGACCGCGCCACCGCTTTCCGTAAACTTGATGGCATTGCCGACGAGATTGATCAAGACCTGACGCACGGCGCGCTCGTCGGCGACGACTTCGCCAAGGCCGCGGGCAACGCGGCTCGTCAGCTTCACACCCTTGTTGGCGGCCTGCAGCGACAGCATCTGCTCGCATTCGGTGACGGCCTCGCCAATCACGAAATGCTCGAGCATGAGTTCGTAGCGGCCGGCCTCGATCTTCGACATGTCGAGCATGGCGTTGACGACGGAGAGCAGATGCGCGCCCGACTGGCGGATCAGCTGGACATATTCGCGCTGGCGGTCGTTTTCGAGCTTGCCGAAATATTCGCCGGCCAGGATATCGGAAAAACCGAGAATGGCGTTAAGCGGCGTGCGCAGTTCATGGCTGACGGCGGCGAGGAAGCGCGACTTGGCCTCGTGAGCGGCGACCGCCTCGTCTTCCTTTTCCAGGGCAACAGTGCGGATCGACATTTCGCCGGCAATGTCGAGAAGCTGGGCGTGGACTGCGGCCAGCTGGCCGTCGGCGCGGCGCGTCGCGGTCATGTCCATGCGCACATTCATGAACTGCGCCTGGTCGATGCCGATCACCGGACGGTCGAGGCGCAGGTCGATGACCACGGCGTCCGCCCCCTGACGCAGCTCGTCGAGCGCCTGGACGAAGGCGATGCGATCCGAAACGTGGACCTGTTCCGCAAAGGGACGACCGAAGGGATCGCGCAGGAAGGAGAGGAACATGTCGCGATCGCGGCCGGCGGCCTCGCGCACATGGCCGGCCGTGTCGAGCGCCAGAATGAGGCCCGGGCAGACATCAAAGGGCGAGCGCGGCTGGATCTCGGCGATCGGGGTGCCCGCGTCGGCGGTCGGCGTGGTGGCGCGGCGAAGACCGATCAGCGCGACGGCGCAGAGAAGGAAGAGCGAGACGACGGCGGCAAAGCCGAGCGGCAGGGAGACTGCCGGCCCATAGAAGAAGGAGAGCGTCAGCGGCACCGCGACAAGCAGGATGGCAAAGCCGGCGGAGAGATGACGCAGCACCGCGATTTCACGCGGATCGGCCGCTTCGCCGCCCGCACTGGCCGAGAGGCACCGGTCGGCCGCGCGATCGAGAATCGCCTTCGCCTTGTCAGCCATGTTACGCAATACCAGCACGCCAAAATCCGAAAAACGGTTCGTGTTCGATGCTCCGACCTTAGGGCCGATGCGCTTAAGGAATAGATAAGGCAAGGCTCCCGGAAGGCGCCGAAAACCCGCCAAAGACCCAGTTTGGGACAGATTGGAAGGCCTTTCTGGAACGTGGTTAACGGGGCGTAAGCGACGGATTTGTCTCAGTTTTCACGATTGCGTTAAGATTTGGGGCAAAGCCTTCGGCCGAGATCCTGTGGATCGCCGGGCCGCCGCCACATTTATGCTTAACGGCACTTACTAAAATTCGAGCGAAAGGCCGCACAAGCGACCACCGCCCGGCCTTTTCTTCAAATTTGAGGCAAATCCGAGCGGCTTTTGCAAAGCGATCTTTGCACCCCGCCGATAGCTTGCCCTCACAAGTCGGGGAGACAACCGACACCGCCCTCCAAAGACGGGCAAAACGGGATTGGGTGAAGACGATGTGGTTTCTGATCAAGGGAGCTTTCTGGTGCTCGATGACGCTGGTGGTGCTGTCATTCTTCAGCAGCCAGCCTTCCGAGGACAGCGCCGACGGACCGCGCCTTGAAATGGGCGACGCGATCGCGGCGGCAACGGATGCCTATCAATATATCTCCGCCATCTGCACGGAGAAGCCGGATGTCTGCGAAAAGGGCGCCGAAACCTTCAAGGCGCTCGGTGAGCGGGCCCGCGAAGGCGCCCTCGTCGCCTATCAGATCCTCGATGCCCAGTTTGCCGATGACGGCGCCAAGACAGGCGACGCTCAGGCAGAACCGGCCGGCATGAAGCCGGCCCGCCCGGCGCTGGCCGCCGCAGCGGAGGCCGATGCCGACAGCCCGGTCGCCGACGTCGTGACCACCGGCACCGTCGTGCCGCAGCCGAAACCGAAAACCGGCAACGGCCCGAAACCCTATACGCCGCCCAAGCTCTGAGCCTGCGGCAGCACTTGAGACTTCCGTCCCCTGCTTGAAGCCAGGCGGGACGGAGACGATGAAATTCCCGGGGCCTTTTTCCGCCGGCCCCGAGCCCCTCTTGCAATCGAAGCCTGGCCCGCGTCTGCGGCGCCGATCCTTCGGATGCCTGTCTGCCTGTCCCACAGGAAACTTCGGCCTCTTGCCGAGCCGCGAGGAACCCCTTGTCCTCGCGGCTTTTTCTGTTTTGCGGCGCGCTTTTCGCGTGGCCAAGGTTCAAATGCCGGGCGGGATCGCCTATACCGGGGCACGCTTTCAAGAACCGAATGGAATGCCCGATGACCACGCTTGCGCAGATGACCGAGGATTTCGCCTTCCTGGACGATTGGGAAGACCGCATGCGCTATGTCATGGAACTCGGCAAGGCGCTGCCCGAGCTGCCGGAGGCCGACCGCACCGCAGAGAACAAGGTCAAAGGCTGCGCCAGCCAGGTCTGGCTGGTGACCCGGCCGCAGGCGGGCAGCGATCCGGTCATCGAGTTTGCCGGGGATTCGGATGCCCATATCGTGCGCGGCCTCGTCGCCATCGTGCTGGCCGCCTATTCCGGCAAGCGCGCCTCGGAGATCGTCGCCTTCGACGCCATCGACCTCTTTTCCCGCCTCGGCCTGATCGAGCACCTCTCCGCCCAGCGCGCCAACGGCCTGCGCTCGATGATCCAGCGCATCCGCGAAGAAGCCGCGCGGCATCTGGTCTAGCCGGGGTCGTCGGTTATCGGACTTCGCAGGCCACCAAACACCCCCCTCTGCCCTGCCGAGCATCTCCCCCTCAAGGGGGGAGATCGGCCGTGGCCGCCCTCGCGGACGCCGGGCATGCCGGGTACTCAGCAAAGGTGTCCCAGCAAGGACAGAGGCGCTCAATCGCTGGAATTCAAGGTAACGCTGCTTGAGATGTATCCGGAAGGAGCGCATCCGCCAGCGGGGTCGGATCTCCCCCCTTGAGGGGGAGATGTCGGCGAAAGCCGACAGAGGGGGGTATC
>FWPV01016007.1_pt1 | contig 10651 bp, 12 predicted proteins | sample 2228371 | NCBI WGS metagenome assembly FWPV01 (sample SAMEA103939776, study PRJEB20133) | metagenome
GCGCCGCTTGCGCGGCGCTCCGCTCGCCAAATCCCTTATATTTCGGGATTAAATCAAAGGGCGGGCGAAGCCCGAACTGAACTTTTCTGCCCAGCATTTGGCGGTTCGTGGTGGCGAAGCCACCGGAGCAAAAACATGCCCTTAAAAGAATTATTGAAATGTTTTTGCTTTCCAATTTTTTCCGCCTCTTGCCGAAGGCAAGAGAACAAAGCAAGTTTTAATCCCGCGCTTTCTGCGCCGAAGGCGCAGTGGCCAAAGGCGACAATTATTAACCTAACGGAGCAAGCATTATGAAAACAAAATTTTTTCTCTACGCTCGCAAATCTACGGAAGACGAAGAAAGACAAATAATGTCTATTGAAGCACAGCTCGCGGAGTTGGCTGAATATGCCAAGCGGGAAAACATAGAAATTATTGAGCAGTTTGTAGAAAGCAAAAGCGCAAAGAAGCCCGGGCGAGAAATTTTTAATGCCATGATTGAAAAAATTCACGCCAGCAAAAATCCTGTTGGCATTTTGGCATGGCACCCCGATCGCCTCGCCCGAAATAGTGTTGATGGCGGGCAAATCATCTACCTCATAGACCAAGCTAAGATCGCTTCTTTGCGCTTTCCCACCTTTTGGTTTGAGCCAACTCCGCAAGGGCTTTTTATGCTTCAAGTCGCCTTTGGCCAGAGCAAATACTACTCGGATAATTTGTCCGAGAATGTAAAGCGCGGGATTCGCCAAAAACTCAGGCGCGGCGAGTATCCGGGCAAAGCTCCGCTCGGCTATGTGAACAATCCCAAGACACGAAACATTGAGCCAGACCCGACAAAAGCAAAAATTGTGGCAAAAGCGTTTGAGGAGTTTGCCCAAGGAAAGCACACCTTAAAATCTCTCGGCGAGCGCCTGAGTTTTTGGGGCGTGGTGAGCGGCAATGGTACGCCTCTTGCCAAAGCAACCATTCAGCGATTGCTCACAAACATTACTTACCTCGGACTAATTGAGCACAAGGGCGAAACATACGAAGGCAAGTTTGCGCCAATTGTTTCCAGAGCGACTTTTGAAGCCGTCCAAAAAGTTTTGAAACAGCGAGCAAGGCCGAGAAGGACGCGCAAGGGGCACAACTTCCCGTTTGTCGGGCTTTTTGAGTGCGGAGAGTGCGGCGGCATGATTACGGCGCAGTGGGCGCACGGCAACGGCGGAAGCTACCGCTACTATCGGTGCACCAAGAAATTCGGCAAATGCCGCCAAGGATACTTGCGCGAGGACTTGCTCGCTGAACAGGTAAAATCACGGCTTCAAAATGTCGCTCTCTGCGACGACTGGGCCGAAAAAATGCTTGCTAAAGTGGACGAGTGGGAAAAAGAGCAAGCCCAGTCGTCGCAGTCTTTCGCCCAAAATCTTGAAGGGCGAATAAAGGACACTGGGCAGAAACTTGATAGGCTGGTGAACGCCTTTTTGGACGGCACGATTGAGAAAGACACTTACCTTGCCAAAAAGGACGAGCTTATCAAAACCAAAACCGCCCTTCTGGAAAGAAAGGGCGATTTTGGGCGAAAGGGAAACAATTGGATCGAACCATTGCGGAAGTGGATAAAAACTGCTCACCACGCCGAAAAACTTGCTTTGTCCAGCGATTTTATTTCCATAAAATCGCTGTCGGAAAAAATTGGAACGAACCACCACCTGCGGGACAAAACGATTTTCTTCTCGCTTCGCCCGCCCTTTGATTTAATCCCGAAATATAAGGGATTTGGCGAGCGGAGCGCCGCGCAAGCGGCGCGGAGCGAGCCTTTCTTCTCGTCTCAAAATCCTGAAAGTCAATTTTGGTCGGGGCACTGGGAATTGAACCCAGTCTACACGCACCCGAAGCGTGCGTACTACCGGTATACTATGCCCCGATGCTATTCAAATATTCTTCTAATTTATTACTAAATCCCCCGCATCTGAATATTCAATAAAATCTTTCGTCACTACCTTCAAAGAACCTGATATCTTGGTACCTTTTCTATAAACGCACAATACCAGTGTTCCAAACATTTCTGCCCGTCCCAGCTCAATCCCTAATCCTGTCGCCGGATATGAAACTTCCGCGATCATTAAGTCAGAATTTTTTATTCTATCTTTTGAGTTGAAAAATTCATCTGTCTCATGTGGAAAGATAATTTCGTGTTTCTCATTTAATATGCTCTCGCGGATCGGCTTATACAATTCATTCTTATAATCAAAGTTTTTTGAATGTCCGAAATAAATTTTCATACGATTAAAAAGGCTGCTATCATTCCTATGAAAACAAGAATCCAGTTGTATTTTTCTGGATTCCGCATCAAGTGCGGAATAACAAAAAACATGCATTATTCCAAAATCTCGTCTGAGATTTTGGATAGTATTTTCACGATTTTCGAATTTTCCCTCAATTTTCCCACCAAGTCAACCAGCTCGTCGGCTTGGTCGTGCAACTTTTTCTGTTTCCAGAGAAAAGCTTTGATTGTTTTGCCATCCGGTTTTTTTTCGAAATACTTGGCAAGGATCGCGTACCATCTTTCAATCGTTTCTTGTGAAACATCAAGTTCGACATTTATTTGCGGTGGATTGTTCAAAATAAAATTCAACTTTTCCCAATTTTGATACTTGTTATAAACCAGCTCGTCCTCCAAAATTTTCGGCGGGACATCGTGGTCAATTGTGAAGGGAAGCTTATAGAATTCATATTTGTTGAGAATCTCCTCCCGCCGCATATCGCACCAAAGATGAAATTTCCAGCCGGCTTCGAAGGGCGCAATGCCGTGAAATTCGAGATTCAGCTCTTCATGCAAATTGTGCGTGTCTTTTCTCTTTATGTTATCCGCCACCCGCCGGATATCCGGAAACAGAGTTCCCAGCAAAAACAAATCGGCATTCATCGCCGGATGCTGTTCAAGATACTTTTTGGCATAGACAACGTGAGAGATTTGAGAAGCCATAACTGTTCGAAATTCTAAACCCTAATACCTGAATCCCAAATGATACCAAAATTGAAATGATCAAAATTCAAAATTTTTTGATTTTGAATTTGGAAATTGGAACTCATTTAGAACTTGGTGCTTGGTTATTGAAATTTCTACTTTACGTAGTATTTCTCCTTTATCTCCCTATCCTCCTCTTCTTTTCTTTCCTCGATTTTTTCCTTCGCCATTTCACGAAGCGCCGCGAGATTTTCGCCCATCAATTCTTTTGCCCGCGCGATCAATATCTTTTTCTCATTTTTCTTCGGCTCGTCCATCACTTCCGAAAGAAGCACATCCAAAATGGCACCGATTTTCGGTCCGGGCTCAAGCTTCAATTCTTTCATCAAATCATTACCATTCACCTTGAGCATTTTTACCGAAAGCGGATCTTTGGAAATCCGGTCCACCATATATCGGAAATGGCGCAGTTTATACGGCACGGCTTTGGGCACGCCCGACCCCAGCCGATCACCGATTCGCAGATCAATCAAGTCGTCAATATTCTCAAAACCCACTTTTTTCACCAACCGCCGCACGCTCGACGCGCCCACTTCGTCCACGTTGTAATAGAACATATGATTATCCACGAGCAGTTTCACTTTCCAGATAACATCCGAAGGATATTTTAGCCGCTTCAAAATTTTCTCGGCTACCCGCGCCCCGACATGATCGTGGTTATAGAAAGTTGAATAAGCTCCCTCGCCTCGCTTCGTTTCAGGCTTGGCAATATCATGAAGAAGAGTCGCCAGCCGCACTTCCAGCTTCGAGGAAGGACAATTTTTGAGTGACAAGATTGAATGTTCCCAGATGGAATAGATATGATGCCGATTTTGCCCCACTCCGTATCCTTTTTCAAGCTCGGGAATAATATACTGGAGCAGTTTCAGTTTTCGCAAAAGCTCAATCCCCTCCGCGGCATAGCCGGACAACATTATTTTATTTAGTTCATCTTGTATTCTTTCCTTGGCGATATACTCTAAATTTTTGGCATTCTTTTTGATCGCTGCAAACATTTTTGGCTCAATCTCAAACGGCGTTTTATCGCTTAATCTCCTCGGTCCCCTATTTTTTCTATCTGTGCTATCTGCTTTGAATCTGCTTTGAATCCGCTTTGAATCCGCAAGGCTGGTCGCAAAGCGCACCGCCCGCATCATCCGAAGAGCATCCTCTTCAAATCGCTCATTCGGATCCCCCACCGCCCGGATAATTTTATTCTTCAAATCTTCCTGCCCGCCGAATAAATCAATAATCTCGTATTCGCGCGAAAAGTCAGACTTTGAGGAATTGCGAGATCTCCGCTCGAGTAAGGGAAAAGTCGGACTTTGATTCGTAAGCCGCAACGCCAGAGCGTTGATCGTAAAATCGCGTCTGGAGAGATCTTCTTCCAGCGTCTTCGCAAACTGCACCTTATCCGGATGCCGCTTGTCGGAATACTTCGATTCGATGCGGTAGGTTGTTACCTCAACAATCTCGTAAAGGTTTGGCCTTGAGGAATTGGATTCCGCCCCAACGGACGACAAGGGAAAGACCGAACCTTGATTTGTAAATTTCGGTATTTTCACTCCCACCGTTCCAAATTTATTCTCATAAAAACTATCTGGGAAAATTTTCATCACCTCTTCCGGCTTCGCGTTCGTCGTGATGTCCCAATCCTTCGGCTCGATTCCCATCAGCAAATCCCGCACGCACCCGCCCACGACAAAAGCCTCAAAACCTTCTGTCTCGAGTTTTCTCACAATTTCAATTATTGGTTTGGGGATTTTGGATATCATAGCGATTTAGCCCTTCCGGATCAATAAGATTGAATTCACTCTTGCGCAACACAGCCTGATTTATTGCTGTTTCACTGACATATATTTTCTGGCTGATTTTCTGCAAAAATTGAAAGAGTTTCCCTGATTGCGAGAGATCAATTTCGACTGCGATATCAATGTCTTCGGTGAAGCGGGACCGGCCCAAACTGTGATTGTCACTCCCCCTGTCACTATATTATATAAGGAATTTCAAGTCCTTCCAGAACCTTGGCGACTTTCTTTAGAAGCTCTGCCTGCTCCATAATCTTTACCTAACGCGTTTAGTTCTTTCGCAAAATGATAAAAGCTGTCCAGTTTTTTGAGTTTTTTCGACTGACATTCTGCGATAAATTCTGTCCTGAATCTCCTGCGCTGTGATTTGTTTTCTCGCTGAAATTTTTATTTAAAATCCTATTGCAAATAGAGCAGAATAGCAAATTTTTCCAAAGTTCGGCTTTTTTCTTTTGACAATAAGGTTGTCGAAATTCCTCAAAGCCAAACTTTATATTTCCACTCTCCCCATCGCTCCCTCGATCAGCTTGTCCAAAAACTGGGTGAAGTTCATTCCGGCAAGAGCCGCCGCTTCGGGCGCGAGGCTCGTCGGGGTCATCCCGGGAATGGTATTGATGTCGGTGAAGTAGTATTCGTTTTCTTTTTCGCTCCAGAGAAAGTCAACGCGGGCGAGATCATTGCAGCCAATTGATTTGAAAGTGAGGATAGCATAGCTCTTAAGTCTCTCTTCGTCTTCCTTCGAAATTTCCGCCGGGATGATATGCTTCGATCCCCCGTCCTCGTATTTTGCTTTGTAATCATAGAATTCCGAAATCAGCGGGATGATTTCCGTGACGGCGAGTGCTTTCACTCCGTCCGGCGTATTTTCCATCACCGTCACCGTGAATTCCCGCCCCTTTATATACTGCTCCAAAATTATCTCGTCGCCATGTTTGAAAGCTTCGTCAATTCCCTTTCTCAATTCTTCTTCCGTTTTGCAGAGTGTTATTCCCACAGACGATCCCAGTTCCGCCGGCTTCGCCATGATTGGCAAATCAAGTTCTGAAATAATATTTTCCAAATTTATATCCTCATCTTTTTTGATCACCTTGTCCTTCGCCGCCGGCACCCCCGCAGCCGCCGCGATGATTTTTGCTTTTGGCTTGTTCATTCCAATCGCGTGAGCGAGTACTCCCGAAAAAACATACGGCACGCCGAGCATATCCAGCATCCCTTGCAGCCGTCCGTCTTCGCCATAAGGCCCGTGAAGAATTGGGAATACCAAATCAACTTTCTCTTTGAGCTCTCCCTCGGCGTAGTTGAAAAAATTTCGCTCTGAATCTTTTGTTGTTACTAATTTTTGCGATTCTTCGAGGCTGATAGCTCCTTCTTTTCCGATCTTATCTTCATTCATTTTCATATACTCCCGCGCCTTCTTCCCAATCAGCCAATTCCCGCCCTTCGTGATGGCAATTGGAATCACATTATACTTTTCCGGGTTCAAATTATTCATCACTCCGCGAGCGGATGAAAGCGAGACTTCATGCTCCCCTGACCGCCCGCCAAAAACAACGGCGAGATTGATTTTTTCTGGCATAACATTTTCGATAATTTTTAGCTTCTTGACTTATCTAAAAATAATTGGTGCCCTCGGCAGAAGTCGAATCTGCAACCTTTCCCTTAGGACGGGACCGCTCTATCCAGTTGAGCTACGAGGGCATTTTGAAGTTTTAAAATTTTGATATTACATGTAATGACGATCGTCGCTAAGTGTAATACGGCATTAAAAGTATAATACGGCATTAAAATAAGTTAGTTGATTTATTTTACCAATTCCAGCAGTGCCTCAAAATTATCCTCCTCCGCCACCTTCACCCGAAACTCGTAGCCACACTTTTCGCAAACATACTCAATTACATACTCATCGCCTTTTTTGAAAACGTGCGCTGGTTCCATTAAGCCACCACAACCAGCTAAGCGATCACCTGGACTTATATCCACGTGTTTCCCCCAAAGACAAGCGGGGCAATGGTCGGTATACCCATTGCCACAAACTTTGATTCCGCAATTTTCGCAAGCAAAATCCTCGATTCTCCGCTGAAATTTTCTTGTTTGCATTGTGGGATATTCTAAACTTTGCGCGAACTTTCTTTGAGCGAAACTGACGCTCCGCCCCGCCGCCGCTCGTTTCGCTCGCTGTTCCGCAAAAAAGTTTTCTTCGCATTTTTTGATTTGGCGCGCGATTTCTTTTTCTTCTAAAAGGAAAAGAAAACTTTTTTGCGGGACTCTGCTCTTGCCGAGCAGGGCGGCGGGGCTTCGCTTCGGCTCGGGCGAGGCGGAATTCCCCCCACACCCCCCCCTTCCGCCTCGCCCTCGCTTGGGCTGGCGAAATTTTTTGCGGCGGGCTTTATGATTTCTTTGGTTCTAACAAAGAAATCATTTTTTCAAAAATTGCTATAAAATTCTTTCGTCGAGCTTCCTCTCGCGTTCCTTCATTATATTTTAACTCATTTAGATTATCAATATAACTCTGCAATTTTTCTTTTGTAAATTCTCGTTTAAATAATGTCAAAGCAAGCTCAAAAGTTGAATCTTCTTGTGATTTGATCCGCTCGTGTAATTGTTCTGATGATTTTTCTTCTGATTCAAAAAATCCGACCATAATTCTGCTTGCGTATCCAAAATTTGGCCCATGTTCCACCAAGGATTTCATTCGGTTATTATCTGTCCACGGACGCATAAGCAGAGTCAAAATTTTTGCCCACAAAACAGGTTCAACGGAAGGAAAAAGTTCAGATGAGACTTCATCAAGATTTTTATCAAATTCATTTTTCGATTCCCAAATTCTATTTTGAGCCCATTGGAAAAATTGATTTAGCCAAATTTTGGAAATGAAATTTGCTTTATCCTCAAGCGTTTCTTTTGTTGTTTTCCATTCTTTCGGGAAATAGTGTTCCCAAATATCATATCTTTCTTGTGAATCCGCAATATTATCAAACAAAACTCTACACACTGAACGAATAAATAATTTCTCAATACATTTAGCGTCTTTGTTTTCTATTTTCTTCTTTAACTCCTCAAAGAGTAAATAAGCAGTTCCTTTTTGGAGTGCTGACAAAACAAACTTTTCAATTAACCTTGATAAAATCGCCTCTGCTTCAAAATATGTGATGTCATTCTTGCTTTCTTTTTCTTTTTGTTCTTTTTTATCAACGCAAAACGAAAAATACCATTCAAGCAATTTTCCGAAAAAATCTCCGTAAATAACCCAATCGTAAAGAGCCCTTTTGTCCACAAACGCAAAAAAGTTTTGTAAGTATCTTTGTAAAAGATCGTAATTTTTATTTTTTACTAAAACATCAATATTCGCAGTAAATTTTTTTATTAGATTTCTTTCATAAATTGTGTTTGAAATATCTTTTCGCCAAGTTAATATCCAAACTTTTTCTTTTTCGGGCAGATTATTTATTTCTTCAAGGTATTTATTTCTTAAAAAATCTCTAAAATTAGTCGGGTCGTGAGCTTCTTTTATTTCTACCGTTTTAATCCAACGATATGAATTAAAGAGTATTTTGATCAGATAAACTACGCCACCAGTGAAAATTAAAAACAAGACAAATTTAAAAAATAGCGAATTATAATCCCAGAAAAAGAGGGGTAAAAACATCAATGCTATTGAAACGAGTAAATTTTTTGCCTCAATAACCTTGTCTAAAATGACAATTTTATCCCACTCAAATAATGCTTCTTTTTCTAATGAAAATATAAAAAGGACAACGGGAATTAAAATGGTTAGCAAGGCTATTCCGACATTTTGCATTGCTACTGGTAGTATGTCTGAAGTTAGAAACTGACAAAATAATAAATAAAATTGGCACATAAATTAACTTGCGGTTTCAAAAATCTTTTTTACTAAACTTATTCTTGCGTAAAACGCGCGGGTTATCGGCCGTCTTTTGCCCGTTCGTGGATTTATTCCACCAATTCCTTTTGTTCTTGCCTGTATCCATTTTCCGTCTTTCCCCGTTAAACTCTCAAAGCCGTGTTTTATCAATTTTTCTCGGATAAAATCATAATCCGCTTTTATTTCTTTTATCAATTCATCGTCTTCGGCAAAATCTAAACTTGCGACTTTTAATAATTCTGCCGATTCTGAATTTTTTCCATTCCATTTTACAGCACAAAAAACAATTGCTTTTAATTTTGCCCAACAGTGACTTTCAAAAAACGAATGTGCTACGCATACCATAATTGAAATTTTGAATAACTATCTCGGTCATAAAAATCTAAATACTTGTCGTCTTGCCAGACCAGTTCCGTAAATTGCTCAAAATCTTCGCCATAACCAAGACACATCACCTTTAAGCGATTAAAAGGATTGAATCGCAAAATAATTTTTGCCCAAAATGGCGTAAGTGAAATTTCCATCATAATTATGTAAGCCGATAATATCCGCGAGATACAAAAGTAAGATACCCTTTGTCGCGCAAAACTTGTAATTGCTGGCGAATTTTATCTTTAATGTGTTTATTTTCGGGATGAAGTTCGCTCAATTCTTTTTCAAATGCGTAGATATCATCAAGAGTAAATTCTTGCTTTTTAAGTTTTTCAACGCTCCGCATAACATCAAGTAGCCAGCCTCTTGCGGAAATTTCTTTCTCTTCGCGTAAGAACAGCGTTTTTTGCCATTCAGAAAGCACTTTGTTTTTTGGTTCAATTTTACCTTGCCTAACTAAAAATATTTTTCCAGCTTGCGGAACTTTCTCCAAAAGAATGTTAGAGCCGACCCAGCCAGCACGACGGGCAGTGGCCGCAAGCGGTTTTCGTTTTTCAATAATCTCCGGAACAAAAAAATGTTTTGGTACTACTAGAAAATCGATAACGGAAAAATTTTGTGGACTATAATTAAGCACAAAAAGATTGGGATTGCTACTACTTTTCAATCGTTCTATTTTTGTGCGATATGCTCCATCAAGAACTTTCGTGCCAAGATTCCCGCTTTTACTTTTTAGCTCGTATTCCTCTCTGCAATTCGTACAGAAAAAATCAGCAACAGGCTGATTATTCAGATACTTATCAATTTCAACATGCCCACAATTTGGACAAAAAACTGATTTATCAACCCAATGTTCAGTTAAAATGCGTGCTCTTTGTGATGCACTTTTATAATTTGTTGCAAGTTGTTCATCAAAAATTAACTGCATACCAACTCAAGATGAAATTCAAAATCTTTTTTTAACCCATTGCTTTTGTCCCATTCACCTTTATTTACGCTTACACGCCGTCCAGCATGAACCGTAAAGCCACCGTTTGAAAGAAGATAGGGTGGATCAGCAAAAACCATATCAACCGAATTTTCAGGAAGTTCGGCAAGAATATCCAAACAATTTGCTTGGTATAATTTGAACTTTGGTTTTTCGTAATATGGCTTTTGCATATCTATTTAATCAATTCATCAATAGTAATTCCCAAACCCTTTGCGATTTTGGCGACTGTCTGGATCGTTGGTTTGGTAATGACATTTGATTCAATTTTTGTAAGCGTTGTATAGGGAATTTCCGATTTCCTAGCCAATTCGTCTTGAGTTATGCCTTGCTTATTTCGGATTTGCTTTATTTTATCCCCAATGTTTTGAGAAATGTTTTGACTTTTCATAGTTTCCTAAGTATGATAGTATTAGTATGGGTTCGTATTTTATCCTGCAATTATATACTAACATGGATTTAATTTTTTCTCAACAGATTTTAGGGAGTTCCTTGTCGTTGCCCGCGCACGGGTGGGTTGGGGCAAGGGCAACACTTTATTTTTATGCGGCGCATTTTGCAAAGCAAAATACAAATTCCGTCGGCGTCCAAAACGAAGGCGAGGCGGAAGGGGGGTGTGGGGGGGAATTCCG
>FWPV01016008.1_pt1 | contig 10650 bp, 9 predicted proteins | sample 2228371 | NCBI WGS metagenome assembly FWPV01 (sample SAMEA103939776, study PRJEB20133) | metagenome
ATATTATCATGCGGACTTACATTGGTCATCTCGCAGGCGTATGCGGCAGAATTCACGACGAAAATCTTCCGAGCCGCTGCAATTGGTCTTGCCGTTGACGCCGCTGCTCCAGAGTTGGATAAGTTCATCCGTACCGTGACGTTCAATAACAAGGTTCCAATCAACATGGCAACGAAAGTTGTGCCGATCCTAAGTGTCGGCGAAAAAGGATACATTGGGGCAGCACAGATAGCAGGACCTGACAGCTACGTCAAAAACACAAAAGCCGTTTGGCTTTACGAAGACAACTTTAGCAATAACGAATTTAGACTCAAGGTTTTTGTGCCTAGCAGTAGTCTTAATCCACTGGAACTCAAACGCGTGCAGAAGGTTGGAATCTCAGCAATTATTGATGTTTCGCTTGACGGACGCTGGAAAGGTCAAACGATTAGTCGCGGCATAGGCCCCGGTGATATTCTAAAAGCCGGTGCTGTGGCAATCGCCATAAATGCTGCTGCCGACCCACTTAATAAAGCAATAAATTCAATCACCAAAGGCTTAGAAGATAATACAAAAGTTGTCCCTATCGCTACAATTGGCGACAAGGCATACATCGGCGGCGTGCAAGTTTCCGGCTCAAGTGCACAGGTAAAGGCTGTGAAGGCTTGCTACCAGTATGAAGAGATCTTTGACAACGGAAAATTCAGAATAAAAGTCCTAGTGCCATCAAATTCAACAAACCCACTTAAGATAGAACGAGTTGCCGGTGTTGGCATAACTGCGCTGATAGATACAAGCATTGCCGACCAACAGAGAATTCGCGAGCAGCGAACATACTGGTCAACACTAAAGCCAAAATATCGCTCGATTGACGATGTCCTTGCTGAAAGGTTCCGTGGGGATATAATTGGCACCGAGCGGCACGATCAGGGCCTTCACAAAGGATGGTATATTGGCAAAGGCAATCTGAGAAAAAGAATAACCGGCGTTTGGGTAGATCGCTATCAGGCTCTTGAGCCTGACGACAGGGAAGCCTTTGTTGTTTGGTGGAACATTCATTATAAGGACAAGCCAGAGGAGCTCGAAGCTAGGTGGCGTGAATGGATAAAGTCACGGGAACAGCTGCGCGAGAAATCCAAATATCGCCAAGGCGATGTTGACGAAAGAGAAAAGGGCAAGACCAAAGACGAAAACAAAGTGAAAGGCATAGGCAAAGGCAAGAAGAAGTAAAGATGCTGAAGCAGGCGGCTTCTCTTAATGAGGGGCCGCTTTTTCTTTCGTAATAATTGAATGCCAGAACGGATTCTCCGATCGTTCCTTCAAGAAAGAAAGCGCCTCCATAAGCGTTGGGATTCCCGGTCTGCCTCCAAGTTTGGTGCATTTAATTGCGGCAACAGCACTTGAGAATTCGACTATCTCACTGTATTGCCAGCCCTGAAGAATTCCAAAGGCAAAGGCGCCATGAAAGACATCACCTGCTCCCGTTGTATCAACAACATTCACCTTGAACGCCGGCTGGTAGAATGTTCCGTCTTCGGTTGCATAAACGCTTCCACGTTCGCCTAGAGTTACAACCGAATAGCGTCTACGTTTAGATAACATAATCTGCGCCGCTTCATAGGGATCCGTCTTGCCAGTATACTCCCTTGCAAAACGCTCAGAAGCTACCAAAGCATCTGTACGTTCGGCAAGCTCAATTGATGCTTCACGAACGCTACCCGCATCATAAACAACTGGTATGCCAGCCTTATTTGCCAGTTCTGCCGCTTTCACAGCCGCCCATGTATCATGGCCATCGGTCAATAATACGCGGCATGAAGTGATCACCTCATGATTAAGTTCATCTGCCTGCAAAGGCATAACGCCCGAACGAGTCCAAAAAATTGTGCGCTTTCCAGTGTTGCGGTCAATCACAATAAAGGCGAATTGAGAGCTAGTGCCTTTCTGGACCACAACATAATCGGTGCAAACTCCTTCCTTCGCCAGCTCAGCCAGCATGAACCGTCCAAAGTCGTCATCGCCAACCTTGCCGAGAAACGCGACCCGCGCCCCCAAACGTGCAAGTGTAACTGATGCAGTTGCCGCAGGACCACCTCCCTGCTTGCTAAACTCAAGGAGCTCCATCTTGGTATCTTCCTCGGGATAGTGCGGCACAATCCCGAGATAATCCACTGCGCTGTATCCGAGGCAGACTACGTCGAACTTAGCCATTTGCATCCCCCAACTGCCATACCAAGCTTGCTGCGCCAAGAAGCCCTGCGTTATTACCTAGCTGCGCCCTTTCGAGACGAACCAGATCCTTTTCCCGCCTGAGACTATGTTTCATTGCAATCTCCCACGCAGGATTGAGCAGCAGGTCGCCCATCTCAGCCACGCTCCCGCCAACGATAATCAGCTCCGGATTGAAAAGGTTAAGCAGGCTCACAAATCCCCAACCAAGGTATTCGCCTGCCTCATGGATTACCCCGATTGCAAATTCGTCTCCTGCCAGAGCAGCTTGAGCTAGAAAAAGCGCCCCCATCTGACTTTTTGAGCGGATAATTCGAATAAGCGGCGTATCCAATTTTCTCTCTTCAGCCAATCCAAGCGCACGGCTGGTTATCGCTGTACCAGAAGTGTATGCCTCCAAACATCCCCGACTGCCACAGTTGCAAGGGCGGCCGTCACAATCAATAACCATATGGCCAATCGCTCCTGCAGCACCCATCGCTCCCTGCATAAGCTTCCCATCGGAGAAGACGCCACCACCAACACCAGTGCCAATCGTTAGAAGCACAAAATTACTGACTCCGCGAGCCGCCCCAAACATCCACTCTCCCACAGCGGCTGCGCTTGCATCATTGATTACTCTCACAAGTAAATGAAAGCGCTCCTCTAGGATACTTTTGATTGGCATTCCGACCCACCCCGGCAACAGCGGCGTGGCAGAAAAAACAACGCCTGTCTCCGGATGCACCTGACCGCCGGTTGCAACTCCGATGCCGTCAACATCATTCGACGCTTGGGAAATAAGCTTGCCCGTAAGCTCAATAACACGCCCCATAATCGCCTTGCCACCCTCGGGGGCGTTAGTCGGCACCTCGAGGCGCTGGACGACATCGCCCTGCCGGTTCACAAGCGCGCCTGCTATCTTCGTTCCACCGATATCAATGCCAATGGTAAGCTTATCCATTTCTCTGTTGTGGAGTTCGAGCTTTAATTTGTTTCTTCCTTCATCAGTAGCTTCGAGAATATCTAACAAGCGCTAGGCACAAGCTAGCTTACAATTGCTAAGATATAGAATGGGAAAACATCAGGTTACTATTTGAACGAACCTTATGCGTTGCCCAAAATTATTGTTTAAGTTTATTACTTTGCGGTATCATGTCTAAGGCACTACTTCTTGCCAAGTGCAAATATGAAATAGCCAGATTTTATTTTGAGGGCAACTAAACCCATACACTCCAATTTGTAAGGAAGTGGTACTTTATGAAAACAGAATATACGGGCCGTACCAAACGCCAATCATTCTTAAAATTCGCCGGTGTTATATGCGTAATGCTCGCAATCGAATTGTTTTGGGCAAACGCTACGTTAGCCGGTTTAGCTGATCCTGCAGCTTCAAATAATCGTATACCAATTATAGATATTACAGATCTCTACCATCCCCACCAAGACCCCGGCGATAACTTTGACCTAATTGCCGCGTATGCGCTGCCAGAAGTAGATCTAAAGGCAGCAATACTTGACGTCACTGATGAGTACCGCCGACCAAACGATCCGCGTCAAAAACCCGAATACCGCGATGAAACGGGCCCACGCGACCCCGGAATAATTCCGGTAATGCAGCTGAATTATATATTCGATCGGAATGTTCCTTTTGGCATTGGACCGTTTGTTCGCATGAAGTCGCCAGATGATAAGATGCTCGATGTCCCAAAGTTTCAGCAGTCTGGAATTGAGTTAATCCTCCGCATCCTCAGGGAATCAAAAGAAAAGGTCGAAATACTCTCTTTTGGCTCGGCAAGGACATTAGCAGCTGCGTACAATCGTGACCCAAAGCTCCTGCGTCAGAAGGTTAGAAGAATCCATCTCTCCGCGGGATCATCATCACCCGAGTTTTTGGAGTGGAACGTTATGCTAGACCCAAACGCTATCGTATGCCTCCTGAGGTCTGATCTGCCCATCGCCATTTACCCATGCGGCACAGGCAAAGGAGCATTCGATCTAGGCCCAAACAATAGCTATTACTTGCTCGAAAACCTAGAGTTTATAAAGCAAATGGACCCAAAGCTCCAAAGATATGCCGTATATTCTTTTGAGCGTTCAGCCCGATCCGACTTTATCAATTTCCTCGAGGAAGAAGTGCCTGCGGATGTATTAAATCGAGTATGTAGTCGCCAACACAACGTATGGGAAACTGCCTTGTGGGCACAAGTTTCCCGCAGGAAACTAGTTCGGCATGCGGATGGAAGTTATCGCCTGATACCAGAGTCCGAACTGAAGACAGGAGATACTATCCTGCCAAACGACCTCTATCCTTGCAAGATCAACGTGAGGAATGATGGTATATTTACTTTTGAAAAAACAAAAGAGCAATCAAATTTTTTAATTTACGATCGAGGAGATCCAGTGGTGAATCAAAAGGCAATGCGTGAGGCATTTGCGGCTTTGTACAAATCATTTACCACCTCTTCAAAGCGCTGAATCGTTTGTTTTACTTTATTTCACAAAAGTGATACACTTTATTCAAGACCCAATGCCATGAAGAACAAGCGTCGAATGTCCGATAATCGTAACGGCTCGCTGGTGATGTCATTATGACAAATGAAATCACTCCCGAAATTCTCCAACAAAAACTAGCTCGTGCGCTGAAGGCAAAAGCTGTACTTACTGAGAGGACAAAGCAACTTCAGCAACAAATTGAAGATTTTCGCAGACGCGAAGAAGTAATGAATCACATCGCATATGAATTGCTTGAACGCCAGCGCGAAGTTAACTATATGCTTCACCGTGCAAGCTCTGTTTTACACCAACTTCAAGATACCAATTTGGCAATAGAAGGTGAGTTGAAACAACTCAAAGGGGAGCTTCCCGAGCCTGAAGATCCAAAGTGGGAAGAAACGGTTGCCAGAGTCAACGAGCTTTTTGAAAAAAGTCGGAGGCTGGCAACCGAAGTGCAAAAAGAAATTACGCGTGGTATCCCACAAGACAAACCATTGGAGACAGCCCAAACACCAGAAGCAGCAAGCTTGAATGAAACCAGCGAGAATGTCGAAAAGCAATCTGAAGCTAAAAATGCCTCATCTTCTTTTGATGCCCAAGATCAAAACCTAATCGCAACTGCCGAACAAAATAAAACAACCACGGCTTCAGAGGAAACAAAAGAACAAGCTGCTGAATCAAAGCAACCAACCGAGAAAAACACAGAGGAAAACGAAGACGATCCGATCGAGCAGTTCTTCAAGAGCGTTCAGTGTGATGAAACTGGCAGAATAACCCAAAAAACAGAATCCCCTCAAGCAAAACGGGGACTGGTAACCCGTTTGCGCGAATTTTTTCATAGTGGCACAAAACCAAGTGCTTGACTACTAAAACCCTGCATCGTTTGGCATTAACCACCAATCCGCTTGTTTCGTAAAAATGTGACCGATCTGCTAATTGGCGGCGTTGTCTTCTGTTCGCTAATTTGATTTACAATCGGCGCCGCTCCCTCAGTTGCAGGCAGAGATGGAGTGCCGCTTTCTTCGACCAAACTAAATAGGTTCAGCAAGCCGGTAATCTCTAAAATCCTATACACTCGCGCATTTCTGCATGACAACGCAAATCGAATACCACGCTTCTCAGCTTCTACCCAAATGCCAACAAGCGCTGCAAGACCGGTGCTGTCAATATATTCAATTTGATCCAAATTTACTAGAATCTTGTCTACGTCATCCATCCACGAATCTGCTGCAAGTGTGAGGCGCCGACTTGTATAGGAATCAAGATCCCCCATTAGCCTAAGCACCCGGGTCTTCCCAATTTCGCTCACCCCTATTTGAAACACTTCCTTGTTTGCCATTTTTACCTCCGATCTGCGCCGTGCCTATCGAATTAAATAAGTCAGAGTTACCGAAGCATTCACGGTGACCTTCCCAGGGAATAATGGTGTGGGAGTAGCAGCGGCAGGACCGGCAGCCGCACGACCATAGAAAATTGGCGGTAGAACAACTCCAACGCCGCCCTGCTGAACAGACTGCACCCGTAATAATCGCAACCCAAGTTCATCTGCCATTGCCTGAGCATTTTCTCTAGCCTTTGCCACTGCTGCCTTCAGTGCTTCTTGTTTTGGGCCAGCGTCGTTCTTCAAAACGAAATCCACGCCTTGAACTTCGTTTGCGCCTGCCTCTACCGAGTCATCTATTATCCTTGGGACAAGGTCAAGTTTTTCAGTTCGCACAGTCACAATATTAGTGACTGAATACCCTACAATTGGAGGTTGGCCCTGCTGGGTACTACCCTCCGGAAAACGACGAATCGGGGCGATTTGAAACACGGATGTTTCAATGTTCGCATCCGGGATACGAAGAGCCTTAAGCGCGGCAACCACCGCATTTGCCTTTTTTGCATTTTCTTCGCGTGCTTTAGCGGCAGTTTCAGCCTCAGTTTCAACACCGAGCCGCACAATGGCAAGATCAGGGCGGACCCTGATTTCGGCATTACCAGATGCTGTCAACAAAGGAGGTTGCCTATCGGAAGCTAGCTGAGACCAGCAACATGAAGGCGTCAATAATAAAAGTAAATAAACTACGACAATGGCTGTGAGAAATAAAAATTTCTTAAAGAGTGTCACTTTCATTTTCATCAACCTTCCTTGAAGGTAGCAAATAAAATATGCCGTGGTGGAGGACATTTACTCCGCGGCTTCATCTTTGCATTTTTTAATATTAAACTTTGCACACTGAACGTCAGACTTTTGCACAGGCTCATCCGTGCAAAGCTGCCGAAACCTAAGCCCGAGGCAAAAAGAGCGGGACTATCTCTGCCAGTAGTGACTCATTGGTTTCAAGCATGTACCGGACCCCGTGCTTCAGGTTTTACTCACTTCTCTTGCCCGCCCATTTGGCGCGGGCGGGCCGTCAGTGAGTTACCATACACGAGGTCCGGCACATGCTGCCAGCCTCCGGCTTATTCTGATATATCCGCAATCGTGGAAAACTAAACATTGGGGGTGCTTTCATTGGGGGTACTTTCTTCGTCCGCAGGCTCAACATGAGTTACAATCGTAACGTTTTCGAGCTCGGATCGAATTTTATCCTCTACTTCTTCGGCAAGCTCGTGAGCAGTTGTTAAGCTCATATCTCGAGGCACCAAAAGGTGAACGTCAATGTGGCGATATTGCCCAGCTTTTCTCGTTCTTAGCTTGTGAAAATCGAGAACACGGGGCTCTGAATTAATAATCTCAACAATCCTCTCCATCTCGGCCGCAGGAAGTTGTGAATCCATCAATGGTCCAATGGCTTTCCTCGAAAGCTGGAAGCCTATCCATCCAATCCACGAGGCAACCAAGAGACCTATTATGCGATCAAGAATCACATAACCAGTCAGCCAAACGAGCACTAGTCCGAGGAGAACACCAAGGGAAGTATAAACATCCAGTCTGAGGTGATGCCCGTCGGCTTCAAGCGCTATCGAATCGGTTTGTTTGGCAACGCGGAAAAGATTTGCAGATACAAGAAAGTTTACCACCGCTGATATCAGCATCACGGCCATACCGAGGTCCAGCCGCTCAACTGGAGCATTAGTTATTATGCGTTTAACGCTCTCGCAGACTATATATACACCCGCTATAACAATCAATATAGCTTCAACCGTGCCCGAGAGGTTTTCAAATTTGCCATGCCCATAAGCATGTGCTTCATCCGCTGGCCGATCAGCAAAAAGCACTGCGATATAGGCAATAACTGCGGCAATAAGATCCACAGCCGAGTGTACCGCCTCGGCAAGGATGCTCATTGACCCTCCAATTATGCCGATGGCCCCTTTCGCTAGCACCAGTATAATATTAGATATTACTGAAAGTATTGCTGCCCCTGTCTTTTCCATCGCAAGAAACTCTCTTTGCGTTAATAAGCAAAAAAACCTGCGGGTAAGCTAGACAACGTAGTCCCGCAGGTCTAAACCTGCTGCTTGAAAATCAAGCCCGGCACCATCCCTTAGATGGGATCGCCTGATCTATCATATTGATATATTTCACGTCTTGATCATTTTTAATATTATAGGCAAGGTTTCCGATCAAATCAAGTTTCAAAAATTCTCATCTTCCAATTCGAATCTTGACACTCACACCCTTCTTTGCTATACTTGCCGCGTTCCAATAAGGAAACTGGCAGACAGATGGAAAGTACACTTGTGCTGATCAAGCCCGATGCTTTCGAACGCAGGCTGGTTGGCGAGATAATTAGCAGATTCGAAAACCGAACTTTAAGGATCAAGGCTCTAAAGCTTATCCATCCCCCCAGAGAGCTGGCTGAGCGCCATTATGCAGCCCATAAAGGCAAACCATTTTACGAACTTGCGGTAGGCTTTTTGACATCGGGACCTGTAATTGCAATGGTCCTAGAAGGCGATAATGCAATCGAAATTGTGCGCACAATGATAGGGGATACCAACCCTCTCAAAGCACAACCAGGCACAATCCGAGGCGATTATACGCTGAGCATAACATACAATTTGGTACATGGCTCTGATTCGCCAGAAAGCGCAGAAACTGAGATTGCAATTTGGTTCAAACCCGAGGAAATACTACCCTAATCTTCAGCATGAACCCAGCAAAACACAGGTTTACTTTGTTACAAGAGAATCCCTTCTCTAAAGTCTGTCTTGTGGGTACTTAAATATAGGTAAAATTATTCAGGAGCGCAATTATGGGAAAATTGACCCGCAGAGAATTCCTTAAAGGGACCGCCGCCGGAATTGGCATCTATGGAACAACTTCAATTCCTTTTGGGGCATTCGCAGAAAAAGAACCCAGCAAGTCTCGTGTTGTAATCGTCACCAGCCCGAACGTTATCGTAGACAGAAGTACAAACGTCAATACCCCATCAAAGCTAGAGATGGAATCGGTAGGCGAAGCTGACCCCAGCATTAACCAAAAAGTATTAAACTCCATGGTTGCTGAAGGTATCAAGGCATTTACTGGAGAGAAAACTGAAACGGCGGCATGGAAAAAGCTATTTAAGCCTAACGATGTTGTAGGAATAAAAGTTAACTGCCTGTTTTCAATTGGTGCATCTACTCATCCTGAATTAGTCGCATCTTTGATAGCGGGTCTTCGCAGCGCAGGCATTCCATCAAATAACATCATCGTATGGGATCGCAACAATCGAGAAATGAAGAGTGCGGGGTTTGTTATCAACTCTGGTGGCTCCAGCGTCCAATGTTATGGAACTGAAGACGACTATGAAACCGAACCAACACAGATGGGCAGCTTTAGCGGTCGCCTGAGCAAAATATTAACACAAAAGATTACTGCACTCATCAATGTGCCAATTCTTAAAGACCATAGTATATCAGGTATCACTTGCGCTATGAAAAACCATTATGGCTCACATAAAAATCCCGGCGATCATCATGCAAATGGATGTGATCCCTACCTAGCGGATTTGAACTCCATTCCGGTAATTCGAGAAAAGACGAGGCTGATTGTATGCGACGCCATCAAGCCCCAATGTCACGGCGGACCCGGGTATAAACCTGACTTCGTATGGGAATACAAATCGCTCCTATTCGCCGCCGACCCGGTTGCTCTCGATTATACAGGTTGGCAAATAATCGAGAAAAGGCGCGCCGAGATCGGCAAAAAGCCACTAGCGCAAGAAGGGCGGCCAACAAAGTTCATTGACACCGCTGCCTTGAAAGGCTTGGGCACAAACGATCCAGCTAGAATTGAAACCATTAAAAAGCTAATCACTGGCTAGTATCTAATCCCTTAACGGCAGTTAGGTATTGTGGAGGACAAAATGGAAAATAAATACTCTAGGCGAGAATTCTTAAGGCGCGCGGGCATAGCAGGCGCTTCAGCCTGTGGGTTTCTCTTGGCAGGCGACGACCTTTTAAACGTCTTGGAAGAAGCTGAAGCTGCCAAGCAACCGGTCCTGAGCATTGCATCCAAAGGTTCTCCGGAACAACTTGTTAAAAAGGCAGTTGATGGACTCGGCGGAATTGGAAAGTTCGTGAAAAAGGGTAGCAAAGTTCTTATAAAACCAAATCTTGCTTGGATTAGAACGCCAGAAACCGCCGCAAACACTAATCCACAAGTATTGGCTGCTATAATTAAGCTATGCAAAAGTGCAGGCGCCAGCTCAATTATAGTATTCGACCACGCCTGCGATAATGGGCCAGCGGCATTTAAAGCTAGCGGCGCAGAAAAGGTAACCTCCGATTTGGACGTAATGCTAATATCTGGTCACAATCGAAGCCTATACAAGAAAATCAACATTCCAAAAGGTAAAATCCTGAAATACGACGAGTGCGCAAAGTTTGTACTGGATGCCGACTGCTTCATCAATGTGCCTATTGCAAAGGTTCACGGTGGCGCGGGGATTACGGCTAGCCTCAAAAACATGATGGGCACGAATTGGAACCGCCAAGCATGGCACCAGAATGGACTTGACCAATGCATCGCTGACTACTCCACGGCTGTGAAAG
>FWPV01016009.1_pt1 | contig 10650 bp, 7 predicted proteins | sample 2228371 | NCBI WGS metagenome assembly FWPV01 (sample SAMEA103939776, study PRJEB20133) | metagenome
TAGCCTTGCGTGAGGACAGGCCAAGGTTGAATTCGTCAGGGCGCACCACCGGGCAGACTTTGGTGCATTCGCCGCACGCCGTGCACTCGTTTTCGTCCACGTAGCTGGCTTTCTTGAGTATTTTTACGTCAAAATTGCCGACGTAGCCTTTGACATCAACCACTTCACTCAATGTGTACAGCTTGATCCGGGGATGCCGACCGACATCCGTCATCTTGGGACCAAGTATTCAGATGGAGCAATCCATGGTGGGGAAGGTCTTGTCCAGTTGTGCCATGGTCCCACCGATGGACGGTTTTTTCTCCACCAGCACAACGTCGTAGCCATTGTCCGCCAGGTCAAGAGCAGCCTGTATACCGGCTACCCCGCCACCGATGACGAGGGTGCGCTGGGTCAACGGCAGCCGCTCGGGTACCAGAGGCTGCAGATGGCGCACTCGAGCCACCGCCATCCTGGTTAGATCGAGCGCTTTCTCAGTGGCGGCGTGCGGGCTCTCCCTGTGCACCCAGCTGCAATGTTCGCGCAGGTTGGCCATTTCCATGAGATACGGATTCAACCCTGCCGATTGAACCATTTGCCGAAACGTGGGTTCATGCAGTCTGGGCGAACAGGAAGCGACGACAATGCGATCCAGATTGTGCTCGTGAATGGCGTCCTTAATGCTTTTCTGGCCCGGTTCCGAGCAGGCGTAGGGAAGGTTTTCGGCAATCACCACATCGTCCCATTGCGCAGCCCTCCGCGCCACCGCTTCACAGTCGACCGTGCGCGCGATATTCAAACCGCAGTGGCACACGTACACTCCGATGCGCGCCCGCGCCGGTCCATTATCGACTCTTTCCATGATCACAATTCTCTTCCCAGTTCATTAAGGGTTTGCGATTCAGATCTACTCCCATCGGATGTTTTGGGCCAAAATCGTAGTTAAATCTTGCATTTCCATCTTCAGATCAGAACCCAGAAAAAGATCCTCCATGGCGCACTTGAGATGGATCTGGCACTTGGGGCAGGCGGTCACCAACAGGTCGCTGCCGGTCTCCCTGGCCTGGCGCAAACGCTTGACCTGCAGTGCCTTGGTATAGGCATCACAGCCGGTCCAGGCGCAGTTGCCACAGCACAGGGAGGAAATTCCACGATCCTGCATTTCCACAAAAGCTTGCGGCTGAAGGCGCTGGATGAGCTTGCGCGGAAGACTCGCATCGACCGGAGAAGCACAGTTCAGACGAGCCAGGCGGCAGGGATCCTGAAAGGTGATGTTGCGATGGAGGGGGGCAAAGCCGATGGCGCCCTTGTCTATTTCTTGTTCCGCCAAATCGAACAGGTGAGTCACTCTAAAGTCGAAGCGCAGCCCCAGTTCGGCGTAATCTTTGCTCAGAGTTCTGTAACACTCGGGGCAGGCGGTGACCACCTCCTCGATGCCCAGATCCTGAATGGCCGCGACATTGAGTTTGGCAAGCTTCAGAAAGTTTTCCTCATCGCCCGTCCACAGCAGATCGTGTCCGCAGCATCGTTCTTCCTGCAGGAGTGCCGGGAAGATGTCGAAGAAATTGAGGAGGCGCAGCGCATCCACCAGAACATCCCTGGTCTTGATGCCCAGATGATGCCTGAAATAAGTGTCGAAGTAAGGGGCGCAGCCGCCGAAGAACAGGACCTTACTGTGGGAGTCGGTCTGAATGTCTTTGGGAAGCCATTTCCAATGCTCTATTCTGAGGTCGGGAGAGGTCATGGTGCGCATGAGCGATTGAAAAAATCCGCCGTGCGCTTCGCGTCCCGTTTTCCCTCCGGCTCGCTGGACCTTGCGCAGGTCTCTGATGAATTCAGGAAAGTCGACGGCAGAGGGGCATCGATCGTAGCAGATGCCACAGGTGAGACATGACCAGATGTCTTCGTGCATGGACAGAGACTCGAGGTCGCCGCCGGCAATCGTATTGGCCATCGCTCTGGGGGAAAAGGGCTTGCCGGCCAGGCTCAAAGGGCAGGCCGACGAGCATTTGCCGCAATCCTGGCAGGCGAAGACATCGTGGGATGTCATGAGTCGCATGGCGGCTTCCCTTGTCATGGCCGCCGAACCCCTGTGCGAGGTCGGCAAAACCGGGCTCTGGCCGATGGTCAGGATTTCTGCATAGAAATTCTTCAGGAAATTGAGCAGATCTTCAGCTTGTTCGGGCAGAAACGTCGCCCACTGCAGGCGTTGCTTGCCGAGCCCCAATAGATCAAGAATACCGCGCGTGTCCTCGACATTTCTCTCGGCGACGGCAGTGCCGCTTCCATAGCGACACGACCCGGCTTCACAGCCCACCAGAGCGACCCCGTCGGCCCCCATTTCGAAGGCGCGCAACAGCAGCGACTTGCTGATTCTTCCCGTGCAGGGTATGCGCACCATGCGCACCTGCGGCGGGAGGTCGGCGCAATCATCCTGCAATGTCTGAAAGGCAGCATGCGGATTCCAATTGCACATGAAAAGGACGATCTTCAGGTCACTCATGGTATGCTCGTTCGCTTCCTGCTGAAGTTTTGAATGGCTCGTGTCTTATTGTACTTGTGTCTTGTTACAATAGTATTTCATCGATCATCTGTTCCAGGTAGCGGCGGTCGCGGTAAGGACTGTCGGCGGCGTTGGACGGGCACACCGGAATGCAGTTGCCGCAGCCCTTGCAGAGCGCCTGGTCCACACACGCGTAAAAGCCCCCTGCTTGGTTCTTGCGAAAGCTGACCGCCTGGTAAGGGCACACCTGCATGCAACGTCCGCAACCGCGGCAACGGCTTGCCTCGACCACCACCGTATAGCCTTTGCTCTGGCGCGGTCCCCGGGGCATCACCGTAGCCGCCATTATAGCCGCCGCTTCCCCCTTGATTCGTTCGGACACCTTGATTCCGGCAGGGTTTGCCAGGGACAAACCGGGGATCGAAGTGGCGCCCGGATAGAAGAAGGGAATTCCCGGTATACCGCGCTGCTGCATGGATGATTCCACGATGTGCGGGGGAAGCTCCGCCAGCGGCATATAAGGAATGTTCTTGCGCGATTTTTCCCCCAAAATGATCGCTCCTACCTGCAGTTCCTGGTGACAGCCCGCGCTCTCTACCAGTACTTGGAAGTTGCCCACAGTGCCGCGGATGCCTTTGACGGTTGCCCCCTCAAATACATGGATGTTGGGATGACGCAGGGTGTTCCTGGAGGTGCCGAAAAGGAAAACTTCCATGCCGGCATCGGCCAAAGTAAAGGCGCTTTTCAGGGCGGCCTTGGAGTCTCCCAGAACCGCTGTGGTAAAGTTGTAGGGTCGCGCGGGAGACGGCATGGTCTTGAGGTTCCGGGCGCGCCCGATGGATCGCTCGATCAAACCCGCAAAGCGGGTGGCGGCGAGCTCCGGGTCGCGTTCTATGAGGCGCAGCACTTCACCCCGCAAATTACAGGTTTCCACCATGCTGCGGCTGATGCCGGTGCCATTGAATAGGGCATGTTTCAGGCGACTGCGCTGATCGGTGCAGGCGCTGCAAATGAAATCCAGAGGGCAGCAGACGCAGGAGGCCAGAAGGATTCGAGTCAATCCTTTTTCACGCACCGCCCTCAGGAGATCGGCGGAGCCTTCCGGCGTGCAGGCGGTGGGCAGTATCTCAACCTGGGCTATCCCGGCTTGCGCAGAAAGCCCCTGCAGATAATCGTCGAACTGGGGAGACCATCCCAGAGAGTCATTGCAGCGGCACACGAAAACCCCGATGCGGGCCTCTGCGGAGATCTGCGGGTCGGGCGGTGTGAAGGCAAGGCCGTGTCCCCTCATGCGCTGCGAACTTCCCCCGAGCAGCACCATTGCTTCGGCTGCTGCGGCAAATCCCCGCAGCATCATGGCGTAGACATCGGTTGTGGCCGACCTGGCACTGTAGGCGCGCAGCACATCTTCACCCTTAACGGCGGGGGCGGCCTGCGGATCGGCAATGATTAACACCCCGGCGTGCTCGACCTGCTCGCCGGCCGGCTGGTCGTGCTGAATGGCCCCAACCACACCGCAGGCCCCCACACATTGCAAACACTCTGAGCAGACACTGCATTGCAGGCACCGTTCGGCTTCCGATCGAACCTGGTGTTCATCCAGTCCCAGCGCTACTTCATCGAATACCGTCTTCCTGAGGGTCGGCTGCCTTTCGGGCATTTTGGCGCGGGCAACCGACGGAATGTCCGGCGTGATTTCATTGAAATCTCGATCTTCGGGGCGATGACCGAGGTGTTCGGGTACATCTTCCCCGCTGATTGCCCGGTGAACAGCCCGGGCTGCCGCCCTGCCGGAGGCCATCGCCTGTACTACCGAGGTTGCCCCGCTTACGGCGTCGCCGGCAGCGTAAACCGCGTTTTTGCTGGTGCAGCCCTTGTGGTTGACAGCGATGAGGCCGGCCTTGGTGGTTTCGACGCCGCCGGCTTTGCCGAACGACAGCGGATCCGGAATCTGGCCGATGGCGACAAAGGCTCGGTCAAACTGCAAATCAAAGGGTTCTCCGTCCGCAACCATGACCGGCCAGGGGATTCCCTTGGCATCGGGTTCCCCGGGTTGGGTTGGGGCGCAGCGCAGCCGGTTCATCTTACCCCGGGATCCAAGAAAAGCCATTACCTGGGCGCAAGCGACGATCTGCACACCCTCATCGCGCGCCGCCTGAACCTCGTCACGATCGGCCGGAATGAGCTCTTGCGGAAACCAGGAGACAATGGTCACACGGGCACCCAGCCGCACCAGCGCGCGCGCCAGATCGAAGGCGGCGTTGCCGTCGCCGATGACTGCAACGTTCTCCTCGATCCGCCGGCATTCACCGCGATACAGCTTGCACAGAAAATCGATACAGGTTTCCACGCCGGGCAAATCTTCTCCGGGAACGCCAAGTTTGCGATCTTTCCAGAGCCCCGTGGCGAGGATGAGTGCAGCGTATTGCTGCGTGAGATTGTCGAGCTCCCGAACGAGATCGACGGGACGCTCCAGCTCAAACGCCACCCCCAGTGATTCGAGACGAGCGATTTCCCGATCCAGGATGTCTCTGGGCAGCCGATGGGGGCCAATGCCGTAACGCAGCAGTCCACCCGGCAGATGTTCCCTCTCGATCACCGTCACGGCATAGCCCCATCGGGCCAGGTCCGCTGCTGCGGCCAAGCCAGCCGGCCCTGAACCGATTACCGCGATGGGCTCCGGCCGGGATGAGCGGGGTGACTCTTTCAACGGCGTGTCCTCTGCGAGGCCGGCGTCGGAGGATCCACAAGCCGCTTCATAGTCTGCCAGAAACCGTTTAATGTCTCGAATGGCAAGCGGCGCATCCAGTTCGGCACGGCGACAGGCGATCTCGCACGGATGTGTACAGATGCGGCCGCAAATTCCGGGCAGGATGTTGTCCCTTCGAATCAGTTCGAGCGCCTCGGCGTATTTGCCCGCCCTGGTGAGGGCCACATACCCCTGGACGTTGACTCCCAGGGGACAACCGGCCTGGCACAAGGGTTGCCGCCGCTTGTCAATGACCGGGCGACCCGGCAGGCAGGTACGGCCCTGGTAGTGAATGGGATTGCAGCCGTCGGGGTCGGACGCCGGGCACTGCTCGGCACAGCGTCCACAGAGAATGCAGCGGTCGGCATCTACAAAAGTCTGCCAGTGCTTCAGCCGAACTGCAAATCCCTGGGCGGAATGCTTGATGTTGCTGATTTTCCCGGGCAAGAAGCACCTGATCCTTGGATTGCGCAGAATACGGAGCAATCCGGGTCGCAAAGCGTAATTGAGGGTGAGTCCCGAGTTGAGCCGCCATTGGTCCTTGGCCAGCTTGCTGTTGATGTCCGGGTCGGGGTCGACCAGGGTGACCGCTATACCCATCTCGCCCAGTTTGTTGGTGGCTGCGATACCCGCAGGATTTGCGCCCACCACCAGGACGCGATGCAGTCGATCCTTGGGAGTCCTCATCATTTGACTCCTTTCACTCCGGCGGCCTTTTTTCTGCGCCCCTTGAGGGTCGCCAGGCCAAAATCGTAGCCTTTGTTGAACGCTTTAATGTTCATTTGTTCGGTGCCTTTCGGGACGGACGCTTCCACCGTCCTGAGAGCCGCCTGGACAGTGACCGATTCGGTCACGGCCGTCAAAAAGCCGAGCATGACGATGTTGGCCATCATTTTTCGGCCCATCTCCTCGGCAAAGCGTGTGGCAGGAACAGAAAAAACCTGGTCGCTACCGATTTTCCCGGGTTGCACCAGGTCCTGATCGATGATCAGGGTGCCGCCTTGGCGCAAGAGTGGGGCAAATTTGTCGAAGCCCCCCTGAGACATGCAGACAACGATGTCCGGGTTGCGCACGTACGGGTAGTGGATGGTCGCGTCGGATATGATGACCTGAGCACTGCATGCGCCGCCGCGTGCCTCCGGGCCGTAGGACTGCGTCAAAGTACTCTCCCGATGGTCGCCAAGGCTGGCGGCCCGGCCCAGGATGTTGCCGGCCAGCACGATGCCTTGTCCCCCGAATCCGGTAATCAGGACTTCCCTGCGGAAGTGTCCGATCTTTTCAGGTGCCGATTTTGCCTTCATACTGCCTCGCTTTTTTCTATCCTCTCCTGAGGACGGCAGGTCCTGTCATACATATCCAGAAAGGTGGGACGCTCCAGGTCGAAAAACTTGCCCAGGGTAATGCCACGTTCGAAGTCCAGCTGCACTTCGGCCGGGTGGCAGGCATGCTTGATCACCGTGCGCTCCTGATAGGCCTTGAGCGTATCGAGAGGTTTTTGCTTATTGCGGCGCCCGTAGCTGGTCGGGCAGGGGGCCAGCACTTCAATAAAGGAAAAGCCGCGCCGCAACAGGGCCTCCTCTACGGATTTGGTGAGGTCGCGCGTGTGCAGGATGGTCCATCGGGCCACATAACTCGCACCCGCGGCAAAAGCCATGAACGGCAGGTTAAAGGGAGTTTCCGGATTGCCCCGCGGCGTGGTGGTGGTTCTGGCGTTACACGGAGTGGTCGCCGCAGCCTGACCGCCGGTCATGCCGTAATTGAAATTGTTCACGCACACGACGGTCAGGTCAATGTTGCGCCGGGCGGCGTGAATGAAATGGTTCCCGCCGATGGCGAAAAGATCGCCGTCACCGCTGAATACCACGACATTCAATTCGGGATTGGCCAGCTTCATCCCGGTTGCAAACGGGATGGCCCGACCATGGGTGGTATGGTAGGAATCCAGCTTGATATAGCCGGCGCCGCGCCCGGAACACCCTATGCCGGAAACCATGACGGTTTTCTGCAAATCAATGGCGCTGGTTTTCATGGCCACCAGGCTGGCAGAAAAAGCAGTACCTATGCCGCATCCAGGACACCAAATGTGCGGAATGCGGTCGGTGCGCAGGAGTTCGTCCAGGGGATGTTCGTTGCGCTCTTTGGTCTTGTTCATAGCAGTTCCTGTTTTTGCCATGTCCTACGAAAAATTCCTCAACGTCTCGATGATACGCTCGGGTGGAATGACGGCGCCCCCGGCGTGTCCCACCAGCATTGCCGGTGCTCTGCCGGCGGCGCAGCGCTGCACTTCCAGGTGGATTTGACCCAGATTGATTTCAACCGTCACCAACCCTTTGACTCTTTCGGCCAGGGCACGGACGCGCTCTTCGGGGAAGGGCCAGACCGTCACCAGTTTCAGCAGTCCGGCTTTGATGCCCAACTGACGCGCTTCGTCAACCGCAGCCAAACTGCTGCGTGCCGAGACGCCGTAGGAGACGATGACAAGGTCCGCATCCTCCAGCCGGTATGCCTCTGTTCTGATGATGTCTTCGAGATTCCTGTGAATTTTCCCCGTCAACTGAGCCAGCATTGCCTCCTGAGCCTCGGCGGTCATGACCGGATAGCCCTTTTCATCATGGGTAAGTCCGGTCACATGGATGCCGTAGCCTTCGCCCGCTATGGCCATGGGCGCAACCCCGTTGGGGCCGGGCTGGAAGGGCTTGAAACGATCCTTTCTTCCCTTGGGTTTGGGCCGGGACCTAGGCTTGATGGCGTTCGCTTCGGGAATGATGACGCGTTCGCTGAGATGACCGATGACTTCATCGGACATGATGAGCACCGGGGTTCGGTAAGTCTCGCTCAGATCAAAGGCGGTGATGGTGAGGTAGAACATCTCCTGGGGCGATGAGGGCGCCAGAGTGATGATTTCGTAGTGGCCGTGAGAACCCCAGCGGGCTTGCATCATGTCCCCCTGGGCTGCCAGTGTGGGAAGCCCGGTGGAGGGGCCGGCGCGCTGCACATTGACCACAACGCAGGGAGTTTCCGTGCAGATGGCGAGACCGATGTTTTCCATCATGAGACTGAAGCCGGGTCCGGAGGTCGCCGTCATGCTCTTGGCTCCAGCGCAGGATGCACCGAGCACGGCACCCATGGAAGCTATCTCATCCTCCATTTGAATGTAAGTGCCGCCCACATCCGGAAGCCGGACTGCCATATGTTCAGCCACCTCGGTAGCGGGAGTGATGGGATAGCCGGCAAAAAAACGGCAGCCGGCTGCAAGGGCCCCTTCGGCGCATGCCACATCGCCCGTAATGAAATGTTAACCGGTCAAAACAGCTGGTTTCATAGGGTAGCCTTAATCTTTTTCGATGGTTCAAACCAAATCGGCCGAGGCTTCTACCGAATAAATGGCGAAATCCGGGCAGATGATCTCGCAGTAATGGCAATTGACGCACTCATCCGCTCGCTTGACCTGCGGCGGGTGATAGCCTTTGGCGTTATAGCGCGGAGAAACCTCGAGGACACCCCGGGGGCAGAAGGCGATACAGTAGCCGCATCCTTTACATCGTTCCGCAACGATGTGCACAATGCCGCGTGTCACCTCAATCTGGTCAGCATCCAGCGGAACTCTCCAATATTTCATGAGGGGTCCTTGCTCCAAACAAAGAGTGGTTGGGTTGGGGTGATGAACATTGTTGTTCTGCAAACAATTGGGAGTGTTGAATTGTAGGTGAATTATCGAGTAAGTCAAGCCAATTCGATTCGGTCGTTTAATAAAATTTCCATTTAGGGTAGTAATTTATCGTGTGGTGTTGCATAAATCTCATAATTTTGCTTTCGCTGGGCTAACTTCTGCTGCCGGATTCTGTCGATGACTCCAGCAGAATCGTGGTGCTTTGGCCAGGATGGGGTGACAGATAGGAGAAGCCGGCGTATATTTTCCCACGGATTGAATTTTCTGCCCATGACAGAGTTTGTGATTGATCATTTCTGCTCGAATATGCACCATCCCTCTTCGCGACACCGGGGACACGCAAACCGGTCGCGATTTTGAGCGGTGCCTGAACCATTTGTTCCAATGCCTGCCGGGTATCTGCTAAACTGGCATGGTGTCCGTCCTCGACGGCCCGGCAAAAAGAGGGCGTGTAGGATGGAAATCCATCGCCGCACCCCATGGCTTGCTATCCTCGGGGAGAAGAAATATGGGAGTTCGGGCAGCCTGCCGGTTGCGGGGTTGGTGGAGGTGAGCGCATGTATGGAGGAATTTGGTTGTCCCGGGACATGATCATTGTTTCGCTCATTGTGATTGTGGCCATTGGCCTCTTGATCTCCAACCGACTGCGGATGGACGTCGTCGGGTTGCTGGTACTCATTGCGGCGGTGATCACTGGAGCCGTGACGCCGCAGGAAGCGCTCTCAGGCTTCAGCAATCCTGCTGTGGTCACCGTGGGGGCGGTCTTCGTACTGAGTGCCGGCTTGTCAAAAACCGGTGTGGCCAACTGGATTGGGCGCCAGATATTAAGGGTTGCCGGGTCCGGAGAGGTGCGGCTGATCGCGGTGATCATGATCACCGCCGCGCTGCTCTCTGGTTTCATGAACAACGTGGGAGTCGCCGCTCTGTTCCTGCCGATGGTGATGGAGGTGGCACGCCGCACCGGCCATTCTCCCTCCAGGCTGTTCATGCCGCTTTCCTTCGGCTGCTTGCTGGGGGGGCTGATCACACTGATCGGCACGCCGCCCAACATTATCGTCAGTCAAGCCCTCGTGGCCGAGGGCCGTGCAGGGTTTCAACTGTTCGACTTCACACCGGTCGGGTCCCTGGTGATGTTGGCCGGAGTCTGTTACATGGCGATCATCGGCCGACGACTGCTGCCTGTCCAGGATATCAGCAGGCCCCCTCGACTGGACCAGGCGGATGATGTGGCGCAATTTTACAATCTTCATCACCGGCTGTTTGTCGTGCGGCTGCCCGAAGGTTCCCCGCTGTCCGGCAAGACCCTTGCCGACAGCCGCCTGAGACCGGTTCTGGGGCTCAATGTCGTGGCGGTTTTCCGGGGTGACAAAACACACCTGGCGCCCGGCCCCGATATGGTGCTGCAAACCGGTGACAGGCTGTTGGTGGAAGGGGACCCGCTGCGCCTGGAGGTACTCCATGGGCAATGGCGGTTCAGCGTGGAAGACATTGATCTGCCCGCCGAACGATTGACTTCGAGCACGATCGTCATGGCGGAGGCGCAAATCACCGAAGGTGCGACCGTGGTTGGGCAGTCACTGCGGGAATTGAACTTTCGCGTTCAACATGGTGCCAATGTACTGGCAATCAAGCGGCACGGAGTCCTGCACAGAACTCAGTTGCACGATTTTCCACTGCACAGTGGCGATATCCTTTTGCTGCATGCTCCCCGTGACGGCATTGAAAAACTCCAGAGCCACCCTGATTTCG
>FWPV01016010.1_pt1 | contig 10650 bp, 7 predicted proteins | sample 2228371 | NCBI WGS metagenome assembly FWPV01 (sample SAMEA103939776, study PRJEB20133) | metagenome
GACTCCTCGATCCCCGCCTCTATCCTGATTCGCCAGAAGAAGTGAGGTTGGTCGAAACCCACATCTCCCTTGTCTTTCTTAGCAGAGAGTTTGCGTACAAGGTGAAGAAACCGGTCGACTTTGGTTTCTTGGACTTCACCTCCCTCGACAGGAGGAGATATTTCTGCGAAGAGGAGGTGAAGCTGAACCGGCGGCTCTCCCCCAATCTCTATCTCGGTGTGGTTCAAGTAACCTTCGATGGGGAAAGAATTTCATTCAACGGACGTGGTCAGGTGGTGGAGTATGCGGTTCAGATGAAGCGGATTCCAGAGGAATTTCTTATGGATCGATTGCTCGAGAGAGGAAAAGTCACTGGGGAGATGGTGAAGGCGCTCTCGGAAAGACTAGCTCTTTTCTACGCTTCTGCAGAGACGAACGATCACATCAAGGCCTTTGCGAAGCCCGACCGAATCAAACAGGACACAGATGAGAACTTCGACCAAACCGCTAAGTATGTTGGGATCGCCCTCCCTTCCTCCCTCTATGAGGAGATCAAGAGAAGAACAGACGATTTTCTAAGGAAGCGGGAAAGGTTGTTTTATCAAAGAATGGCTTGGGATCGGATCCGAGATTGCCATGGCGACCTTCGACTGGAGCATATCTTCTGGGGGAATGAGATTGAAATTTTCGATTGCATCGAATTTAATGAACGGTTCCGTTATACGGATGTGGCCGCCGATATCGGTTTTCTTGCTATGGACCTCGATTATCATGGAAGGGAGGATCTTTCGGGACAACTGATGCAAGGTTATATCGACATCTCCGGAGACCAAGAGCTGCTCCTTCTTTTGGACTTCTACAAATGCTATCGTGCCTATGTCCGGGGGAAGGTGGAGAGCTTCCGATTGGATGATCCTCACATTCCGGAGGAGGAGAAGGAGAGGGCGTTGATCAGGGCGAAGAGGTATTTTGAGTTGGCGCATCGGTATGCACAAAGGTTTTAGTTTCCCTTGCTCTATTTTTAGAGGCCGAATTCTTTCAGGAAGGAGATGTTTGATGTCCGATGTTAATTTAAATCCTCAGTATGTCGAAGTGGTTCGAAGGATCGTCAATCAGAGTCCCTACTTTTCACTCCTTTCCATGGAGATCAAGGACTTGAAGTGGGGGAGCGCTCATCTCGAAGTTGAGCTTGCGGAGAAACACCTTCAACCTTTCGGATTCGTCCATGGCGGTGCCATCGCCTCTGTAATGGATGCGGCTGCCTTCTGGGCGACGTTTCCCCAAGTGGAGAAAGGCATGGGACTAACTACGGTCGAAGTCAAGATCAATTATCTTGCACCGATTCAGAAGGGAAGACTTCTTGCTCATGGACGAGTCCTAAAGCTCGGGAAGACCATCGCCTTGGGGGAAGGGACGATAAGAAATGAAAAAGGGAGTCTCATTGCCCATGGGACTGCGACGATGATGGTGGTTCCTAATCTCAAGATCCCAGGGTACGAGAGCTTGCCACCTGTCCGATAGGGAAGGATCAAAACGTGGCAAATCCTTTTTTTTGGAGGCTGAGTCCTATGGAGCTTCAGGCTTTTGAAATGCTGGTGAAGGGAAGACGTTCCATTCGGAAGTGGAAAGAAAAGGCAGTTGAGGATGAACTGATTGTGAAGGCGATCGAGCTTGGGACATGGGCTCCCAATGGAGGAAATTATCAAGGGTGGCGCTTCTTTGTCGTGAAGAAGAAGGAGGTCATCTTCAAGATGGCTGACGCTGTCCAGTCCGTAGCGGACCGGGTTGCGGGTTGGCCGGAGGCCAAGACCTGGCAGCACGAGGTGGATCGGTACAAGGAGAATGCCTCTTTTTTCAGATATGCGCCGGTCGTGGTTGCAGTATTTACGGGTGAATATCGGAGCGTGATGGATAAGGTCTTGTTGGCCCGAGAGGCCTTCGATCCCCAGGCGAAACAGGTCTTAGCCTTCCGACGGTCAGCCCCGACAGCGATTCAAAGCACGGCAGCGGCTGTAGCGACAATCCTCCTCGCCTTCCATCTCATGGGCTTGGGAGCGGTCTGGCTCGGTGCACCCCTCATGGCCAAGAATGAGATCGAAAGATTACTCGGTGCGCCGCCTCATTTGAGTCTCATCTGCCTTGTCGCGGTGGGTTATCCTGACGAATCCCCCTTCAAGGAGAGAAAGCCTGTCGAAGAGGTCATGGAGTTTGTCCGGTAAGGGCCTCCACGGGGCGGCGCATTTATCGAAAGAGGAGGCTCGTTAGATGGGGAGACCAGAAGTGAACACGCCAAGGGTGAATGAGACGAGGTGCGTCGGTTGTGGCCTTTGCGTGGATGTCTGCCCCAGCTTCGTCCTGGGGATGTCTGGGAATACGTCCCGAGTTTTCAGAGGAGATTGGTGTATTGGCTGCAGCCATTGCGTTGCTGTCTGTCCAGAGGAGGCTATCTTTCAACCGGGGATGGAATTTGAGAAACACCCTAAAGGGGGAGAGGGGCCAAGCGTCAAGCCGGAGGCTTTGGAACTTCTCCTGAGGGAGCGCCGTTCGATCCGTCATTATACTCCGGAGACGGTTCCAGAGCAGATTCTCAGGACGATCCTGAAGGCGGGCAGTTACGGACCGACAGGGACGAACAGCCAGAATGTCCACTATGTGGTCCTCGCTTCTTCAAATCAGATTGATCAACTGAGAAAGATGGTCATTGGTTTTTATGAAAGGATATTTTCGAGGGTGAAGGGACCCTTCGGACGTTTTCTCATCTCTCTGGTTGTGGGGAAGAAGACGGCTGCCTATTTGAGGGATTCCCTTCCGAAGATGGAGATGTTTCGGGAAGCCATCAATCGGGGAGAGGATCGCCTCTTCTATGGTGCGCCAGTGGTCATCCTTACGCATGCTGAGTCCTGGGATAGTTCTTCCCCCTTTAATTGTTCGGTAGCCCTCTACCACTGTTCCCTCATGGCCCATACCTTAGGGCTCGGATGCTGTTTTAACGGATTTTTGGTGAACGCCGTGAATCATGACCGTAGGATCAAGAAGTGGTTGGAGATTCTGCCCGATCACCGATGCTACTCCGCCATGGCCCTTGGCTATCCGAGGGTCACATACAAGCGCCTCATTCCAAGAAACCCTCCCCGGGTGAGCTGGCGTTAGCTAAGGGCTCTGAGTTTTCAGAATCTCGAGAAAAGTCCGAATCTGCTGCTCGACCTGCTGGGGGGCGTAACTTCGTGAGTCGGTATGGTCTGCTTCGACGATGAGGCCGGGCCGTCCGGTCAATCGGCTGACTTCTCGGCGAAGGTCATACTGTCCGAGGGAGTAGGATTTGCAGCTTCTGTTAGAATGCATGATGAACCCATGAGCCCCATAGCTCTCAATGAGATTCGTCATTTTCTCAATCCTATATTTTAGACCCTGATTGAGATGGATCATCGCATAGGCTTTCGCAAGTCCCTGAAGGGACTCCGATGGGTCGATCCGATCGAGTGCCCAGGCGGAGGTATAGGTATCGGCCACCAATACTGCCCCATAAGAGGCAAGGATCTTAGAGAGATTCCGGATATCGTACCAGATGGGGATGTTGTCCCAGATCAGTCGGATTTCCTCGCGGGCAAAGGCTCCAATCCCACATCGTACTCTTTCCTCAATCTCCTTTTTCAATCTCCTGTAGTACCAGACGGCCCAGCGGGTTCCCCTTAAGGTAACGATCGGGGCCATGTGGATAAAAGCATCGAAAGCCGTAAGGGGAGCGGGTCGGGCGCGGGTCATTTCAAGGATTTCCTTCCAGAGCTGGATGGCCTCGAAAGAAAGAAGACCCACCTTCCTAAACTTCTCTTCTGAAAAAGGGCGCCCGAGCTGCCGTTCAAGAAACGCGATGTAGTCTTTCATCTGGTCTTGAACGTATATGAGTGCATGATGATGGAGCTCGTCATGGACGAAGGGGGTATCGAAGAAAAAGACAGGAACCTTTAAGGCACGAGCCTGAACCTCATACCATTTAATCACGGTCCCACAGATGTTGTTTGCACAGACGAGAAAATCGGGCTTTGGAAGTTTTCCCAGAGGACCGCCACCTGTCAGGGAAGATCCGATATCGGAGAGCGCATAGGAGCACAGATCGTGGGAGTAGCCTTTCTGTTCCGCTGCCTGACAGAGTGAAACCGACATCCGGGAGGCGCCGCACATGGCCCCGTAGTTTTCCGGGTAGAAAGGGAGAACTCCCATCGCATAGAGGGGCTCGACGGGTGCGCCGCTTGTGATCCAGGCCACCTTCTTCCCAAACCAGGAGGGATGTTTTATGAGGAAATAGTAGGAGGTCATCAGACGGCGATAAGCAGCGGTTGAGCGTATGCGTCGGTAAGGATTGGGTTGGGCTTCCTTTTCCACTATCAACGAACTCATCTTCTGTTTTTCAGTCTTGAAATTCGGCCATTTCAATTTGGTTCGAATTTCGTCCTTCGAAATTTGAAACTTCCTTATAAGGGGGTAAGCATTTCCACAAACGCCTGAATCCTGACCTTCATCTGTCCGACGGAGGAGGACGGGTCCTCCACTTCGATCAGCAAAGTGGGGAGACCTTTCGACTCAAAGGCTGACCTTAGATCAGGGTAGTCAAAGAAATGGGCTTCACAATACTTGTAGAGGAGAAAGATCACCCCTCTTGCGCCCGACTCCTCGACGTCCTTCAGAAGAGTATCGAGGCGCGCATCCACGCCTTTGTACTTGGTGGGACAAAGGTAGGAACTGAAGTAGCGTTCGGTCATGGCCTCGATGGGATCGAGATCCTCCCTCGCCGAAAGGCGGAGGGTTCGGGCCCCACTGCAAAGGTCATCTCCGACAATGAAGGCCCCCGCGTCCTCCACCAGGGAGAACCAGCTCTCCGAGGGAACCATATTGCCTACGACATAGAGAGGAACCCTTTCTTTTCTTGGGTTGGCTTTTCCTTCCAACGCCTCTATCAATTCTTTGAGAAGATCGAGGTATCGCGGCCGATCCATCCGGTAGCCCAGCCGAATGATCTGGGCAAACTCCTTCGCGGAGAGTGAAGCATCCTGTCTCAATCTGAGATCGTATAGCCTGCCTAAGGATTGGCGGATCTGATTGAATAGGTGAACGGAGGATTTCAAGTTCTGAGCCGTAATCGTTCCAAGATGGGAGCTTAGATACTCCTTGAAACGTTCGATTTCAGCCCTAAGAAAGATTCGGGATCGATCCGAATCGAGATGAGAGGGCACCATTAGATTGAAATGGATCGGAAAAGTTTTTTGAAGAGCCCATATCTCGGAGAGCCCCTTCATCGAATCGCAGCTATGGGCAAAGACGATCCCTTTGAGGAACTGGAGGCTTCCCTGAAGGAGGCTTTCCAGAGAGGATTTGACAAGGTAGCAACAATACGAAGGGAGATGGGCCAGAGCGCGAGAGATTCTGAGAGAGCCTCCCATCAAGCGAAAGGGATGACCCCCTGCGGCATAGATGAGCTCCTCGGGAACATAGGAACAGAAAAAACCGACAGGTACTCGGTCCCCCGGGAGGAGGGATGAAAGGGCTCGATCATCATCGAGAGAAAGGGACTCAAATTCTTTAAGGATTGCGGGTCGAGAGATTTTTTCCATGAACACTTAGCCTAACCTTAACTCAAAGCCGTCACCATTGCAACGAACCCGCGGGAGCATTTTGGCCCTCCCGATCCGCACCGTAAGGAAATCTCGTAATGGGACAAGGCTTTGCAGACCCTCGGTTTCAGGGTTCAAAAGGGGTTATAAAGCCTTCTCCAACCCGTTTGAAAAGCCGAAGGGAATTTGTTATGTATAGATCCTCGATCGCATTTTACTCAATGTCAAGGAGGAAAGGGATGAGAGGATTTTTTCGAACTTCATGGAGCATCGCTCTACTTCTGACCATCTCCGTCGTCGTTTCCAATTCTATTTTCGCCAAAACCGGCAACACACTGAAGAGGAGCAAACCTTCCATCCCCAAAGAGAGCCAGAGGATGGAGCAACCTCAGAAAGCGACCGAAGGTGGGCTTCCAATCGATGCTCAATCCGCAGTTTTAATGGATGCCCTCTCGGGTCAGGTCCTTTTCGAGAAGAATCCGGACTTGAAGATCGCTCCTGCGAGTTTCGGAAAGATTCTCACTCTCTTTTTAGCTTTCGATGCGATCCGTGCTGGAGCGTTGAAGTTGGATGACATGGTGACCGTAAGCGAAAAGGCATGGAGGATGCAAGGCTCGAAGATGTTCATCAAAGTGGGTGAGAGGGTAAAGGTGGAGGATCTGCTCAAAGGAATTGCCATTGCCTCAGGGAATGATGCTTGTGTTGCCCTGGCGGAACACATGGCTGGTTCCGAGGAAGCCTTCGTTTCAAGGATGAACGAGAAGGCCCACGCCATCGGGATGAAAAATTCCCAATTTAAGAATTCCCACGGAATGCCGGCAGAGGGACAGTATACGACAGCGACGGATATGGCTCTCCTGGCGCGGCACTACATTCAAGAACACCCGGAAGCCCTCTCGCTACATTCAACGACGGAGTATGAATACAACAAGATCCGGCAACATAATCGGAATACTCTCCTTCAAAAAAATATCGGCGTGGACGGTTTGAAAACCGGTCATGTCGAAGAGGCGGGGTATCATCTTTTGGCCACAGCGAAAAGGGATGGTCAGAGAATGATCGCGGTGGTCATGGGTTGCGATAGGATGCGAAAGAGAGCTGAAGAAGCTCAGACCTTGTTGGAGTATGGATTTAAGAATTTTTCAACCGTGGAGGCTGTAAAGAAGGGGACCGCCTTTGGTCCGGTGAGGGTGAGAAGGGGGAAGGAAAGCAAGATCTCTCTCATCACCACAGAGGAAGGGTGGGTGACCGTGCCCAAGGGGAAGCAGAACCTTATCGCAATCACAGCTGATCTGCCTAAATTTGTAGAGGCCCCGATTCAAAAAAATCAGGTTCTCGGGAAGGTCCTGATCCAGAATGAAGGGAAGACGCTGAGGCAGATTCACCTTGTCGCGCCCGTGGAAGTCCAGAGGACTTTTTCCCCGCCTTGGTTAGTGATGGTGGCCGTTGGTTTTGGAGTCCTGATTCTGCTTCTGATCGCATTTTGGTGGATGCGGATCAGGAAGACAAAACCGAGGCCATTGAGATAGAAAATTCGGAGGAATTGGCAAGAGGCAAGGTTCGTTCTGATCGATTGGGGCATCGCGAGAGGTTGCGTCCTGATTCATTCTTCTCTGTCTTCCCAAAGTTCTTTGAAGTAATCCGCCAACTCCGGGTTGAAGTCGGAGACCCTCTTCCGGAAGTCATCGTCTTTGACGTTCACCGTCCAGCCATCCCAATTCTCTTTCCTCGGGTCCATTCCAAGGATCTGCATCTCCCAGAGCGTATGAATAGAGTACTGAACCGGATCGTCGAGGCTTTCTCCCACGTCGCCTACGCAACACATGCGAGTCTCCTGGTAGCGTTTGGAGGCCCTTGCAAAGAATTCCTTAGTCGTAATGGAGCCTGGACTCATTACGGAGAGGTCGGTGAGAGGTAATCCCGGAAGATTTCCCTTGATAGAGACCTCGAAAATACACTGAGAGAAGACAGGGATGAGTTCAACGCCTTCCCTCTGACATTCGCGATAAATTCTTTGGATTCCCTGGAGACTGCCGCAAGCGGTGAAGACATAGACGCGTTCAGGCCGATGGCTCGGAAAAGCGTTTCTCAAGAAATGGGCGATGGTGGCGCCCGAAGCGATGGTGGTGTCCGGAATCAACCACACGTTCCCTCGATACTCTCCAATAAGGTTTCCAGCTCTGATTTCCCAATCTGTCCCCTCGGCATTGAGAACCCTTTGGAGCTTGATCCAATGGGTGGGAAGAAGCTTTGTGTCATAAGGAGGGGCACATCCCATGGCGTACTGAAGGTCGAATGGATAGGCTCCCCTGAGGATGAGATACTGGGAGAGGTCCTGAGGTTTAAGGACCTCAAAGAAGAGCTCCACAAAGGATTTGGCGATGTAGCGGATCATGTTAAATTTGGGTCGTCCGCACACCTCCCTCGAAAGGAGGAAGCGTTGACCGACCTCGCTTTCCACCACATAGATGAGCGGAGGGATCGTAGGATCATTTCCAAGGCTACGGACCTCCCATGCCCTCGCATTTCCGAGAGCATTTACGCAGTAGGGTTTCGCTATGTCTTCGAGAAAAACCCGATTGGGCATCCATAACCTCCTGGTGCGAATGGAAAGCTAAGGGCTTTGGCCGAGACTTCGCATTCGCTTGAAATTCGGGCGCAACCATCTCGGTATCGCGCCGCCTGGGAACTTCTCAGTATACCCCTTCGTTCCATCTGACCGCGCCCCCATGAATGACCCCCCTTATCTTAGGGAAGCGTTTCTCTGGAAGAGCCTCTCTCCAGAAAGGGTCAAAGGGCGTTCATGGCTTCGATGGTACTCTTGGATTGACTTAACGCTGATTCCTTTCCTTAATAGGGACTCTATTCCATTAACGACCGCTGAGGCACCGGAGAGCGTCGTAATGCAAGGAATGTTGTGGGCGGCCGACTGGCTCCGAATTGCCACCTCGTCCATTTTTGGTTTTTTGCCACTTGGGGTATTGATCACGAGATCAATCTCTCCATTCTTGATGAGATCGACAACATCCGGCCTCCCCTCGCCCACCTTGAAGACCGGTTTGACAGGAATCCCGTTGTTTGCCAGAACTTTGGCTGTCCCTTTGGTTGCGACGATGTCAAATCCCAGATCGACTAACTTCTTGGCCACAAAGACAATGGATCGCTTGTCCTTGCTCATCACACTGATAAATACTCTTCCCTTGAGGGGCATCTTGAAACCCGCAGAGATTTGCGACTTGGCGAAGGCGATGCCGAAATCGGTGTCGATTCCCATCACCTCTCCCGTGGATTTCATCTCTGGCCCTAGGACTGTGTCGATCCCGTAGAAGCGATTGAATGGGAAGACGGATTCCTTGACGGCGATGTGGCGAATGTCAACCTCCCGTTGGATGCCCAATTCGTTGAGCTTCTTCCCTACCATCAGACAGGCAGCTACTTTCGCCCACGGAACCCCCGTGGCCTTGCTGATAAAGGGAACGGTTCGTGAGGCCCTTGGATTCACTTCGAGAACGTAGACCCCATCGCCCTTAATCGCATACTGAATATTCATAAGCCCTATGACTTCAAGCTCTTTGGCCAAGGCGTAGGTATTCTGTTTCAACCTTTCGATGATCTCATCGCTCAACGAGTAGGGGGGAGTCACGCAGGCACTGTCTCCCGAATGGATGCCTGCCTCCTCGATATGTTCCATAATGCCAGCGATGACACACGCTTCACCGTCTGCGACGGCATCGACGTCGACCTCGATGGCATCTTCGAGAAATTTATCGATGAGGATAGGGTGGTCCGGGGAGATCTCCAAGGCCTGCTCGAGAAAAGCTCTCAAGGATTCGTCATCGTAGACGATCTCCATTGCCCTTCCCCCCAATACGTAGGAGGGTCTTACGACGACGGGGTAGGTAATTTGGTTTGCGATCCGAAGGGCCTCCTCAGTAGAGTGGGCAGCTCCGTTGGGAGGCTGAAGGAGTCCCAGTTTTTTCAAAAGCGCCTTGAACCGTTCCCTGTCTTCCGCACGATCAATGTTGTCCGGGCTCGTCCCGATGATCTTTGCCCCTGCCTTTTCCAAAGCAACGGCAAGATTGAGAGGCGTCTGACCACCGAATTGGACGATGATGCCGTCGGGATTCTCCTGATCGACGATATGGAGGACGTCTTCGAGGGTCAGAGGCTCGAAATAGAGCTTGTCAGAGGTATCGTAGTCGGTCGAGACCGTCTCCGGGTTAGAATTGACCATGATCGTCTCGTACCCCAAAGCCTTGAGGGCAAAGGAGGCGTGGACGCAGCAATAGTCGAATTCGATTCCCTGGCCAATTCGATTGGGTCCCCCCCCGAGAATCATGATCTTCTTTTTCTGGGAGGTCTTTGCCTCATTCTCCACTTCGTAAGTGGAGTAGTAGTAAGGGGTATAGGCCTCAAATTCCGCACCGCAAGTGTCGACGAGCTTGTAGGTGGGTTGGATCCCTTTCTCCTTCCGGATCCTCCTGACGGTCTCTTCTTCGACACCAAGAAGATAAGCCAATTGGTGGTCAGAGAACCCGAACTCCTTTGCCTTTCGCAGAAGGGGCTCGGGGAGACGAATCTGATGAGGGATCTGGGTCTTCCAGAGTTCGAGGTCCCTCACCCTCGATCCATAGGAGCGAATCTCCTTCTCCAGGTCCGTGATCTCTTGGATATTGTAGAGAAACCAAGGATCGATCTTTGTCAGCTCATGGATTTCCTCAACTTTCATTCCTAAGAGGAGCGCATGGCGAATGTAAAAAATCCTTTCGGCATTGGGGGTGACCAGTTTCTTCCGTATCTCCTCAAGGTATCTTTCACTCTCCGCAGGGTTCTCCAGCGGGAAAGGGATCTTATCTTTCCCGTCGCATCCCAGACCGTACCTTCCGATCTCAAGGGAACGAAGCCCTTTCTGAAGCGCCTCCTTGAAGGTTCTGCCGATGGCCATGGTCTCACCGACGGACTTCATCGAGATGGTGAGGGTTGGATCGGCTCCTGGAAATTTTTCAAAGGTGAATCTCGGGATTTTCACTACACAGTAGTCGATGGTCGGTTCGAAAGAGGCGGG
>FWPV01016011.1_pt1 | contig 10649 bp, 9 predicted proteins | sample 2228371 | NCBI WGS metagenome assembly FWPV01 (sample SAMEA103939776, study PRJEB20133) | metagenome
CAGTTGTCGTAACGCAGATCGGCGCCGGCGCGCGGCAGGTTGAAATCGCGGTGGAAACGGCCGTGCTCGAAGGCGCCATGGCAGATCGCCAGCAGGTCTTCGATTTTTTCGTCCCGGGTGCAGGTCGCTTTCGCGTCGCGGTGCACTGTGAAGTCCTCGCGGCTGCAGTACGGCTCGAGCAGCGTGTCGACGTAATAGAAGCCGTGGCGCTGCAGCACCGACTTGTCCGCCAGCGGGTCGAGCTTGATTGCGTAATGTCCCGGCGTCGCGGCGGCTTCGCGCAGCGCGTCTTCGTCAGCAGCGGTGATCTCGTAACAGTCGCGCCCGAACGCGGCGCTGTCCCACTCAACGCGCCGGATCGCGGGGTGCATGATCGAAAGTACTGTTCATCACGATGTAGAGCGGGCGTTTCTTCGCCTCGTCAAAGGTCTTGCCGAGATAGATGCCCAGCACGCCGAGGATGCTGATGATGATGCCGCCGATGAAATACACGGACACGAAGAGACTGGGCCAGCCGACCACCGGCGAGCCGTAGAGCAGGGCTTGCACGAGGATGAACAGGCCGGCGGCGAAGGCCAGCAGCGACATCGCGAAACCGAAGCGCACGGCCAGCCGCAGCGGCTTGTCGGAATAGGCGATGATGGTGTCGGTGGCGAGTCGCCACAGCTTGGCGAAGGTGTAGGTCGACCGGCCTTCGTGCCGGGTGGCATGGCTGACTTCGATCGAGGCCGTGGGGAAGCCCATCCAGTTGACGATGCCGCCGAAAAAGCGCAGCTGCTCGCGCATCTGCCGGCAGGCCAGCACCACCCTGTGCGAGACGATGCGGAAATTGCCGGTGGCGCTGTCGTACTCGGTGTCGGCCAGCCAGCTCAGCAGACGGTAAAAACACCAGGACGAGAAACGCTTCAGCACGCCGTCGGTGCGGCCGCCGCGCCGTGCCAGCACCACGTCATAACCCTCCTGCGCCTTGGCGTAGAGCGCCGGAATCTCCTCGGGCCGGTCCTGCAGGTCGCAGTCCATCACCACCACCCAGTCGCCCCCGGCGACGTCGAGCCCGGCGGTGATGCCGTAGTGCTGGCCGAAGTTGCGGCTGAACTGCAGACCCTTGACCCGCGGGTCCGCAGCGGCGAGCCGGCGGATGATGTCCCAGGAACGGTCGCCGCCGCAGTCCTCGACCATCACGATCTCGAAATCCGCGGTGATGGTCTCCAGCGCGGCGACCAGACGGCGATAGAGTTCCTCGAGGCAGCCCTCGGCCTTGTAGACGGGCGTGACGACGGAGATCAGCGGCATGCCTCAGCCCTCCCCCATCGACAGGAACTGGTTGCGGTAGAGCTGCGCATACTTGCCCTCCCGCGCCAGCAGTTCCGCATGTGTCCCGGTTTCGGCGATGCAGCCACCATCGAGCACGACGATGCGGTGCGCCTTCTCGATGGTCGACAGGCGGTGCGCGATCACCAGCGTGGTGCGCCCGCGCATCAGCACTTCCAGCGCGGCCTGCACATGGCGCTCGGATTCGGTATCGAGCGCCGAAGTTGCCTCGTCGAGAATCAGCACCGGCGCGTTCTTCAGCAGCGCGCGGGCAATCGCCAGGCGCTGGCGCTGGCCGCCGGATAGCCTGACACCGTTTTCGCCGACCATGGTGTCCAGCCCCTGCGGCATCTGCGCGATGAATTCCATCGCATGCGCGGCTTCCGCCGCGGCAATGATCTCATCGCGCGAGGCCTGCTTCATCGCGCCGTAGGCGATGTTGGCCGCCACCGTGTCGTTGAACAGCACCACGTCCTGGCTGACCAGCGCGATGTTGGCGCGCAGGCCGGCGAGTGTCAGCTCTGCGGTGTCGCGGCCGTCGAGCAGGATGCGACCGGCGGTCGGGACGTAGAAACGCGGGACCAGGTTGGCGAGCGTGGTCTTGCCGCTGCCGGAGGCGCCGACCAGCGCCACCGTTTCACCCGGTGCGATCGCGAGGTCGATGCCGGCGAGCGCGGGGCGGCCACTGTCGTGTCCGTCCTTGCCATAGGTGAAAGAGACGCCCTCGAAACGGATCTCGCCGCGCACGCGGCCGGGGTCGACGCTGCCGCCCCCGGGTTCGCCGGGCTGGTCGATCAGCGCAAAAACGCTCTCCGCCGCCGCGAGCCCGCGCTGCAGCGGCTCGTTGACACTGGTGATGCGCTTGAGCGGCGCGGTCAGCATCAGCATCGCGGTGATGAAGGACACGAAGCCGCCGACGGTGATCTGCGCCGCGTTCGACTGCTGGGTCGCGAGGTAGACGATGGACGCCAGCGCCAGCGCGGCGATGAACTGCACGATGGGCACGCTCGCAGCCGATGCGGCAACCTGCTTCATCAGCTGGCGGCGCACGCTGTTGGCCTGGGCGTCGAAACGCTGCTGCTCGTACTCCTGCCCGCCGAAGAGCTTGACCACGCGGTGGCCTTCGATGGTTTCCTGGATGACCTGGGTCATGTCGCCCATCTGGTTCTGCACCGCGCGGCTGGAATTGCGCAGGCGCACGCTTATCACCCGCACCACCAGCACGATCACCGGCGCCATCACCAGCGCGAACAACGTCAGCTTCCAGTTGAGCCACAGCATCCAGGCCAGCAGGCCGATGATCACCAGCGTGTCCTTGAATATCGCGGTCAGCACGCTGGTCGCGGCAGTGGTCACCTGCATCACGTCGAAGGTCAGTTTCGAGATCAGGTTGCCCGAGGCCTGGTCGTCGTAGTAGCGCGCGGGCAGCGTCAGCAGCTTGCGGAACATCACGCCGCGAAGGTCCATCACCAGCCGGTTGCCGACCCAGGACAGCGAGAGCTGGGCGAGGTACTCGGCGAGTCCGCGCACGACGAAGAGACCGACGATGAACACCGGTGTCCAGCGGATCACCGCTTCGTCCTTCTCGACGAAAACGCCGTCGAGCAGCGGCTTCAGCAGTGCCGGCAGCGCGGGCTCGGTGGCGGCGACGATGACGATGCCGAGAATCCCGAGGGCGAACACCCGCCAGTACGGCCGTACGTGCTGCAGCAGTCGCAGGTAAAGCCCGGTTCCGGACATCGTTTTCACGGGGGAATTCACAGGCCGAACGATAGCAAACTTCTGATCATTAAGAGCACCTGACAAAATGAAATTCTCCTCTACCGTCAAGGTGAGCACATCACGGGGCTGTAGCCCGGATGGAACGAAGTGGAATCCGGGTCAGTCGTCGCAATGAGCCACCGTGTCCCCGGATTCCGGCCTGCGGCCTGCTTCCGGGCTACGGGGGTATGGCGCACAAAGAGTCATTTTGATAGGCGCTAAAAAAAAGCCGCGCTCGAGGCGCGGCTTTGAGCGGGAACCGGGGGCTGTTTCAGCGGAATGCATACTCCACGGAAACCCCGAAATTGCGTTCCGGCAAGGGATAGGCGTTGTAACGGTCGGCAACAAACTGGCTGCGCACCGCGTAGTTGTAGTACTGGCGGTCAAACAGGTTGTTGATTGCGGCACTCAATGTCCACGGGCCCTCGCGGTGCGACAGTTTCAGATCGGCAACGAGGTGCGAGGGAATCTGCACACCGAGGGTATTGCCCTGGTCGTTGTCCATGTACTGCTTCGCGACCCAGGTCGCGAGCAGGCTGAGCCGGGTCGCTTCGCTGAAGGACCAGGACGCGCCGAGGTTGAGCTTGTGGCGCGGCACCAGCGGCACGGTCTTGCCGGCGATCGCCACATTCGTCGCGGTGAAGGCGCCGCCCGGCAATATGCCCTCGCGGAAACGCGCGTCGATGTAACTGTACGACCCCGACAGCGACAGCGGCCGCAGCGGCTGCCACTTGCCCTCGAGCTCCAGTCCCTGACGGCGGGAAGGCGGCAGGTTGGTGTTGCCGATGCCGGTGGTGTAGGCATCGAGGTGGATTTCGTCGCGCACGTCCATCCGGAACAGCGCGGCGCGCATCCAGGCGGACCCCTTGCGCAGTTCTAGCCCCAGCTCATGATGGCGCGCGGTCTGCGGCCGCAGGAACTGGAACTGGTTGGTGAACAGCGCCGAGGTTTCGTAAATTTCGTCGACGTTGGCGAAGCGGTAACTGCGCCCGGCCTTGGCGATCAGCGCCGCGCCCGGTGACACTGCGTAACGTGCGCCGAATTCGTAGGCCTTCTCCGATTCACGCTGCAGTCCGGCCGGGGCACCGGAGCCGAGAGCACCGCCGGGCGCGGCAGCATCAAATCGGTCTCCGGCATCGATCTCCAACTGCTCGCCGCGCAGGCCCGCCGTCAGCGTCAGCCTTTCGGACACCGCAAGCGAATCCTGGATGTAGAAGCCGAGGGTTTGCTGCCGTGCGTCGATGGTATTGAAGGGCCGGCCGATGTTCGCCACAGCATTCGATCGCCGCAGCCGGTAATCCCAGCGCTGCCAGTCGAGGCCGAACACCAGCGTGTGTTTGCCGCCGGGCAGTGCCGGCGTCGCGCGGAAGCGCGGCGAGAACGACCATACATCGAGGTCGGCAACACGGAAGTCCGGAAAGCCGCTGAAGTCAAAATAGGAGCGCTGTTCCTTGTCGCGCCAGCCGAGGCCTACGTTGAGCTCGCCCAGCGCGGTGTCATGCCGCCAGTCGAGGTTCATGCGATTGCCGTTGCGCTGCGACCAGTCGAGCGGCGTCTGTGCGCCGCGACGATCGGTCACCAGCTGATTGACGCCGGTGCTGGGCTGGACCTGGCGCGCGCCGGGCAAGCGGATGCCCTGGTGATCGGTGCCCAGCTTCAGCGCAACTTCGCCACTGCCGGTGAGCACGCGGAAATCGGCCAGCGCGTTGCTCTGCCGGTTGTGGTTGTTGGCCCGGTAGCCGTCAGACTCGAAATTGCTCGCTGTGACGCTGAAGCCGATGCGCTCGCCGGCGTGGCTGGCCGAGGCGCCGAGTTCCTTCGTGCCGTAGGAGCCGGCACGCAGGCCGAAGGTCGCGCCGGACGGCCGGTTCAGCGGCGAGCGCGTGATGATGTTGATTACGCCTGCTGTCGCGCCGTCACCGTAGAGCACGGCGCCGCTGCCACGGACGATTTCGATGCGCTCAATCGCCGCCATCGGCAGCGCCGACCACTGCACGCCGGAGAGGTCGAGATCGGCGGCGCGGCGGCCGTCGATCAGGATCAGCGTGTTCTGCGTGCCGCCGATGCCGAAGCCGCGCAGGTCTATGGTGGTGGTCGCGGCGTTGTTGCCGAAAAAATCGTGGATGTGCATCCCCGCCTGCTCGGCCAGCAGGTCGGGCACGGTCTTCGCCGCGCTGCGCTGCATGTCCTCGGCGGTGATCACCGTGACGTTGACCGGCTTGTCGTCGTAACGGTCCTTGAACCGCGTCGCGGTCACCACCACAGGATCCAGAATCGCCAGTTGCTGCTGCGCGGCCTGAGCCGCTCCGGCCGCGAGCAGTAGTACTGCGGCCCCCATCCATACTCCTTGCATGTCATTTCCCGTCAGGCGCGCCCGCCGCGCGCAAAAAAAGTCCGAGGAAATGCTGCGGCGAGGGAAAGGGAACACCAATACCGGGTCCGCCGCCTCCCCGCGGCACTTCCACCACAGCGTTGCAGGCCGGTCTCCGGGCTCGCGATCGCCGGCGCGCCGCCTTCCCGTGTCCTGTAAACACAGTGGCTGGATGGCGCGGCAGTGCATTCGTTGGACTGAATGCCGATCGCTTACCGTTGCGGGGGCAGCACAGGCTTTGGACGCAGGAGTGAGGAGTGAGAAGTGAGTGCCTGCTGCCACCCTCTCCCCAATCTTTAAAACTCAATCCTGCTGCCGCACCTGTTTCCCGTTTCACCGGCCTTCCTGCTGGGAAGCGCCGGCACCCGAAACGCGTCCGGGACTGGCCACTTGCGGTCGCGGCTCGTCCAGGACAGCGTGGATTGTAAATCAGGCTGGCACTGGGGTCATCGCCGAAGCTGAAGTATTTTTCTTTTAAAAACAAATACCTATAAATTAATGCCGACTGCCATAGGACAATGGATAGTAGTGCTTGCCGAGGCCCCCGGCGACCCGGCCCGACGGGGATGCCCGACATGCCAAACTACATTCAAAATCGGACCTTAGCGCTTGAGCTGTCTGGATTTTCTGCGATATCCCCACTATAGTGCGCGCATGGAAGCCGAACTCAAGGCACTGGAGGACAAACTCGCGCAGTTTGTCGAGACCAACCAGCGGTTGCGCGAAGACACGCAGCGGCTGCGCCAGGAACTGGCTGCGAGCCTGCATCGCAACCGGCAGCTGGAACAGAAAATCGAGGCTGCCAGCGAGCGCCTCGAAGAAATCGTCAAGCAGATTCCCGCCGAGGAAACATGAGCGCCGACCCGAAGGGTTTGCAGATCAACATCATGGGACGCGAATTTCGCGTCGCCTGTGCGGAACACGAGCAGAAGGGCTTGCTCGAGGCAGTCGAATACCTCAACGGCAAGATGCAGGAAATCCGAGACCGCGGCAAAGTCATCGGCCTCGAACGCGTCGCGATCATGGCCGCGCTCAACATCACGCACGAGTTCCTGTCGATGAAGGTCGGCGGCTTTGACATCGCGGAAACCAAGCGTAGAATCCAGCGCATGGAGACGGCCATCGATCAGGCGATGGCGGAGCAAGCCAAGCTGTTCTAGCAACACCGCAGTCCGGTTCCACGCCCCGCGCATCCCGTCGCTGTCCCGTCCAGAGTTTCCCCTGCGGTGTTTGTTCAGGCCATATACTCTTTGAGCCAATAGTCGTTGCTCTGGTTGCCGACCACAGCGGTTTCGGTGTGCGCGTCCCAAGTCGGACGTGCCTGAAGAAATCCGGAAGGCGACCGCCTTGAACCTCAGGTTCAGGATGCTGGTCTGCGACGGCACATGCGGGGGACCCTATAGCTGGAATGCGGCCTTGCCGCATTTTTTTTGTGCGGCATCGGTCGTTAGAACGACAAAAGCAGCCACAGAGGTCACAGAGAACACAGAGGGATCGCGGGCTTGCAACCGTCTGCGTTTTCATCGAAAGAACACTGGAATGCAGAAATTATCCGCACCCACCGCTTTTCTCTGTGAACTCTGTGCCCTCTGTGGCTAAAGATTTTTTCGAAAATTCCTTCCAACATGCGCTACTGGCTGATCAAATCCGAACCTGATGTCTACGGCATCGACGACCTTGCCCGCGACAAAACCACACCGTGGACCGGCGTGCGCAACTACCAGGCGCGCAATTTCATGCGTGACCAGATGAAGGTCGGCGACCAGGCTTTCTACTACCACTCCAACTGCGAGACGCCCGGCATCGTCGGCATCGCCGAGGTAAGCAAGGCGGCCTATCCGGACGCGACGCAGTTCGACCGCAAGAGCAAGTACCACGATGAAAAGGCGACGCCGGACAATCCGCGCTGGCTGCACGTCGATTTCCGTTTCGTCAAAAAGACGCCCCTCATTTCGCTCGACGAACTGCGCAAGCACAAGGCGCTGGCGAAGATGCGCGTGCTGGCCAAAGGCAACCGGCTGTCGATCACCCCGGTCGATCCCGACGAGTGGAAGTACATCCTCGGGCTGATGAAGCAGTGATCCGGTGACCGGGGTCCGCCGCGATGTTTGAATGGTGGTGGGCCTACCTGGCCCTCGGCGCCGGTTTTTTCGCGGGCCTGCTCGGCATCGGCGGAGGTGCCGCGATGGTGCCGGTGCTCGCCTTCATCTATGCCGCCAAGGGTTTCGACGCCGCGCAAGTCGTGCATCTTGCGCTGGGCACCTCGATGGCCACCATCCTGTTCACTTCGGTATCGAGCGTACGCGCCCATCATGGCCACGACGCGGTGAACTGGGCGGCGGTGAAACGCATGGCGCCGGGCATCGTCGCCGGCACCTTCGGCGGCGCGCTGCTGGCGAGCGTGCTCGACGTGCGCCTGCTTTCCGTCGTGTTCACGCTGCTGATCTATTACATCGCCTCGCAGATGTTCTTCGGCAAAAAACCGCAAGCGGATGCGCTGCCGATGACCCCGGGCCGCACCCACCTGACTTCGGCGCTGATCGGCGTGATCTCCAGCCTCACTGCCACCGGCGGCGCAGCGCTGGTGGTGGCTTATCTGGTCAAGCGCGGCATCCGCATCCACGAGGCCATCGGCACTGCCGCTGCGGTGGGCTGGCCACTGGCTGCGGCCGGGACTGCAGGCTATGTACTCACCGGGCTCGGCCAGAGCAACATGCCCGCCTACAGCGTGGGATTCGTCTACCTGCCGGCGCTCGCCGGCATCGTGGTCGCCAGCATGCTGCTGGCGCCGCTGGGGGCGAAACTCGCCCACCGCACGCCGGGCCCCCTGCTGAAGAAAATCTTCGCCGCGCTGCTGTTTGTGCTGGCGACGAAGATGCTTTTCAGCTTCCTTTAGTAAATGGTGAGTAGTAATTAGTGATTGGAACCCCTATGCCTGCGCATGGCTCCGGTTACAAATCACCAATCACTAATTACCAATCACTCGCTAAACCGCCCCTGCCGCCTTCAGCGCCGCGATTTCGGCATCGCTTTTCTTCAGCACGTCGCGCAGGATCTCGTCGGTATGCTGGCCCACCACCGGCGGCGGGATTTCGTGTTTCAGCGGCGTACCCGAGAAACGCATAGGACTCGCCACCAGCGGCACCTTGCCGGCCGCCGCATGCGGCAGTTCGATTTTCATGCCGCGGGCGATCACCTGCGGCTCCTCGAACACTTCCTTGATGCTGTTGATCGGTCCGTTGGCGACACCGGCGTCATCAAGCAGCTTGACCCATTCCTTGGTCGTGCGTTTTTCAAAAACCTCGTTCAGCAGTCGCGTGATCTCGACCCGGTTTTTCACGCGTTCGGCATTGGTGGCGAAACGCGCATCCTTCGGCAGATGGGCGCAGCCTGCCGCCTCGCAGAACTTGTTGAACAGGTTGTCATTGCCGCAGGCGAGGATGATGGCGCCGTCCTTCGTCTTGAAGGTCTGGTAGGGCACGATGTTGGGGTGCGCGTTGCCGATGCGCGTGGGCGACTCGCCGGTGGCGAAGTAGTTCATGGCCTGGTTGGCGAGGAAAGCGACGCAGCTGTCGAGCAGCGCGACGTCGATCCATTGCCCCTTGCCGGTCACCGCGCGGTTCGCCAGTGCGGCGCAGATCGCGATCGTCGCGTACATGCCGGTGGTCATGTCGATGATCGGGATGCCGACGCGCTGCGGGCCGCCGCCGGGCAGGCCGTCGGCCTCGCCGGTGATGCTCATCAGGCCGCCCATGCCCTGCGCCATGAAGTCGTATCCGGGACGATCCTTGTAGGGGCCGGTCTGGCCGAAGCCTGTGACCGAGCAGTAGATCAGGCCAGGATTGAGTTTGGCGAGGTCCTCATAACCCAGTCCGTAGCGCGCAAGGTCGCCAACCTTGTAGTTTTCCACCAGCACGTCCACGCCTTTCGCCAGCTCGCGCACCAGCTGCTGGCCCTCGGGCTTGCTCAGATTTACCGTGATCGATTTCTTGCCGCGATTGGCGGCGCAGAAATAGGCGCCTTCCTTCGTCTCATTGCCCTGCTCATCCTTCAGGAAAGGCGGCGCGTAACCGCGCGAGTCGTCGCCCTTGCCCGGGCGTTCGACCTTGATCACCTCGGCCCCGAGGTCGGCAAGGTTCTGTGCGGTCCAGGGTCCCGCCAGCACGCGCGAGAGATCCAGTACTTTGATATGCGATAAGGGTCCGGCCATGGTGATTCCTGAAATATGGATTAAAGAGTGAGTCAAACTGAAAAATCATTTGCCGCAGATGAACGCAGATGAACGCCGATAAGATCTTTAACAGCATGGCTTGTCGGTTCATCGGCGTTAATCGGCGTTCATCGGCGGTTACAAAAAATCAGCACCCCTTGAACCCCGGCTTCTGCTTGTTGATGAAGGCATCGTAGCCGATGCGGTAATCCTCGGTATTGAAATAGTCGAAATTGGCTTCGATTTCCGCGTCCGTCAGCGGCGCCGGCTGCGGCGTCAGCCGGCGGATGAACTGCTTGTGCCAGCGCGCGACGAGCGGTGCGCCGTCGCAGATCCGGCTCACGGTGGCCGCAGTCTCCGCCGCCAGCGCATTGTCATCCACCAACCGCGTCAGCAATCCCTTGTCGTACGCTTCCTGCGCGCCCCACATGCGGCCCTCGACCAGGATTTCCAGCGCCGCCGCACGCCCGATCAGCGGCAGCAGCGCGGCAAGCTCGTCGTAGGCAATCGCGAATCCGAGGCGGTTGATCGGCACGCCCAGACGTGCGCTGCGGCCGGCAATCCGCAGATCGCACTGGCAGGCCCCGTGAATCATGGCCACGGTTGGATGCCGGCATTCGCCGACCGCGCGCAGCGCGCCGTAGACCAGTTCGCGGTGATAAGTCCTGCCTTGTTCGATGGTGTTGCGTTCTGTCGCGAACTCGGCAATGTCGGCACCGGCGGCAAAGGCCTCGTTGCCGACACCGCGCAGCACGATGCAACGCAGTCCGTCGTCCGCCGACAGTTCGCCGAACGCGGCGGCCAGCGCGCGCCACATGGCCACCGTCAGCGCATTCAGTTTCGGGGGATTGGACAGCGTGACCGTCGCCACCGGGCCGTCACGGGCCACCAGGATTTCACCGCTCATGGCGCAATTTTAAGCGATGAGGCCGCGGAGGTAGCCGGCACCGATGAACACGGCGAGGCCGCAAACCATTCCGGCGAACATGTTGCGCC
>FWPV01016012.1_pt1 | contig 10648 bp, 9 predicted proteins | sample 2228371 | NCBI WGS metagenome assembly FWPV01 (sample SAMEA103939776, study PRJEB20133) | metagenome
CCCCCTGCCCGGCCTCCGCGACCGGCTCGACGGTCGCCGCCAGACGCCGCGCGAAGGCCTGGTTGAGCACGACCAGGGCGACCAGCAGGCCGACGAAGCGCCAGTCCCACCACCCATAGAAGACGAGGCTCGCGGCGAGCATCGTCCAGCGCCACAGCCGCGGGCGCGGCATCGTCAGCCAGTTGGCGATGTAGACGACGAGGAAGGAGACGGCGAATGTGACCGTGGGAAAGAGCATCGGCGCCCACGGGTCAGTGTACGGGAGGCCCTGGGCTTTGGCCACAGGCGAGCCGGCGCGGAGGCCCGCGGCGTCAGCGGCCGCCGCACGACCCCTCCGCGCCGCACGCGCCCGGCCCTCGCGTCCGGGACGCTCTGGTAGGCTCTTGCGTCAGGAGCCTGTGCCCAGACCCGCCGCCCGCGACGGCGGCCGTCGAGAGGAGGTCACGCCCATGGCCGGACACCCTGGGAGCGACTGGACGCTTCCGTTCAGCCCCGAGGAGTACGCCGCGCGCCTGCAACGAGTACGGGCCGAGATGGAGCGTCGCGGGCTGGACCTGCTCTACGTGACCTCGCCGCCCAACCTCAACTACCTCCTCGGTCACCTCGCCGTGTGGTTCGACGCGCGCAACGTCACCGGTCTCGCCGTGCCCGCGGACGACACCGCCCCGGTCTACTTCGACACCTACGACCACGCCCCGGGGTGGCCGCCCACGATCACCGACGCGGTCACCTACGGCGAGCAGGGCTTCTACTTTCCCGAGGGCGCCCAGGTCGTCGCCGACACGCTCAAGGCGCGCGGCATCCTGAAGGGACGCGTCGGCCTCGAGTACTGGAGCTGGGCGCCGGGCGGGCCGGCGTTCGCCGAGCTCGCCCGGCGCCTCGTCGCCGCCGGCGCCGCCGAGGTCGTCGACGGCTCCTGGGTCGTCGACCACGTGCGCCTCGTCAAGTCGCCGCAGGAGACCGCCTACGTCCGCGAGGCGCTGGCCATCGCCGACGCCGCCTACGAGGCCCTGCGCGACGCCCTCGCGCCCGGCATGAGCGAGCACGAGATCGACGCGCTGCTCTCGTACGAGTGCAAGCGCCGCGGCGGCGACGAACCCGGCATCCGCACGATGGTCCGCACCGGGCCTCGCACGGCCGCCTTCCACGCCCCCGCCGGGGACCGCCGCATCGGCCAGGGCGACCTCCTCATGATCGACATGTCGGCGGCGCGCCACCAGTACCACGGCAACACGGCGCGCGCCTTCTCGCTGGGCGAGAACGCCTTCTGGGCGGACGCCCTCGCGAAGCTCGTCGAGGCGCGCGACGCGACCTGCGCCCAGATCCGCCCCGGCGACCCCACGATGAAGCTGCAGCGGCTCATGGACGAGGCCGTCGACGCGGCCGGTCTCCGCGAGCGAGTCTGGTGGGTGGGGGGCTACGTGCTGGGCATCGCCATGCCGCCCGACTGGGTCGGCCACGTCTACCTCAACGACGAGGAGGGCTTCGAGCCGGGGGTCTTCGACCCGGGGTTCGTCGCCAACTGGGAGGTCCAGCTCTGGGACCCGCCCGAGCGCGGCGGCGTCGGCGTGATCGACACCATGGTCACCACCGAAGACGGCATCGAGCTGCCGGCGCGCTTCCCCGGCACGCTCACCGTCGTGTGAGCCCGGAGCCCGCTCAGGCGGGCCAGAACTCCTCGTAGCCGGGAGCTACGCGCGGCCAGGGACGCGCCTGCTCCCACGCCGCGCCGAAGGCCAGCACGAGGGCGTCGCCGAAGCGCGGCCCGGTGACCTGCAGGCCGAAGGGCACGCCGTTGGGACAGACGCCGGCAGGCAGGCTGAGCGCCGGGTGGCCGGTCACGTTCTGCGCCTGGGTGTTGTAGGCCGAGAAGGGCGTGCCCGGCAGGTCCTCGCCGGAGAGGGTGCCGTCGGCCGGTATCCCTTCGACGGCCATGGTCGGCGTGACGATCACCGCGTCGGCCCCGAGCAGGTCGTCCAGCTCGCGCACGTAGCTGAAGCGCCGGCGGCGCGCGGCGAGGTACTCCTCGATGGTCACGCCGAGGCCGAAGCGCATCGCGCCGGCGAAGGCGGGGTGCAGCCGTTCGGCGTTGGCCTCGACCCAGTCCCTGCCCAGCTCGTGCGCCTGCTCCGCCGCGGCCACCACGGTCCAGTCCTCGTCGACGTTGCCGGCGCGCAGCACGGCGCTGGGCTCGAGCGGTTCGACGGGCAGGCCCAGGTCGGCCTCGATCGTCTGCAGGGCGTCGGCGAAGAGGTCGGCGACGGCCGCGGGCAGCGGGCCCCAGTCAGCGAAGCGCGGCGCGGCGAAGACGCGGCGCGGCAGAGGACCGGGCTCCAGGCTGACCGCGGCGGCCGGCAGCGCCGCCGGGTCGCCGGGCGCCGGCCCGGCCTCGACCGACAGCAGCAGACGCACGTCGGCGATGCTCGTCGCCAGCGGCCCGTCGGTGGTGAAGTCCATCCACGAGGGCAGGCCGTCGCGGGCGACGACGCCGTGCGTCGGCTTGAAGCCGGCGAGGCCGCAGAACGCGGCGGGGATGCGGATGGAGCCGCCGCCGTCGCTGGCCGTGGCGACCGGCGCGTAGCCGGCGGCCAGCGCCGCCGCGGAACCTCCGCTCGACCCCCCCGGCGACCAGTCGGGCGCCCAGGGGTTGCGCGTCACGCCGAACAGACGGTTGGCGGTGAACCCCTCGAAGCAGAACTCGGGGATGTTGGTCTTGCCCACGACGATCGCGCCGGCCCGGCGCAGGCGGGCGACGTGCAGGCAGTCGCGCGCCGCCGGCGGCGCGTCGGCCAGCACGAGCGAGCCCTGCGTCGAGGGCATGCCGCGGACGTCGTGGACCTCCTTGGCAAAGAACGGGACGCCCGCGAGCGGGCCGAGGCGCTCACCGCGGGCGACGGCGGCGTCCGTCGCGTCGGCCTCGGTGAGCGCCTCCTCGGCCCGCAGGCCGACCACGGCGTTGAGCGCCTCGTCATGACGCTCCACCGCGCGCAGCGCGCGCTCCACGAGCGCCCGCGCCGAGACCTGGCGCGAGCGGACCAGCCCAGCGAGCCGCTCGATCATGCCGCCTCCCTCCACGACGACGTCACGGGGATGCCCGAGACCCACTACTTGTCCCCTTGCCGCGTATCACCCTACCGCGTCGGCCGCCGAGCCGGTAGCCTTACCTCCCGGATGCCCGCAACGTCGTCGGCCCGGGACACCCCTCGGGCGCCCCGGTCCGGCAGGCAACGCAGTGGAGGGAGCATGAGCGCCAGTCTGTCGTCACTCGAGGAGAAGGTCGTCGCCGCAGCCCGCGGGGCACGGGACGAGATCGTCGGGCTGCTCGGCGAACTCGTCGCCTGCGACACGACGGCGCGCGCCGGCGACGAGCCCGCGCGCGACGAGGAGAGGCTGCAGCGCATCCTGGAGCGCCGGCTTGCGGCCCTGGGCGCCGAGACCGACCTCTGGGAGCCGTCGCCGACGGGGACTGGCAACCGCCACGTGCCCGACGGCCTCGGCTTCGCCGGGCGGCCGCAGCTCGCCGCGCTCCTGCGCGGCGCGGGCGGCGGCCGCAGCCTGCTCCTGAACGGCCACATCGACGCGGTCTCGGCGGAGCCGCGCGAGCAGTGGTCGAGCGACCCCTTCACCCTGACGGCGCGAGACGGGCGCCTCTACGGCCGCGGCGTCGCCGACATGAAGGGCGGCCTCGCGACGATGCTCGTCGCCCTCGAGACGCTGCGGCGGCTCGGCGTGCGCCTCTCCGGCGACGTGGTCTACTGCACCGTGACCGACGAGGAGTCGTCGGGCGCCGGCGGCTTCGCCGCCGTCGCCCGCGGGGTCAAGGCCGACGCCGGCATCTGCGCCGAGCCCACCGGGTTCGACGCATGGGTCGCCTGCCGCGGCACCGTCACCCCGTACATCACGGTCCGCGGCCGCGCCGGGCACGCCGAGATGCGCCAGCCGCACTGGCGCGAGGGCGGCGCCGTCAACGCCATCGAGAAGGCGGTGACCGTCGTCCAGGCGGCGCAGCGCCTGCGCGAGGAGTGGCGTGACCGCCCCGACCAGCGGCACCCCCTGCTCTCGCCCGGCGACATCGTCCCGACCACGGTCGCCGGCGGCACCTGGGAGGTCACCTACCCCGAGAGCTGCACGCTGTGCTTCGACGTCACCTACCTGCCCGGCCACCTCGACGAGGACGGCACCGGCAGGGCGGTCGAGGCCGAGATCACGCAGTGGATGGAGCGCGCCGTCGCCGCCGACCCGTGGTTCGCCGAGCACCCGCTCGAGTTCCGCTGGAGCGTCGACGTCGTGCCGGCGGAGATGCCGGCCGACCACCCCCTGGTCGTGGCGACGCTCGACGCCGCGGCGACCGTCGGCCGACCGGGCAGGGCGGCCGGCCTCGACTCGTGGCACGACGCCGCCACGTTCACGCGCCGCGGCGGCACGCCGACCTTCAGCTACGGCGCCGACGGCATCGCCACGGCGCACACCATCGACGAGTGGATCGCCGCCGACGAACTGGTGGACGCGGCCGCCATCTACGCCCTGGCCGCGATGCGCTGGTGCGGGGTGGCCTGAGGACGGGAGGGCGCGCGCCGGCCGGGCGCGGCCGGCGCGCCGGGAAGGCGAGGTGGTCGTCGTGCGCGGACTCGAGGGCAAGGTCGCGCTGGTCACGGGAGGATCGTCCGGTCTGGGGGAGGCCTCGGCCCGCCGTCTGGCCGCGGAGGGCTGCCGCGTGATGGTGGCCGGACGTGACGAGGCGAGGACGAGGGCCGTGGCCGCGAGCCTCGCGCCGCCCGGCCACCACGCCTGGGTCACCGGCGACGTGCGCGTCGTGGCCGACTGCCGCCGCATCGTCGACGCGACCGTCGAACGCTTCGGACGGCTGGACGTGCTGGTGCACAGCGCCGGCGTCTGGGTCGAGAAGCCGACCCTGGAGATGACGGAGGACGACTGGGACCTCGTCGTCGACACGTGTCTCAAGGGCGCCTTCTTCACCGACCAGGCCGCCCTGCGACACATGGTGCCGCAGGGCGGCGGGGTCGTCGTCAACATCGCCAGCGACTCGGGTCACCACGGCGAGCCGGGGGCGGCGGCGTACGCGGCGGCCAAGGCCGGCGTCCTGATGATGAGCCGCACGCTGGCGCGCGACCTCGGCCCCGACAACGTGCGCGTGGTGTGCGTCTCGCCGGGCATCATCGACACGCCGATGCTGGCGGCTGCGATCGCCGCCGCCGACGACCCCGAGGCGTACGCCGCCGTCCAGGCAGACGGCTACCCGTTGGGTCGTGTCGGCCGGCCCGAGGAGGTCGCCGCGGCCGTCGCCTTCCTCGCCTCGGACGAGGCCAGCTTCGTGAGCGGCACCTCGCTGCTCGTCGACGGCGGGTTCTGTGCCTGAGGCCGCACAGGACGCCGGCGGCGCCCGGGAGCGACGCCAGGTCCTCGTCGGCGACGCGGCCCTCTTCTCGGTCGCCGTCCTCTGGGGCTTCAACTTCGTGGTCATCAAGGACGCGATCGACCGCGTCGACCCGATGCTCTACGTCATGCTGCGCTACGTCGTCGCGACGGCCGTCTTCGCCGCCCTCGTGCCGCGCAGCGTCACGCGCAGCACCCGTCCGCACTGGGTCATGGGCGCCGTGCTCGGCGTCTTCTACCTCACCGCCCTGGTGGTGCAGACCATCGGCCTGCAGTACACGACGCCCGGCAAGTCGGGCTTCATCACCGGTCTCAACGTGGCGATGGTGCCCTTCCTCTACTGGATGGTCGCCAGGCGCTCGCCGGGCTGGACGCAGGTCCTCGGGGCGGTCGTCGCCACCGTCGGCTTGGGCGTGCTGTCGCTGCGCGGCGACCTCACCATCGGCTGGGGCGACGGGCTCACCCTGTTGGGCGCCCTCTTCTACGCCCTGCACATCATGACGACGGGGTTCTTCGCGCCCAGGGTGCCGCCGGCGACGCTCGCCGTCACCCAGATGGCGGTGAGCGCGGGCGTCGCCTGCCTCATCACGCCGCTCGTCACGGAGGTCACCCTGGACCTGCCCTGGCAGGTGTGGGCGGCGGTGGTCTGGACGGCGCTGAGCGGGACGATCTACGCGTTCTTCATGCAGTCCTGGGCGCAGCGGCGCACGACGTCGACGCACGCCGCCGTCCTGCTCTGCCTCGAGAGCGTGTTCAGCGCCGTCTTCGGCGTGATCTTCGGCATGGACGCCGTCACCTGGCGGCTGCTGACCGGGGCCAGCCTCATCTTCAGCGGCATCCTCATCATCGAGGTGTTGCCGGCGCGGGGCGGTGACGGGAGCCTGTCGCCGGCGCGGGGCGGCGACGGAGGCCCGCAGTCGGGCGCGCCGTGCCCCGTCACTCCGGGGGACGCTCTCAGACCGGTCGACGGCGACGAGCGCGGGCACGCCGAGTAGACTTGCGGCACGGTTGCGCGCCCCGGCGGGGCGGAGGGCGCGGGAGACGGCGACGGTCGTCGCGGGAGGCGTGATGGCACACAGGCCCTACGAGGACGTCGAGATCAGGGGTCACCTGATCGACTCCCTCATGATGCCGCAGATCATGGATCACATCATGGACCTCGACGGCGAGTTCGAGGTGCTCTCGTTCGAGGTCGGGCGCATGAAGGACGACCCCTCGCACGCCGTGATGCGCATCTTCGGCCGCGACGCGGCTCACCTCGAGGCGCTGCTCACGGCCGTGACCGAGCACGGCGTCGTCGCCGTCCGGCCGCAGGACGCCACGCTCGCCCCGGCCGACGCCGACGGCGTCTTTCCCGAGGGCTTCTACGCGACGACCAACCTCGAGACGTTCGTGCGCGTCGCGGGGGAGTGGGTCCCGGTGGAGCACCCGGAGATGGACTGCGGCGTCCGCGTCGACCCGGCGGCGGGAAGGGCCGAGACGGTGGCCATGGCCGACGTCAAGGCAGGCGAACTGTACGTCACCGGTCACAAGGGCATCCGCGTGCTGCCGCTCGAGCGTCCGCGCGAGAGCCAGCCCTTCGAGTTCATGGCCTCGGCGGTGAGCAGCGAGAAGCCCAAGACGCAGATCGTCCACGAGGTCGCCAAGCTGCTGCGGCACGTCAGGGACGAGGGCAAGCTGGCGATCGCCGTCGTGGGCCCGGCGGTCGTGCACACGGGGGCGGCGCCGAGCCTGGCCCGCCTCATCAAGGCGGGCTACATCGGCGCCGTCTTCGGCGGCAACGCCGTCGCGACGCACGACATCGAGGCGAACCTGTACGGCACGTCGCTGGGCATCGACCTCGAGGAGGGCACGCCCATCCCCGGCGGCCACGAGCACCACCTGCGCGCCATCAACACCATCCGGCGCTGCGGCGGCATCGCGGCCGCCGTCGAACAGGGCGTGCTCACCGGCGGCCTCATGCACACGCTGGTCACGACCGGCACGCCCTTCGTGCTGGCCGGCAGCATCCGCGACGACGGCCCGCTGCCCGAGGTCATCACCGACGTCATGCAGGCGCAGAAGGCCATGCGCGCCTACGCGCAGCGCGCCGGCGCCTGCCTCATGCTCAGCACCATGCTGCACAGCATCGCCGTCGGCAACATGCTGCCGGCCAGCGTGCGCACCGTCTGCGCCGACATCAACCCCGCGGTCGTGACGAAGCTGGCCGACCGCGGCAGCTTCCAGGCGATCGGCATCGTCACCGACGTCGGTCTCTTCGTCGAGCAGTTGGCCGGCGCCCTCGACGCCGGTGGGTGAGGCCCGGATCGCTCACGTCCCCGCCACGGGCGCGGTGAGCGCGTGCTGACCGCCGTCCTGGCGCTGTCGTCGGCGTTCGCCTACAGCGTCCACGACTACTTGATGATGCGCGTCGTCCGCGCGACGCCGGTGCTCACCGCGCTGTTCTGGGTGCAGCTCGTGGGCGCGGCCGTCCTGCTGCCGCTGTGGCTCGCCGTCGACGAGCTCCCGGCCGGGGCCGCGGCCTGGCGGGCCGCCGGGCTCGCCGCCCTCACCGGGCCGATCGAGATCCTCGCCCTCGCCTTTCTGCTCAAGGGGCTCTCGGTCGGCAAGCTCTCGATCGTCGGGCCGCTGGCGGCGCTGGGCGGTGGCTTCGGGGCGGCGTTCGCGGTAGCGCTCGGCGAGCCGGTGAGCGGGCTCGCCGCCGTCGGTCTGCCGCTCGCCGTGGTGGGCGCCGTGCTCGCCTCGGTGGAGCGCGGCGGCGAGGACGAGCGCGCGGTCAAGGCGACCGCGGGCGCGGGCTGGGCCCTGCTCTGCGCGCTGACGTGGGGCGTCGAGCCGGTGATCATCGGCGCGGCGACCGACAGGCTGTCGTCGCTGACGGTCCTCACCGTCGGACGCGCGACCAGCCTGCTGGTGCTGGCGCCGTTCACCGCGCTGCTCGGGGGCTTCGCCCTGCAGCGCGTCTTCCGGCGGCGCGTCGCCGCGAGCGGGGCGATCGACGTCGCCGGCTTCGCGGCCTGGATCGCCGCCACGGCGCTGGGGCCGGTGGCCACGGCGTCAGTGCTCGTGGCCCAGGCGGGCACCATGTCGGCCCTGCTCGGGGCCGTCGTGCTGCGCGAGCGCCCCTCGCGCGTGCAGGTGGCGGGCATCGCCGCCACCGTGACGGCGGTGACGCTGCTCGCGATGAGCGAGGGCGGCTGACGCGGCGCGGCCTACGGCAGGATCACCGTGTCGATCACGTGGATGACGCCGTTGGTGGCCTGGACGTCGAACGTGACGATCTTGATGTCGTTCACGTAGACGTTGCCGTCGTTGCCCGTGTACGTGACGAGGCTCTCGCCCTCGAGCGCCGTCGAGAACTTGCCTCCGGCCGCCAGGTCGTCCCTGGTGAGCGCCTCGTCGGGTACCACGTGGTAGAGCAGGATGTCGGTGAGGTCGCCGGACGGGTCGGCGAGCAGGTCGTCGAGCGTGCCGGCGGGAAGTGCCGCGAAGGCGTCGTCGGTCGGGGCGAACACGGTGAAGGGACCAGGGCCCTTGAGCGTGTCGACGAGGCCGGCGGCCTCGAGCGCCGCGGTCAGCTTGGTGAACGTGCCCGCGGCGACCGCGGTGTCGACGATGTCCGCCGTCGGCGCGGCCGGGCTCGGCGACTCGCCGGTCGCCGCCTCCTCCTCTTCGCCACAGGCGACAAGCGCGAACGGCACGGCGACCAGGAGCAGCGCCACGACGATCAGCGTCCAACGTTTCATCTGGACCTCCTCGGCAGGGACCTTGCCCACGCGTTGACTGGGCGTGCGCACGCACGCTGCGCCGACGCTACCCCCAGCGTGTGAGCGTTCGGTGAGCAGCACGTCAGCAAGCGGCGAGGACGCCCGCTGGACGCCGGGCGCTCGTCACGTGGTCCAAAACGGCGAGGCGTTTCGGTGCGCGCCGACAGGCGTAAGCTCGCGGCCCACGGATATACTCAGGGACGGACACGCCACCAACCCGCTTCGCATCAGAGGAGCGTCATGAAGCCACGTGAGATCGTACCGGGCGTCTACCTCATCGGCGCGGTCGACTGGGACCGCCGCCTGTTCGACGCCCTCATCCCCCTGCCCGACGGGACGAGCTACAACGCCTACTTCGTCAGGGGCAGCGAGAAGAGCGCTCTCCTCGACACCGTAGACCCGGCCAAGTGGGCCGAGCTGGCGGCGCAGCTCGACGAGCTGCCCGCGCCCGACTACCTCGTCATTCACCACGTCGAGCAGGATCACTCAGGCTCGACGCCGATGGTCCTCGAGCGCTTTCCCGACATCACCATCGTCTGCGACGAGAAGGCGAAGGGCATGCTGATCGACCACCTGCACGTCGACGAGGCCCGCTTCCACGTCGTCGCCGACGGCGAGACGCTCTCGCTGGGCGACAAGACCCTGCGCTTCCTCTTCACCCCGTGGGTGCACTGGCCCGAGACGATGAGCACCTACCTCGAGGAGGACAAGGTGCTCTTCAGCTGCGACTTCTTCGGCTCGCACTTCGCGACCAGCGACGTCTTCGCCGACAGGCACGAGGTCTACGACGGCGCCAAACGCTACTACGCCGAGATCATGATGCCGTTCGGCGCCCAGGTGACGAAGAACATCGACAAGGTGACGCAGTACCCCATCGCGTACATCGCGCCCAGCCACGGACCGGTCTACGACGACCCCTCGTTCATCATCGACGCCTACCGCGACTGGGCGGGCGGCGAGCCGCGCAACATCGTGTGCCTGCCGTACGTCACCATGCACGACAGCACGCGGCTCATGGTCGACCATCTCACCGCCGCCCTGGTCGACCGCGGCGTCGCCGTGGAGCGCTTCGACCTGACGACGGTCGACCTCGGCGAGCTGGCGAGCTCCCTCGTCCACGCCGGCACCATCGTGCTCGGCACGCCGACCGTGCTCACCGGGCCGCACCCGTTGGCGGCGAGCGCCGCGTTCGTGGCCAACGCCCTGCGTCCGAAGACCAGGTACGCGACGGTGATCGGCTCCTACGGCTGGGCGGGCAAGACGGTCGACATGATCGTCGGCCTCATGGGCAAGCTCAAGGTCGAGTTCCTCGAGCCGGTGCTCGTCAAGGGCATGCCGAGGGAGGCCGACTACGCCGCCCTCGACGCCCTCGCCGACACGATCGCCGAGAAGCACAAGGACCTGGCGCCGCGCGCGGCCAGCTTCTGAGGGTCGCGCCGGCGGCCGTCGCCGCGCGGCCCTCGTGACCGCGCGGCGCCCGGCCGTGC
>FWPV01016013.1_pt1 | contig 10648 bp, 8 predicted proteins | sample 2228371 | NCBI WGS metagenome assembly FWPV01 (sample SAMEA103939776, study PRJEB20133) | metagenome
ATGCTCCATATTATTCTAACGCCGGACTCAAGTTTCGCAAACACGGGGGTAGGGTCTTCTCATGCTTGCTCCGCGGGGAACGAGAGTTCTCCGTTTTCAACGGCTATGGGTCATAAAACGCGGATCTGGCGATCCGCTCGCAGCAACAGGGGGGACTGTGACGAGAATGATAAAGCCCTGACACGGGGGCTTTTCTTATCAACCCCTTGTATCCGCCGCCATTGAAACTTTGCGGCAGAGACGATGGAGTTTTGTTAGCAGATTAAGCAGATTCTTATCTTTTATTTTCGGCCAGCAACGAGTGATGAGTAACGAGTAACGAGTAACGAGTAACGAGTAACCGGTAACGAGTAACGAGTAACCAGCATCCAGCATCCAGCTACCAGCATCCAGCTTCCAGCATCCAGCATCCAGCTACCAGCATCCAGCTTCCAGCATCCAGTATCCAGCATCCAGCTTCCAGCATCCAGCAACCAGCATCCAGCATCCAGCTTCCAGCATCCAGCATCCAGTTTCAAACGACTACGCGACTGATGGATTACCCCTCTCGCACATGCATATCGCCATAGACAATCCACTTGTACGTCGTGAGCGCCTCCAACCCTAACGGGCCACGCGCATGGAGTTTTTGGGTGCTTATGGCAACCTCCGCTCCCAGGCCGAACTGCCCCCCATCGTTAAAGCGGGTGCTGGCATTGACAAAGACGGCCGCCGAGTCAATGGCGTTGACAAAGCGCGTCGCGTTGTGCCAATCATTGGTGAGAATGCCGTCGGAGTGCGCGGTGCTGTGTAGCTGAATATGGGCGATGGCCTCATCCAGCGTATCCACGATTTTCACCCCCAGGATAAGCGCCAGCCATTCCCGGTCAAAGTCCTCCGGGTCGGCAGGGACGATCTTTGCGCCGCCCGGCCTCGCACTCAAAATCTCCAGCGCATCCGGCGTCACCCGTAACTCCACCCCGCTGCGGGCCAGCCGTTCCGCCAGGCGCGGCAGGAAGTCCTTCGCCACGGCGCGATGCACCAGGACGGTATCCAGAGCATTGCAGACGCTCGGACGCTGTACCTTGGCATTCTCGATCACATCCAGGGCGCGGGTCAGGTCTGCACCGGCATCTACAAACAGGTGACAAATGCCGATTCCACCGGTGATCACCGGGATGGTGCTCTGCTCGCGGCATAGACGCTGCAGTTCCGCACCGCCACGCGGAATGATCATATCCACATAGGCATCCAAACGCAGCAGTTGGCCGACCAGGGCGCGATCGGGGTTGGCAATGATTTGCACGGCATCGGTCGGCAACCCCATTCTCTCCAGTGCGGTTTGGATCACCGCCACCAACGCCAGGTTACTGCGCAGGGTTTCGCTGCCACCCCGCAGAATGACGGCATTACCGGTCTTGAGCGAAAGGGTGGCAATGTCAATGGTGACGTTGGGACGCGCCTCGTAGATGACGCCTAACACCCCCAACGGAATGCGGCGGCGGCTCAGGCGGATGCCGTTGGGTAACACGCGCCCTTCGATCTCCGTGCCGACAGGATCAGGGAGGGCGGCTACCCGGCGCGTGTCCGCCGCCAAGCGCGCCAGCCGTGCTTCCGTCAACAAGAGGCGATCCAAAAAGGCATCGCTCACCCCCTTCGCGCGCGCATCCGCCACATCACGCGCGTTCTGGGCCAATACGGTTGCCGCCTGAGCTTCCAACTCGGCGGCAATCGCCAGCAGCGCGGCATCTTTCTGCGCCGTCGTCAGCAATGCTAATTGACGACCGGCGGCGCGCGCCGCCCGCCCCATAGCACTCAAGTCTACAGCTGCATCCGTTCTCTCCATCGCTCCTCCGTTCATAATCAACGCGCAGCCCGCGCTCACTCGTCACCCCCTGCCGACCGTTCGCCGACGACTACAATACGATCATATCGTTTCGATGGACAACAACCGCGCCATACGTGTAGCCCAACCGTTCGGCAATGCTATCAGAGTGACAGCCTTTGATCTGCCGCAGATCATCGCTGGTGTAGCGCACAATGCCACGCGCAATCTCGCCGTTGTTTTGGTTGAGGATAGCAATCGTATCACCGCGATCAAACGTACCGTTGACAGCCACGATCCCCGCCGGCAACAGGCTGCTCCCGCGACGGCTCAGGGCAGTGGCAGCGCCTTTATCCACAACCACATGGCCGGTATGGGTGACGCCGGCCAGAATCCAGCGCTTGCGGTTTTCCGGTGGGGTATCTTGGGCCGCAAAGTGCGTTCCCAGGGCTTCCCCGGCGACAATGCGGGTGATCACATTCGGCTCTGTGCCCGCGGCAATGACCGTGTCCGCCCCCGCCCGTCGGGCAACGGCAGCGGCTTGCAATTTGGTGGTCATGCCCCCCACCCCCAAGCCACTGCGACTCCCGCCCGCCAGGGCAAGCAGGTTTTCGTCAATCACCTCGACTTCACGGATAAGTTGTGCGTCGGGATGGTCACGCGGATCGGCCGTGAAAAGTCCCGGCAAATCTGTCAGCAGGATCAACAGGTCCGCATTCGCCAACACCGCGACGAGTGCCGAAAGATTGTCATTGTCGCCGATCTTGATCTCATCGGTTGCCACGGCATCGTTCTCATTGATGACGGGAATAATGCGGTGTTCCAGCAACGTATTGAGGGTATCCTGCGCATTGAGAAAACGATGACGGCTTTCCACATCACCGTAGGTCAACAGGATTTGTCCGATGTGAATGCTGTAAATCTCAAAGAAGCGCTCCCAGGTGAGCATGAGGCGACTCTGCCCAACTGCGGCGAGCATCTGTTTATTGGCGACAGTAGGGGGCAAGTCAGGAAAACCAAGCCGTGCACGTCCAACGGCGACGGCACCGGAGGTACAAATGATGATCTCGTGGCCACGATGGTGCAACTCGGCACACTGCCGCACCAATTCGACCATCTGGGGTAGACTCAATTGGCGGGTACCACCGGTCAGAACACTCGTACCGATTTTAATCACAATGCGTTTGTATGGTGTGGTATTTCGTTTCATACACCCCCAGAGGCACAAGAAAAATAGTCCGTAGACACCATGAGCTACATTCTTCACCAAAGATAAAAATGCGCGTCGTTCCCTATCCGTCAACCAGAATCAGGACGCAGATTTTCGCAGATTCACGCCGATCATTCTTTGCGCATTCAAAAGAATCTGCTCAATCTATTCCGAAGATGTCAACGGCTTTAACGCCGGTGATTCCCCATATCTCACCGCAGAGCACGCCGAGGCCGCAGAGATATTATAAAAAATGCGTTCTCTGCGCACCTGGCGCGCTCTGCGGTAAATAAATTAGGCGTGTCTTGCACCATATGGGCAATCCCCAGATTTAACGGATGAAACGGATTGAAAAGAAAAAATCCGTTAAAATCCGCTCGATCCGTTGACACAAAAACGGCTCTCTTGTCCGCCGCTTCATCCGTGGTGAAAAGAGTGCCCTATTCCAGCAGGGATGGATAGGCAGACCTCACCCGTTGTTCAATGGGGACATAAGGACGATTGACCGGTCCCACATACAAGGCAGAAGGACGGATTAAACGATTGTTGGCATACTGCTCCATAATGTGCGCCGTCCAACCGGCAATACGGCAGGTGGCGAAAAACGGCGTCAAAAGGTCCATCGGGAAGCCGAGCATGTGCAACATCGGCGCCATATAGAAATCAACGTTGGCAAACAGACGTTTCTTTTTCCACACCGTATCGGCGACTGCCGAGGCCAGTTCGTAAAGATGGAAGTCACCCGCCTGCGCGCACAGTTGGTAGAGCATGTCCTTGATAAACGGCACCCGCGAATCTCCGGCTTTGCGGTAAATGCGATGCCCAAAGCCCAGGATACGGCGATTCGCTGCCAATGCGGCATCAATGTAAGGTTCGACGTTGTCCAAAGTTCCAATCTCAAGGAGCATTTCTAAGGCTCCTTGATTGGCCCCGCCGTGGAGCGGCCCCTTGAGAGTGCCCATGGCCGAGGTGATGGCCGCCCCCATATCCGACAACGTGGAGGCCGTCACCCGCGCTGCAAAGGTCGAGGCATTGAAGCTATGTTCGGCCATCAGCACCATCGTCAAGTCCATGGCGCGCACTTCCAGAGGGGTGGGCCGCCGCCCGTGCATCATGTAGAGGAAATTCTCCGCATGCCCCAGCTTGGGATTGGGATGGACCCACATCTTTCCCTGCGACTCACGGCAATAATAGGCCACCAACGTGGGCAGCTTAGCCGTCAGATACATCGCTTTGGTCATCCGCGATTCGGTACACGCGTTGTCCTCGTCCGGGTCATCCGAGGCGAGAACCGAGACCGCGGTGCGCAAGGCATCCATCGGCTTCATATAGTGAGAAAGGAAGCGCAATATCTCATAGATACCCGCGTCCACCTCGCGCTCTGCAGCCAGCGCCGCTTTGAAGGTCTCCAATTGGCCGGCCGTAGGCAACTCGTTCGTCCAGAGCAAATAGACGACTTCTTCATACGTCGAATGTTGGGCCAATTCGCGGATATCAATACCGCGATAGTGCAAGGTGCCCAGGTCGCCGTCAACATGACAGATGGCACTGCGGGCAGCAAAGACCCCCTCAAGTCCTTCATGAACCTGCCGGTCGGCCAGCAATTCAGTAGTGGCGATGGGCAATTTCGTATCAACGACCAGAATACTGCCGAGCTTCAAACCTGTTCTTGTCTCCATCCCTCCCCTCCTCCTTAAAAATAGTTCAAATGGACATCAACCTTGTCACTCCACGGATAAAAAATCAGCCTACCGAGAACCGGTAGGCTGATTTTTATGGGCGTTTACTTAATGCCAGATAGCGCTAACCGGCCCTCTCCAAGAGACAGGGCTTAGGTTGCTGGCGAATAGCGATAACCACAACACGATTCGACATCATACGGTTAGCTCTGACCACAACTCCATACATAACTATCTTTATATATTAGCCGAAATGCCAAACTTGTCAAATTCGGGCATGGGAAGATTGCGGTTCAGTAGTGAATGGAGACAGGCGTACCGATGTCAGCCCATTCATAGAGCAGACGGGCCTCGTAAGTTCCCAGCACAATGCAGCCGTAGGAGATCGGCGTACCGAGGTAACCGGCCCACAGCGTCACCCCATTGGCCATTACCGGCAAAGCGTGAATGCCGTTTTCGGTCGAGCCGGCCCAGTAGATGCCCAACCAATACGGCATCCATATATTCCAGGTTGAGCCATAGGCATTCGGGATCTTGCTTTGGATTCGGAATTCGCCCACCCGCGTATAATACGGTGCCGCCCCACTGGAAGCTACGAACGAGTACACCAATTTTTGTCCCTCATAGGCATAGAGATGCTGTTCGGAGAGATTGACCTCAATGTATTTTCCTCCGCCGGAGGGGGGCGGCGCCGTTCCCGTGAGACGCAACACTTGTCCGGCGTAGATGCTGGATGGATTTGCAATGCCGTTCAAAGAAGCCAGAGTTGCCACCGTGGTCTTGAAGCGCAATGCGATCTGGGTCAACGTATCGCCGGGGCGCACGACATAGGTATCGAGATTACTTGCTTCCAGGTCGGGGGGATCGACAGCGCGTCGGGGAATGAGCAGCGACTGTCCGGCATAAATCGTCTGCCCATCGGTCAACTTGTTGACTTGCACCAAAGCCCACACGCTTATCCCGTACCGCAAGGCAATGCCGCTCAAGGTATCGCCCGGCTGTACCACATACGTATCGGAGGACGGGGTAGGCGCCGGCGGCGGGGCCGGTTCACCGGCAGCGCCCGGGATGACCAGCTCCTGACCAACGTAGATATAGATGCTGGTCAGGCCGTTCGCCGCCATAATGGCATCTACCGTTGTGCCATAGCGCAAGGAGATGCGGAAGAGATTTTCGCCGGGCTGCACGACATGAACAACGGTAGTTTGGGCACGCACGACGGTAGGACAGAGCAGTACAACCACTAAGAGCCATACGGCAATCCTTCTAAGCAAGGAGATGGAAAAATTTGCCATGCGTGCTTACCTCTCCGCCACAATCATTGTGATCCCTATGCCATCCCTGCCTCACCCGTATTCTATACCTGCAATGTCATCATAGCAAGCAAACGCACCGGCCACTCGGGTCGCTTCTGTGTCGAAAAAACGGGCGAATTGTCACTTGTCGGCGGGGGGGATTCCCCCGTAAACTATACGCACAATAGAGATTTCGGGCGACAATCCGCCGCTCCGACTACAAAACTAACAACGAGGCAACTTTTTCAAAGGAGGACGATTTTGAGTACCAAGAGCCAGATTTTACGCACAGCAATCATGGAACGCCGCGCCCTTGTCATGCCCGGCTGCTACGACGCCCTCAGTGCTATGGTCATCGAAGCCTGCGGGTTTGAGGCCGTCCAGATTTCGGGGTTCGGCTTGGCCGCCTCACTGCTCGGCAAACCCGATGTCGGCCTGGTGCAGATGAAAGATGTGCTGGATATGACCTGGAACATCACCCAGGCCGTTCATATTCCCGTCATGGCCGATGCGGATACCGGCGGCGGCAATGCGCTTAACGCGGCCTGGATCGTCGAACGCTTGATTGCTATGGGCGTGGCCGGCATGAATATCGAAGATCAAGTATTCCCCAAACGCTGTGGGCACATGGCCGGCAAAGAGGTGATTCCGGCAGAGGAAATGGTCGGCAAGATCCGCGCCTGCGCCGATGTACGGGATCGGCTGGACAAAGATTTCGTGATCAATGCCCGCACCGATGCTTTTGCACCGCTCGGCCTGGAAGAAGCCATCCGCCGTTGTAATATGTACCTGGATGCCGGCGCCGATGTGGCCTTCATTGACGGGATCAGAACGAAAGCCGATATCGAAAAAGCGCTGGCCGCCATCAAAGGACCTCTCTCGGTCAATTTGATGGACGCCATCACCGGCATCAAGACCGAATTGATCCCGATCCCCACCCTCGCGCGCATGGGGGTCGCACGGGTCTCCATCCCTGTAGCTTCGATTATGGTGGCCCACAAGGCGCTCCTGAACTTCTTCACCGCCCTTCGCGCCTCCCCAACCGGCACACTGCTCGGTCAGACCGAATGGATCGCTTCATTCGAAGAGTTTACCGACTTTGTGGGCCTGAAGAACTATCGCGCGCTCGAATCGTGCTATCTGCCCACCGAACGGTTGGAAACCAAATATCGCGGGGTGGAGAAGATTGTCGGCTGATGTCACCACAAGAACCACCGTCTGAGCCAACAACGAGGCCGGAGCCCTGCGCGCATCGGTGGATAGAATTGGGCAGCGATGCCGTCTACTGCTGGCGGCGGCAGTGCGAACGCTGTGGTATCATAGAGGGAGAGGAACACACCATGACCTTCGTGTACAGCGTCGTCGGCTGCTGCGTATATGCGTATGGCTGCGAGAAATGTGGCTATCTGCTGCACTAAGACCCACCTAAAGACCGGCCCGACTATGAACCGCCACACCGGCCAACGCCATCGGGGATGGGGGCTCATCCTAGCATTCCTTGTGCTATGGGGGCCTTCAACGCCGGGCCTATCTGTCATGGCAGAAGTGCCGCCCGATTTCGAGGCCCTGGCGGTCAACGTGGGGCGCGCCGAGGCATGGTACAGGATCAACGGCTATATCGCCTCCCCGCCGGCAGCAGCGGAAGCTCCGCTGCATTTCCCCGGCCCATCTTTCACCACTCCCACCATCATCACCACCGTACTGACGCCTACCGTCTATCTCCCTCTGGTCGTTAGCCACTTTCCGCTCATGGTAGAACGCCGGGCCATCTGGGTCACCCGCTTTGATTGGACGGCTCTGGGGGTAGCCACGCAACCGGAAAAGATAGATACGCTAGTCGCCAACATTGCCGGCGCGGGATTCAACACCATCTTCTTTCAGGTACGAGGGGCCGGAGACGCCTACTATACACCGGGACTGGAACCATGGGCAGCCCGTCTCTCCGCCGGCACGGTCACCGAAACGCTGGGCGTTGATCCGGGTTGGGACCCGCTGGCCCGCATGCTCGCCGTGGCCCATGCCGCCGGGCTGGAAGTTCACGCTTACATCAACATTTACCCTGCCTGGTTACCGCCAGCGGATGCAAGCCACGGCGCCCTGGCACCGCCGGCAACCATCCCGCCCCAGATGTTCGATCGCTTCACCTACGGCCCGCAGCACCCTAGCCACCCCGGCGAGTACGGTTTGGGTTGGGAATGGCGTCACCATGACACAACAGGATCGCCCATGTTGCTGCACTGGGGCACCTACCTGTGGGCCAGTCCCGGCGTCGAGCAAGTCCAGGCATATATCGCTGCCGTCGCGCGAGACATCGTCACGCGTTATCCGGTGGATGGAATCCATCTGGATTTGGTACGCTATGCCGGGCCGGCCTATTCGTATGATCCCGCCAGCAACGCGGCCGCCGGCAGCCTACGCACGCCGACCCGTGATCAATGGCAACGTGATCGTGTGACGGCGCTTGTGCGGCGCATTTATACGGAGACGCATGCCTTGCGCCCGCAAGCATGGGTATCGGCGGCGGTGTGGCCGTATTACAAAAACAACCTCGGCCTCCAGACAAGCTCCGGCTACGATGACTATTTCCAGGATTCAAAGGGCTGGTTGGCCGGCGGTGCAGTTGATGCCATCGTGCCGATGTTGTACGGAAGCGGCCACAGCATTCCCGATGATCTCGCCAAATGGCGCATCCTGGCAGAGGATTTTATGAGCAGCCGGGGGACAGGGCATATAGACCTCGGCATCGGTGGGTATTACGACGATTTTACGGCCATCGCGCAACGGATCGAACTGGCACGCGAGCTAGGCGCGCCGGGTCACGCACTCTTTTCCTACAGTGCACTCGACAGTCGCGGATACTGGGACGATTTAGCGGCGGGGCCTTATCGCATGCCGGCAGCCACGCCATCCCGTTCACCCTAAAGTGGAGGAGCGCGCTCATGGCTCTTGAGGCACCCACAGGTTGACGAGTTTACCGGTGATGGCGTCGGTCAACTCTTGCCAGCTATTGATGGGCAGCGTGATATGGGCAATGGCGGCGGTGGGCAAGCTCTGCAGTGCACCGGTTAGGCTCTCCAGGAATACTTCAAGGTCAGGGTTGTGTCCCACGACCATCACGCACATATCGGCGTCGTCGAGCTGCCGCAGCACTGCCAGGTAATCATCCGGCTCGGCGCCGCAATAGAGGTCTCGTCTGACGCTGATTTCCCCCTCATAGTGAGCGGCCTCGGCAAACAGGGTGGCCGTCTGGTAGGCGCGTTTGGCCGAGGAACTGATGATGCGTTGCGGCGTCAACTCGAGTTGGCGGATGTGCTCCCCCATTTGGATGGCATCTTGTTCACCGCGTTTTTTGAGCGGGCGTTCGTGATCGGATAAATTCTCATGCTTCCAACTCGATTTGGCATGCCGCATCATCAACAAGGTTTTCATCACGCATTCCTCCCTCAATACCCATAGAGCTCTCAGAGAACATAAAAACTCTGCGTCCTCCGCACCCTCGGCGGTGAAATCTTTCATCCAACCGCACTGAAGCCTCGCCTGGGCTGGAGGTGCATTTCAATTCGGGGGCAAAAGCCAATAAACGCCTGATCGAACCGCCGAGTTCGCTGAGAGCGCAGAAGGATTTCTTAAATCTCTGCGAACGCTGCGTGCTCTGCGGTGCAACGCGTAGAAAATTCGCCTCCATTCTGAAATGCACCCTGGGCCTGCCGAGACTTGCATAATCCGGCGCGAATATGGTATAATTATTATACCATTATATTATTATTGTGTGAATAAGGAGGTTTTTTGCTATGCAGTACACAAATTTAGGACGTACCGGCTTACAGGTCAGCCGCCTCTGTTTGGGCACGATGAATTTTGGCCCTCAGACAACCGAAGAAGACAGTTATGCGATTATGGATCGTGCTTTGGAACTGGGGATCAATTTCTTCGATACCGCCAACGTCTACGGTTGGAAATTGGGCGAGGGGTTGACCGAACAGATCATCGGGCGATGGTTCGCTCAGGGGGGAGGCCGCCGCGACAAGGTGGTGTTGGCTACCAAGGTCTATAATCGTATGGGAGACTGGCCCAATGAACGTGGTCTGTCGGCATACCACATCCGCAAGGCCGCCGAAGACAGCTTGCGCCGCTTGCAAACCGATCACATTGATCTTTACCAGATGCACCATATTGATCGCACGACCCCGTGGGAAGAAATCTGGCAGGCCATGGAACAACTCGTCCGCGAAGGGAAAGTGCTCTATGTAGGCAGCAGCAACTTTGCCGCATGGCATATTGCCAAGGCGCAGGCCAAAGCTGCGCAGCGCAATTTTCTGGGTCTGGTCTCCGAACAAAGCCTGTATAATCTCAGTGCGCGGATGATCGAGCTTGAGGTGATTCCCGCCTGTGCAGATTACGGTTTGGGTCTGATCCCCTGGAGTCCTTTAGCGGGAGGGCTGTTAGGCGGCGTCTTGCAGAAAGTGGCCGAGGGGCGGCGCGCTTCGGAGCGCATGCAGGCCACCATCGAGAAACACCGTCCACAGCTCGAAGCCTACGAAGGCTTGTGCCAGGCTCTGGGCGAGTCTCCGGCCAATGTAGCTTTGGCCTGGCTATTGCACAATCCGGTGGTCACCGCGCCGATCATCGGCCCCCGCACGCTGGAGCAACTCAATGCCAG
>FWPV01016015.1_pt1 | contig 10648 bp, 9 predicted proteins | sample 2228371 | NCBI WGS metagenome assembly FWPV01 (sample SAMEA103939776, study PRJEB20133) | metagenome
AGCTCCTCGTGGAGCCGAGCTGGGAGGTGCAGCGGGCGGCCGAGCTCGCCGGCACCCCCGTGTCCATGTCCCTGGTCGCGCAGCAAGTGGCCACCCCCTCGTTCTCGCTGCCGCTCGACCTCGGCGCGCTGGACCCCAGCTTCGTGGCCCGAGAGGGCTACGTGAACGTCCTGGTGGTGGCCCGCTACGCTGGCCGGGTGACGAGCTGGGGGACCACGGTGTGGCCGCGCGATCGGCTCGTGCAGGTGCCGACCCTGGACATGGCCAAGGCGGTGCCTCCCCCCGGTGGTTCCGACGCCGGCGCGCTCTCCGTGGAGCCGCAGGCCGCCCCGTGCGGGCAGATCGTCTGGGGCGACTACAACGGCCCGTACCAGACCAAGATCATGGATGTCATGAACCCGCCCAAGATCCCGGGGCGGGCATCCTACTTCGACGAGGGCACCACCGCGACGACGCTCGGGTACCTGACGAACGGGCCGGACTGGGTGGTGGGCGGAACCATCACGACGAGCAACGCCACGAAGACGGGCTTCAACATCCCCGCGCAGAACCAGCGGGTGCGTGCCCTGTGGATGTACCGGGAACGCACGATCGTCTGCGTGGGACGACAGAACGTCCCGCACAATCACTATGGAAAAGGGGACGAGGTGAGCATCACCCACGTGAGGTACCCGTACTGTGGGGAGACGTACCCGGCGGGAGGTGTCTACAGGCACGGAGAGACGAGCAACCAGACGTACGCGGCGGGGCTCACCGTCTACGGGATCAAGCTCTCTTCCCGGGCTGGATACGACGCCACGGCCACGATCAGGTTCCGCTTCGATGTTCCGGGAAGGGTCTGCGGTAACGACCCGATCTTGGGCGAGGCTTCGCCGAAGGTGGAGGCGGAGAAGGTGTGAGGGGCGGGAGAACGTTGCCTCTCGCCCTCGTCGTGCTCCTCGCGGCTTGTGGAGGTGCGGACGTCATCGTCACGGAGGAAGATGGAGAGGGGGCCCTGTACAGCAGCCCGCTGGCCTCTTGGGGCTTCTGGTACGGGGGGCGCCACTCCGGCGTGGGAGACACCTGGACGTTCGGGAGCGTGAAGCTGTGCCTGACCGATCCTGGGCTCCGACCAGTCCTGCTGTCGGTCGAGCCGGTGTCCGTGACGGGGCAGGTGGAGGTGGAGAGGTTAGCGGTCCGGAGCGCCCTGCTTCCGCCGCCGACGGACGTCGAGGCCCCACGGGGGTGGAACGAGCGCCACCGGGGGCAGTTCATCATCGGAGCTCAGCGACGCATCCCTGAGGGGTTGCAGGAACCCGGGGGCTGGGTGGTACGGACGCGCTGCAACTACGACACGTACTGGGTGCCGATCACGGAGATCGTCGTCACGATGACGAAGACCGGCCCCGAGGGCGGAGGTATCGAGGGCATCGAGGTCACGTACGCGTGGGGAGACAGCATCCACCGGTTCACCATCCGCGTCGGCTTCGGCATCTGCGGCACGCGGACGCCGACGTGTGCATGAGACCCCGAACGGCCGCCCGCCGGCTACCTGGTGCCGAGCGACTGCGACCGCGGCGAGCCCCTGGGGGAGATCCTCACCACCCTGCGCAAGACGGGCCCGGGCGGTGGGTGGCTCGAGGGGCTGCGGGTCACCTACCTGTGGGAGGGGCGCCTCCACCGGTTCGTGATCCCCTGGACGTTCGCGTTGTGCGGCACGGAGACGCCGATCTGCGACTGACCCACGGGGCGCCGCGGACCCCGGGCGCGGCCTCGCCCGGCTAGCTACGCGGGCGGACCACCGTGCCCCCGGCGGTGTCCTGGACCTCGAAACCCATCTCGACCAGCCGAGCGCGGATCGCATCGCTGGTCGCGAAGTCCCGCCGGCGGCGGGCCGCGTCCCGCTCCTCGAGGAGCGCCTGGACCTCGGGGGGGACCTCGAACCCCTCGCGGGCCTCGCGCTCGAGGTCGAGCCCGAGGACCCGGTCCCAGGAGGAGAGGAGCGCGTACTTCTCGCCTGGCGCGACCTCCGGGCTCTTCACCAGCTCGTTCAGGACCACCAGGGCCTCGGGCATGTCCAGGTCACCGGCCACGGCGTCGCGGAACCGGCGGTCGTACCGCCGGCCGGCCTCGGTGAGGTCGGCCGGGCGCGGCGCGTCCTTCCACTCGGCCATGCGGCGGCGGAGCCGCCGCACGTGCTCGTCGGCGGCGGCCATCGCCTCCTCCGAGAAGTCCATCTCGCTGCGGTAGCGGCCCTGGAAGGTGAGGTACCGGAAGGCGAGGGGGTCGAACCCCGCCGCCTCGAGGTCGGTGATCCGCAGGACGTTGCCGGCGGACTTCGCCATCTTCTGGCCCACGAGGCGCAGGTGCCCGCCATGGACCCACAGCGACACGACCTGGTGGCCGGTCGCCCCCTCGGACTGGGCGATCTCGTCCTCGTGGTGGGGGAAGATCAGGTCCACGCCACCGGTGTGGATGTCGAAGCGCTCGCCGAGGTACCGCATGGACATCGCCGAGCACTCGATGTGCCAGCCGGGGAAGCCCTCGCCCCACGGGCTGTCCCACTTCATCAGTCGACCGGGTCCGGCCTTCTTCCACAGGGCGAAGTCCGCGTGGAACCGCTTGTTCGGGTCGATCTCGAGCTCCTGTCGGTGGCCCGCCCGCAGCTGCTCCAGGGTGTTGCCCGAGAGCTTGCCGTACTCCGGGAAGGACTGGACGTCGTAGTACACGTTCCCCCCGACCTCGTAGGCGTGGCCGCGCTCGATGAGCCGCTGCGTGAGCTCGAGCATCTCCGGGATGTGCTCCGTCGCCCGGGGGTACACGTGGGCGCGCTGGATCCCGACCTTGGCCGTGTCCTCCAGGAAGGCCTGCGTGTACTTCTCGGCGATCTCCTGCGGCGAGAGACCCTCGTCCTCGGCGGCGAGCAGCATCTTGTCCACCGCCTGCGCCGAGGACTCGTCGGTCATGTGCCCGACGTCGGTGATGTTCACGACCTGCGTGACGCGGTAGCCCTCGAACTCCAGGGCCCTGCGGACCAGGTCGGCGAGGAGGAACGTGCGCAGGTTCCCGATGTGCGCGTAGCGGTAGACCGTCGGGCCGCACGTGTACATGCGCACGTGCCGGTCCTCCAGGGGGACGACCTCCTGGACGGCGCGGGTCAGCGTGTCGTACAGGCGCACGTGCCGGTCCTCCAGGGGGACGACCTCCTGGACGGCGCGGGTCAGCGTGTCGTACAGGCGCACGCGGCCAGTCTACCGGTCGGTCCCGCGGACCCTCAGGGAAGATCGGGGCGGGGCGGTGGGGCCACGGGCTCGCCCGCTCGCTGGCCGTCGGGGGAGAGCTCGAGGGGCTCCCGCTCGCCGAGCTCGGCCATGAGCGCCTCGATCTCGTCCCCGATGAGCTCCTCCCGCTCGAGGAGGGCGTCCCGGATCCCCTCCACCACGTGCCGCTTCTGCTCGAGCAGGCGCCGGACGCGCCGGCGAGCGTCCTCGAGGAGCGCGTCCACCTCCTTGCGGCGCTCGGGGTCGGCGAGGACCGCCTTGATCGGGTTCTCGCCGGCCATGGGGTTGGCCAGGGCGCTGGCGGAGACGAGGCTGCGCCCCATCCCGTAGATCCCGACGTAGGCGGCGGCGTTCCACGTCGCCGCCTCGAGGTCGCTCGAGGGTCCCGTGGTCGTCTGCCCGAACCAGAGCTCCTCCGCGACGAGGCCCGCGAGGGAGACCTGGATCCGCGCCAGGATCTCCTTCTGGGTGCGCAGGTACCGGTCCTCGACGTCCTGGCCGTGGACGAGGCCGAGCGCCCCCTCCCGCTTCTGGATCGTGATGACCTGGATCTGACGTTCGCCCCGCTCGAGCGTGTACGAGGCCACCGCGTGGGCGGCCTCGTGCACCGCGACCATGCGCTTCTCGCGCTCGGTGTAGGTCACGGGCTGCTTCAGGCCCACCTCCTCGGCGAGCTTGGCCTGCCACAGGTCGTCCCAGCGGAGCGCGTCCCGGCCGTCCTGGAGGGCGAAGATGAGGGCCTCGTTCACGATGTTCTTGATCATCGCGGGGGAGTACCCCACGGTCATCCGAGCCAGGCGGTCCACGTCGATCGGCTCGTGGCGGACCTTCGCCAGGTAGTACTTGGCGATGTCGCGCCGGCCCTCGTGGTCGGGCAGGCCGACGTGGATCTTCCGGTCGAACCGCCCGGGGCGCAGCAGCGCGGGGTCCAGGGTGGAGGCCCGGTTCGTGGCCCCGATCACCATGATGTTGTAGAAGGGCACCTTCGGCTTGGCCCGGAAGACGATCCGGCGCACGTGCCGCCAGATCCCCCGGGGCACGACGAGGCCGTCCATCTGGACGAGGAGCTCGTTGATCACGCCGAGCCCCCCGCCGCCCCACAGGCCGCCCACGACGACGCGGTCGGGCCCCTCGCCGCTCGCCCGATCGGCCACGAGGCCCCGGCTGCCGCCGATCGCGTCGAGCTCGTCCACGAAGATCACGGCGCCCCCGTACTTGTCGGACATCGCCCGGGCCTTGGAGAACAGGCGGCGCATCTTCAGCTGGGGGATGCCGAGGAACATGTTGGCGAAGCCCGACCCCGAGGCGTACAGGAACGGCACCCGGGTGGACCCGGCGATGGCCTTGGCGAGCAGGGTCTTGCCGGTGCCGGGCGGCCCCTCGAAGAGGATCCCGTGGGGCGGGTACCCGCCCATCTGGCGGAACTCCTTGAAGCCCTGGAACAGCCGCAGGACCTCCTTCGTCGCCTCCACCGCCGCGGGCTGGCCGCGCACGTCCTCGAAGGTGATGTCGTACTCGCCGGGGTAGATCACGTACGTGTTGCCCCGGGCGAGGAACCAGAACATCGCCACGAACTGGAGGATGACGAAGGACATGATGAACAGCAGGTAGATCACGAGCCCGCGGTACTGGGCGAGCGTGGCCCCCGGGTGCAGGAGCGCGTCGTAGGGGTGCACGCCCATGAAGAGGTAGGCCACGCCCACGTACGCGGCGAGGAAGAGCGCGGCCCGCTTGGCCCACCTGCCGTAGCGTCGGTACTGCTCCATCGGGGTCCTCCGGCCGTCGGGGATGTACGGCAGGATACGACGGAGCGGACCTTCCTCGGTAGGGTTCCTCACGTGACGCGGGATCGGACCGAGCGAGCGATCCGGGCCCGGGACGAGGTGCTCGAGGCCGCCGCGCGCTTCGCCGAGGTCGCCGAGGCGGCGGTCGCCGAGGCCGTCCGGCGTCGGTTCGAGGCGATCCTCGCCGGAACGGAGGTGGACGAGGCCACGCGTCGCGCCATGCGCGCGACGGGCGAGCGGGCCCTCGAGCGCGGCGTCGCGGCGATGCGGCGGCGGCTCGCCGACCCCGAGCTGTGGCTCTCGCCCATGACCCTGCGGGAGGAGCCCCCGCCCCGGGAGCAGGGCTGGAGCGACCTCGTGCCCGAGTGGCTGGCCCGGCTGCTCACGCCGGCCCGACGCCCGCGGCCCCGGCCCGACCGCCTGGACGACCCGGCCAACCGGATCTGGATCGCGCTCGCCCTCGTGGCCCGCGCCCTCGACCCGGTCCTCGAGGAGCTGGGGCTCGAGCCCGAGCCCGCGCCGAGCCTCGGGGGTCGGTACCGCCTCCACCCGCGGACGGTCCGGGAGCTCGATCCGAGCGGGCGGGTGGCCCGACGGTGGGCGGCCTACCGGGCCGCCTACGCGCGCTTCGCCGACCTCGTGGAGGGCTGAGGGTCCTCGGGCTGGGGCCGGATCGGCCGCCCCTCGAAGGGGATCGAGAGCACCACCGTGGTCCTCGTCTGCACGCCGGCCTTCTCGCGGAGCCGGCGGATCAGGTCCTCCAACCGCTCCGGGGTCCGCGTGCGGACCTTGAGGACGTAGCTCGCCTCGCCCGCGACGCTGTAGCAGTCCTCGACCTCGGGGAACGCCTCGACGCGCTCGGGGAGGTCGTCGGGGGCGCTGGGGTCGAGCGGGGTGACGGCGATGAGGGCCGTCACGTCGAGCCCGAGGGCGTGGGGGTCCACCTCGGCCCGGTAGGCGCGGATCACCCCGGCCTGCTCGAGCTTGCGCACGCGCTCGTGCACCGAGGAGGGGGACAGGCCAACCCGGCGGCCGATGTCCGCGTAGGTCGCCCGGGCGTCCTCCTGGAGGGCCGCGAGGATGGCGAGGTCCCGCTCGTCGAGCACGCCCGCATCCTACCCGCGGGACCGCGCGGCCCACCGCGGAACCCTCCGCTTCGGCGATTGCGCGGAGAGCCCCCGGATGCGAGCATCGCGCCGTCGGCGAGCGGCCCACCCTCCCCCGGGCCGGGGGAGGGGAGCGGTGCCCGAGGAGCTCGTGCGGCTGCGGCCGGAGCCCAAGCGCGACGGTGTGCGCTGGGTCGCGGTCCCGCACCCCGAGCTCGCCGCGGCCTACGAGGCCGCCGTCGTCCCGATCGTCCCGATCGTGGAGGCGGCCCTGCCGAGCGCGGTCCTCGCCAACCGGGTCGCCTGGGTCCGGCGTGAGCCCGCCGGCCTGGGGCTCGAGCCCTGGGAGCGGGCGCGGGCCCGCTTCCGCCGCCGGGTCCGGCGGGAGGCCGCCACGGCGGGCTGCGCGCTCATGGCCGACGTCCGGGACTGCTACGGCTCGATCCGTCCGGCGGTCGTGGAGGCGGCCCTGGGGGACCTGCGGTGCGGGTCGGGGCGGATCGAGCCCGTCCTCGCGGTCCTCGAGCGCTTCGCCGACGCGGGTGTCCGGGGGCTCCCCATCGGCCCGGCCCCCTCGGCGGTGCTGGCGAACGCCGTGCTCCTCGCGGTGGATCGGGCCCTCGCGGAGGGTGGCTGGCGACACGTCCGGTGGGTCGACGACGTGATCGTCTTCGCCCGCGACCTCGGCGACGCCCACGCGGCGCTGGCCCGGATCGCCGCGGCCCTCCGGACGGTGGGTCTCGCGCTGGCGGCGACGAAGACCCGCATCGTGGTGGACCCGGGCTCGATCCGGGGGGCGGGGGGCCTCTCCATCCCCCGGGCGGCCGCGCGCGCTCCCGGGTAGGCTCCGGGGGATGCGAACCCTGTACCGGGCCCGCCGGGTCCACACCCTCGCCCACCCCGCGACGGGGGAGTGGGTGCTCGTGGACGGCCGGCACGTGCAGCGGGTCGGGGTGGGGGAGCCGCCGGCGGCCGACCGCGTCGTGGAGCTGCCGGGCGCGACGATCATCCCGGGGTTCGTGGACGCCCACGTGCACCTCACCCTCACCGGGATCCACCACCAGGCTCCCGAGCTCGGGCGGGCACGCTCGGCGAGGGAGCTGCTCGAGGTCCTGCGAGGGGTGCTGCGTCGGCGGTCGGGGCCGACCATCGTCCACGGCTGGGACGAGTCGCGCTGGGAGCGCCGCGACCTCCCCGGGCTCGAGGACCTCGACGCCCTGACCGACCGACCGCTCCTCGCCGTCCGGGCCGACGGGCACCTCAGCCTGGCCAACACGGCCGCCCTCGCTGCGGCGGGGGCGACGGACCTCCCCGGGGTGGAGCGCGACGCCGACGGCTCCCCGACCGGCCTCGTGCGCGGGGAGGCCAACGCCGCCCTCCAGCGCTGGTTCCGGGAGAACCTCTCCGCCCACGACCTCGAGGAGCTCCAGCTCTCGGGGGCGGCCCTCGCCGCGGCCCACGGCGTCACGTGCGTCCACGAGATGGCCGGGGAGGGCCCGGGCCTCGAGGTGCTGCTCCAGCAGCGCGAGCGCCTGCCGGTGGACGTCGTCCTGTACCCCGTGACGCGGGACGTGGGGGTCGCGCTCGAGCTCGGCCTCCCGCGGATCGGCGGGGACCTGCCGGTGGACGGCTCCATCGGGGCTCGCACGGCGTGGCTGCGTGAGCCCTACCGGGACGTGGATCACCGGGGGGAGGCGTTCCTCGCGGGAGAGGAGCTCGCGGCGTTCCTCCGGGACGGTCACCTGGCGGGCCTGCAGGTCGGCGTCCACGCGATCGGCGATGCGGCGATCGCCGCCGTGGTCGAGGCCTGGGAGGAGCTGTACCGGAGCCTGGACTCGCGCGGTCGGCGCCACTTCCGGGCGCGGCGCCACCGCATCGAGCACGCGGAGATGCTCGATCCCGAGCTGCTGGAGCGGGCCGCGGCGCTCGGCCTCGCGGCCTCGGTCCAGCCGTCGTTCGACGCCGCGTGGGGCGGCCCGGGCGGGCTCTACGAGCAGGCCCTGGGGCCGGAGCGCGCGCGGGCGATGAACCCGTTCCGGAGCATCCTCGCCCGGGGGATGGAGATGGGGGCGGGCTCGGACTCGCCCATCGTCACGATCGACCCGATGGCGGCCCTGGCGGCCTTCGAGGCCCACCACGAGCCCGCCGAGCGTCTGAGCAGGCACGAGGCCATCCGCGCCCACACGATCGGGGGCGCCCGCCTGGCCCACCAGGAGGGGAAGAAGGGGTCCCTCGAGCCGGGCGCCCACGCCGACCTCGTGGCCTACCCGGCGGACCCGCTCGACCCCGAGGTCCCTCTGGAGGGGCTCCGTCCGATCCTCACGGTCTCCCTCGGCCGGGAGGTCTTCGCGAGCTGAGCCCCGGCGGCGCCCAGGACCTGCTCGTTTGACAGCTGGCCCATCGGGTCGTAGCGTGCGTGGTGCGCGGCCGCCTCGGCGGCGGCGCGAGGAGGACCCAAGAGGCTGAGTAGAGAACGTGGCGCCCCGGCGCTGCGGCCCCAAAGGTCTCTTGGGTCCTCTTTCCTGTCCCCGCACGGAGGCCCGCGTCCCTCAGGAGTCAGCCCGGAGGCGATCCTCGCCCACAGGGGTTGCGGTCGGCGACACCGGCTGTAGAATGCGCCGGCGCTCGGACGAGGGGATGGACGTGGACGACATCGACGAGACGCTCGACGACGAGCTGGAAGAGGAGATCGACGACACGGGGCTGGAGGAGGAGCCGGCCGTCCCTCCGGAGCCTGCGGAGGAGGAGGCGGTCGAGTCCATCCAGGACCTGGTCCGCCAGGAGGCCCGGGAGGCCGAGCCGGACGTCGAGGAGACCCTGCTCGCCCTCGTGCCCGACGAGGAGATCAGCGACGATACGCTGGCGGTCAAGTTCGAGCCGCCGAGCGAAAAAGAGTTCACATGCGCCAAGTGCCACCTGGTGAAGCATCGGAGCCAGCTGAAGGACAAGGCGAAGATGCTCTGCCGGGACTGCGCCTGATCAAGCGGCTCGGCCTCGTCGGCGAGCTCGTCGTCTGCGCGAGCGCCGGGGCGCTCCTGTCGCTCTCCCTGCCGCCCGCGGACGTCGGCTGGGTGGCCTTCCTCGCCCCCATCCCGCTGCTCGGGCTGGTCCGCCGGTCGCGGCCGCGGCGCGGGTTCCTCCTCGGCCTCGCCTTCGGCCTGGCCTACTTCGGCCTCGTCCTGTACTGGATCCTGCTCTTCGGCGAGCTCGCCTGGACCGCCCTCGTCCTCGCCTCGGCCGCGTTCGTCGGGGTCTTCGGCGCCCTGGCGCCGCTCGTGTGGCGGGCGCGCCATCCGGTCCTCTCGGTCTTCGCCCTGGCCGGCCTGTGGACCGCGATCGAGTTCGTGCGGGGGCACTGGCCGCTCGGTGGCTTCGCCTGGGGGCAGCTCGGCAGCACGCAGACGGGGAACCGGGCGCTCCTCGGCCTGGCCTCCGTCGGGGGCGTGTGGGCGATCTCCTTCGTCGTCCTGGCCGTCGCCGGGCTCCTGCTCCTGGCGCTGGAACGGCTGCGACGGGCTCCGGCCCGGACCCTCGCGCTCCTGGCCGTCGCCGGACTCCTGGTCGGGGGACCCGCTCTCATCACCATGCCGCGGGCCACGGGCCGGGCCATCGAGGTCGCGGCGATCCAGGTGGACGTGCGGCGGGCGCGAGGCCTGCCGCCCACCGAGGAGGACCGAGCCGTGGCCGCGATGAACGTCGCTCTGCACGAGCGGCTCGCGGCGGACCCCCCGGACCTCGCCGTGTGGGGCGAGGGGGCGCTCGACCCCGGGGCGGTGGCCGATCCGACCACGATGGGGGAGGTGCGCAGGGCCGTGGCCGCGGTCGGGGCGCCCACCCTCATCGGGGCGGTCGTGGACGATCCCGACGGGAGCGAGCACACGAGCGTCCTCCTGTTCGACGCCGAGGGAGGGCTGCTGGACCGCTACGACAAGGTCAAGCTCGTGCCCTTCGGGGAGTACGTGCCCTGGCGCTCGCGACTGGTCTGGATCGAGGCGATCGAGCAGGTCCCCGTGGACCGGGTGCCCGGACGGCGGCCCGTGGCGCTCGGGGTGCCCGGCCTCGGGGCCGTGGGCGCGCCGATCTGCTACGAGAACAGCTTCCCGGAGATCCCCCGCGCCATGGTCAGGGCGGGCTCGTCGTTCCTCGTGGTGACGACGAACAACGCGTCCTACGGGATGACCGCGGCCTCCCGTCAGCACCTCGCCATGAGCCGACTGCGGGCGGTGGAGACCGGGCGCTGGGTCGTCCACGCGGCGGTCTCGGGGATCTCCGCGGTCGTGGCCCCCGACGGTCGGGTGGTGGCGAGCGCAGGGCTCTTCGAGCCCGCGATCGTCCGGGCCCGGATCGGGACGAGCTCGGCGACCACCCCGTACGTGCGATGGGGCGACTGGGTCGTCTTCCTGGGGGCCGGCCTCGCGCTCGCGGCCTTCGCCCTGCCGCGACGCGGGGAGGCGGGGCGGCCGAGGCCGGCGCCGCTCCCGGAGGGGACGCGGACGCT
>FWPV01014380.1_pt1 | contig 10647 bp, 6 predicted proteins | sample 2228371 | NCBI WGS metagenome assembly FWPV01 (sample SAMEA103939776, study PRJEB20133) | metagenome
CCCAGTCACTTAAATCCGCCGGTAAAAAATGACTGCTGCCAAACCCGCCGGTGGTATTAATACCAAACATCAATCCGTAACCCAGTGCCCAAAAAATTAAACTGCATACGCATACATCCATATAGTTTTTCATGATGACATTCACCGCATTTTTTGCGCGCGACATGCCACTTTCCACCAGCGCAAAACCGGCCTGCATAAAAAACACCAGAACGCCGGCTACCAGTATCCAGCTACTATTGAGTGACTGACTCAAGTCAGTAAGGGAAATTTCGCCAGCAAAACTGCCAGCGCTAAAGAGAAAGAAAAATAACGAAAGGGCAAGATAAACGAATCGCATAAGCACCACCTTTGTTATGAATGAAGGTGGTTTTGCAACTCATGTGCCAGCGACAGGCCGCCGTGCTAATCGGCGGCATTACTGGCGTCGGGTTTATTGGGTAAAACTAACCTGCACTTAAATTGTGCTTTTTAATTTGATGAGTGCATTCTTCTGCACTGAAATGATCTGGCGGTTTGGATTTATGGCCGGGCGCAGCTTTTGCCAATCAAGTAGCGATTGCGCTCCAACAGCTCAGTGAGGTTGTCAGTTTGCAGTGCACCATCAATCAAAATTTCTTCAGTGCTATTTTCCTGGCTGCGCAGAATGCCGATTTGGGTAAACATCAGGGCATCTTTTACTGGCAGGGTTTGGAAATTATGTTTGCCCATGTGCTTGCCATTTACCCAGACTTCGGTTGAACCCTTGGTGGCATCGGTTGACCAGTGAATATGCAAGGCAACGCGGTGCCATTGCCCCGGTGCGGCGCCCGTGGGTAATTTCCACAACACATTTTTTGCAGCGGTTTCCTGAAAACTTAACTCGCTGCCGTGAATATTGAAGCGAAACATTTGTTGCCAGCTTTTGTCGGATTCCCAATAACCCAATTCGTGTTTGTTCTTGCTCAGCTCTCTGGGCAGGTAAAAACTAAATGCAAAAAAAGTATCACTGCCCTCATGGGTACTGCCTTCGTTATTTCCACTGGCAGTGTAGCGGTGATGAAATTCGCTGCGGTTTAACGCCTTATTGCCGTGCCACAAAAATGATTCGTCGCCGGTGATTTTTATCTTTCCGGCGTATTTGCCATCAAAAACACAGTTCTCGGTAATGCTGTGCCCCGCAGGATTAATGGGCGTGCTCCACTGGCTCATATCGCCAGTTTCAAAATCGCCCTGCCAGAGGATTTTGCCCTGCGCCGGTAGGCTTAGGCCCAAGGCGATGAGCAGAGCGTGGGTCGTCGAAATAAAGGCTGGGATTTTCATATTTATAGTCCTTGAAATTATTATTGTGATTTAAGGTGCGATATCAGGAAGCGCGCAATGCGATGACCTCTTTAAGCACTTCCGGGTGGCGATACACAATTTGCAATAAAGTTTCTGCGGCTCCCGAAGGCTGGCGTCGGCCCTGCTCCCAGTGCTGCAAGGTGCGCGGTGATATATGTAGCGCTTCAGCAAATTTTGCTTGGGATAAACCACATTGCAAACGCGTTTGAACAATCTGGTTAGGTTGTATGGTGTAGCTATCACCGGTTTTACCGCTTTTAACATCGCGAATGGCAGCCAGCAATTCCTCGCCAAGGTTGCGTGCGGCGTCGCGTGCGGCGAGCTCTTTGTTACTGAGTGTCATAACCCAGCTCCTCTGCAATTTGTTTAAGTAGGTGCGCGGGAATATTTTCTGTCGCACTTTTGGAATAGATGGTGAGCAATACAATGGCGCCGGATTTTAATTGTGCCGTGTAGATCACTCTAACGCCTCCACTTTTCCCTCTGCCACTTATGTTCCAGCGAATTTTTCTGCAGCCGCCGGAGCCGGGAATTAAATCACCTGCGTCCGGTGTGGCAGCCAAATAGGCAACAAAATCGCCGCGCTCTGACTCAGTCCAGTAGTCAGGCCACAGCCTTGTGAAAATGGGAGATTCGATGATTGTCCTCATGAGCGAAACCATACTCCATTGGAGTATGGTCGGGCAAGTAGGAATTTAATCTGACTAGAGATTCAGGCTGAAAAAAGCCGGTACAGGGTACCGGCTCAAGCGCTTGCATGGGAGAGGAAAACGGTTAAACCGGTGGGTTGCCAATGGTGCCGCCGACTATGGGTTGGAAGGCGGTGAGCCTGTCCATCATGCTGGCGTTACCTAAACCGTGGCCGCGGAACAGGGTGCTGAACTGGTTTTGCTCGCCGTGCAGCGCCATGTAGTTGAGCACTACCGTTTCCACTAGCAGGTTGACGTTGTTGGCGGCGGGGCTGCCGGCGGTTTCTACGTCCCCGCTCGGGCGCATGTAGCCCAGTTGTTGGTGACGCGCTTGTTCGTCGGCGCTGGCGCCGAGTAGTTGCGGGCGACCGCCGGGGTTGTAAACGAGGAAAAAGGAACAGGCGGTCTGCTGGTCGTCGCCGGTCCAGACGCCTTTGCCGCGCCCGGCCATGGAGTCGTCGATCATGCCGTTACTGAATACCGAGCCATCGCTGAAGACGTAAATCATCAGCGGCATATTTTTGCGTGCGGCGTATTCAAGGCAGGCGCCTATGCAGCGGCCGGCGCGTTCGTCGCGCACTTCGCCGGTGGAGCGGTCGCCGGTGTGATAGTCGTAGCCGCCCATGGTGATGGTTCCCGCGCCGGCGTAGCCATTTACGACCAGTTTCATCACCGAGGCGGTTTTGCGCAGTTCGCCATCGCGATCAAACTCATCAAACGAAAAAATGCCGTTGGCGCCGACAATATCGGCATCGGCAATCGGGTCTATATCCGCCGGATTGCCGAAGCGTGCGGCCAAATCGGCACTTTTGACATAGCCGCAGCGCAGCAGCTCTTTGAGCTGGGCGTCTTTACTGGTGCCGAGGCTGGCCATGGCGTTGAGCTTGGCATCGCTGATGCGATAAATGGATTCCATGGTTTTGACTATGTCCTCCTGACTCATCAAATCCACCAAATCGCCTACATCCACCAGGCCGGTGACGTCGTTGGGGTTGTCCACCTTGGTGGGGCGCACTTCCAGATTGATAAGTGATGCGGGCGCCATGGAGTTGCCGCCGGAGTCGCTATTGCGCGAGCCGATCAAATCCACCAGGGAGCCGGCGGCACCGGCTTTGTAAATGCCGTACATAGGGTTGTGCGGGTTGTTGCCGGTGTCGTTTTCCGAGCGCGCGGCAATGACCGCGCCGTTGATATTGGTGGCGGTGCTGGCTTGCACCTTGGACATGATGCCCGCGAGCAGCTGCGAATCGGTGTGGAATAGCAGGCCGAGGCGGTTGTCGATGAGCGTGCCCGCGGTGGAGCTGGTGGGCGCCATGTCAGCCGGTAAGCCCTGTTTGCTATAGCCTGCGGCGCTGAGAAAATCCTGCTGCCCACCGCGTTGGCCGACCAACACATTGGAGCCAGCAAAGTTGGCGCCGCCGGCCAGATCAAAGCAGATAAAAGGAATCTTGCCCGCACCCTGGGCGGCTATACCGCAGGCGTCGCGCGCGGCGGCAATATCGGGCGAGAGACTGACATCCGCCGCGTAGGCCGGGTTGGTCAGTATGCTCATCAGCGAACCGCCAATAAGGGTGCCTGAGCCTAACTTGAAACCCTGGGCGATGAGTTCGCGGCGCGTTACCGGACGGCGATGGTTGTTGAGCAGCAGCGGTGCATCCGGATGCAGTGGTCGTTTAGAGTTAGCCATGGTCGATTCGCTCCGGTAATTATTGCAACAGCATCACAGCGCTGCCGAAGGCGGCGGCGCAGGTGGCTTTGACGGTGGTCAGAGTGCGGTCGGCGGCGCAATTGCTGCCACAGCTGGTCATATTGTCGATCAATTGGTTCAGCTCCAAACGTAGCTCCGCCGGATCCGCCTGACCATCGAGGTGACTGTGCGGATTACTGCCATCGGCAACTTCGTTGGCTAACAGTCGCGTCAGCAGCGGCTCAATAATCAAGTCGCGTTTGGCTGGGCTGTTAAAGGCTGTATCAGCGGCAGCGCCGAAATCAAATCCGGGGAACAGTGCCGCACGAGTGCTATTGGCGGCGCTGGAATTGCCCACTAGTGCATTGCAATAGGCTACGGTCAATTGGGTGATACCCATTTGCTGCGCCGCGAGGAAGCCGTCCAGATTGGTTAAGGTGGGCAGCTGTTGTTTCACTTTTTCATAGGTATCGGCAACCAGGCTGTGGGTGGTGGGAATACCTGTGAGTGCTGCCAGGCTGGCATTAATCTCCGCAAAATCCCGCAGGCCAAGGGTCGGCTGGTCGGGGATATCCGCGGGTTCCGCCGGTGGCGGCACGGCCACTACCGGGCGGTTGTAAGTCCGCTCGCCAATCTGGTCGAAGGTGAGGAAAAACACATCTTCCTCGGGGCCATTTTTGGCTTCTATCACCGTGCCCAAGGGCGACAAGGATTGGCGCCCATCAGTCAGTTCACCAGCGACCAGCTGGGTATTCACATTGGCAAATACCTGGCCAACGGGCGCTTCGGTGCCATTGACACCTATGCGTATGCCTTTTAGGACAACGGGGCTGGTGAGTGCGCCATCACCCAACACCGTGAAGAAGGGCGCTGCAAACTGGTAGCCATAATCGTCGATTTGCTGCACTTCAAACACAATAAAACACTGGTCGCCAGAACCCTCTGCTGCGGTGGCAAAACAAGCCGGTTGGTCGATAAGTTCAGAGACGTTAAACAGCAGCAGGTAACGCGCACCCACGCCCACTTCAAAGTTGGTTTGGATGTCGCCCTCGCTCATGGCGCGCTTGTGAATGGCAAGGAAGCGCAGGCTGCCCGCCCAAGGGCGATTGCCCGATACCTCGTTACCCACCACCAGCGCGTGGCCGTTATCCCAATCTTTGAGGAAGGCGCCAGCGGTGGCGTCGGTATCGCCAGTAAACTCGCCATTCACATAGAGACGGCGGCCGCGAATCGGGTCATAACTCAGTACCACATGCTGTAGCGAGGCCTGGGCGCGCTCATCGTTATCATCGGTAGCCAACACCGGTTCGCCATTGGCATCGCTTTCGCCGGTGCGGTTCATGCCGATGTAGTTGTAATCGTACTGGCCGAGGGTGAAGTTGCGTTCGCTGGTGCTGCCGGAATAGCTGACGATGCGCGCGGGGTTATTGTCATTGGCGCCCTGGTCAAGGCTGTCGGGAATAATCCAGGTTTCGATGGTGTATTCGCCAGAGCCGAGTAACAGGTCATAGAGTTTGCGGCTGCCGCTCACGGTGGCTTGTGCGCGCCCGGTGTCCGCAAACTTGATGCCCCAGGCGCTGCTCCAGCTGACATTGCCGATCAGACTCAGGTTGGCCGCTGGCTCTATGCCCGAGGTGTCAAAGGCGACTGTGCCTTTGCCGGTTTTGAATTCGTATTTGGCGATGATGTCGCTATCAATGCGCCCGCCACTGCTGAGCACAAACGCATCGCCCAAACCAACGGCTTTACTGACCACCAGATCGGGGTCAACTTCGATGGCGATGATGCTGTCAGCCAGGGCTTGGATGGCCGCTTGCATTTGGTTGGCGCTGGCGGCGCAGTCGTTGTCCCAGCAGTTGTGGGAGTCGGCGCGCAGGCGCTGTACCAGGCGCGATTGTGCCGGGTTATCCAGGCGCATCCGGCTTTTGGCGGCTTCATAGGCAACGGCGACATCGTCGCTGCCCAAGTAGGGTTGCTGGCGGGTGGCGGCCGCTTCGGAATGGCAGGCGGCGCAGTATTCGGCGAGCAGTGGGTAGACGCTGCTGGCAAAACGGCTGTTATCGACTGGGAAGCTTTTGGTGTTGTCGATGGCGCGATCCGCAGGCGCTTTTAGCACCACATCGTTAGCGGTGGTTTCGCGCGGGCCGGCCCATTTATTGATCCAGCCGGTCATAATGTCGGCACAGGCACCGGCATCGGCCAGCCAGCAATTGTGGCCGCCCGCCACTTTGGTCACCAAGCGGGAGGACGCTGGGTCGCTCAGGCTCACCAAACCTTCATCAATCACTGCTGCATAGGCGAGGTTGATGTCGTCGCCGCGGGCAAAGGTGGTTGCCTGGGTTTGGTGGCAGCTGCCGCAGCGATCCTCGCGCGCCATGTTGATCCACAGTTCGTTCTGGAATTTGATGATATCGGCCGTCGCCGCCGGCTTTTCGCCGCGATAGCTAAAACTGCCGCTGCTGGATGGAGGGGGCGGGTTGTTGGGTTTGACTTCACTGCCGCTGCCTGAACCGCCACAGCCGGCGAGCAAACTCGCGACCAGCGCCAATGCCAATAAACCGGATTGGTGCCACTGCAAGGCTAATTGAGTACGCATCTTCATCACCTTATTCACCTTTGCAGTAGTCGGCAGTGTCGATAAACACCTGGCTGAGTTTGTAGCCTGAGGCGGCAAAGTTGGCGGTGATTTCGCTCACTTTGCTGCGGTCAGTGCTATCGGCAGGTTTGCGCAGGCACACATTCTGGAACACCTTCTCCACCTGACAGCTGGCAAAGGCCTGGCTGTGGGCTAGCTCCATGTTCATGCTGCGCGCACCGGCACCGCTGCCGGGCAAGCTGCTGTCCCAGCCCAAATGCACATTCATGCCTTGGCGCCAGTAGTTTTGCCAGTTGTCGTTAGTGGTCACGAAGCCATACTTAAAGGTATTGGCATTGATGCGGTATTTCTTTTCCACCCGGCTTTGGGTGTCCGGGTCTAGGGTGCCTTCGGCGTTGTAGTGGATGCTGCCGTTTATCCCGTCCGGGTCGTTGTTTACATCAAACTCATAATCGTAATAGGCATAGGCTTTGGCGAGTGGGTCCATGCCGTTGTGACAGCCCAAACAGTTATTCAGGAAGACACGGCTATCGCCACCAGGACTGCGGCTCACATCCTGACGGATAAAGTCGGGTGTCAGGCTGGTGTCGTGTACCTGTTCCAAATCGCGGCACAGGTGATTGATCAGCGTAAAGCGGAACATAGCGCGGTTGGTGCCAGCGATAAAAAACGCCTTGGCCGCCGCGCGGCTGGTAATCACGCCCGAGGTGGCATCCGCCGGCAGGCCGGTCACACTGGACTGGGTGCGTCTGACTAGCGTGTCTTTCAAGCTGACGCCCTGATTTTCAATCGCTTCGTAGTGGCTGTTGTTGCTATTGGAATAGCCGGGCAGGCCGCTGGCGTTACTGGTGTAGATGACGTCATCGTAGAGCACTGTGCGGAAATCGGCGTCATCGCGCACCAAGCCAATCACCGTGGCGGTGTAATCATTGAGCGGCGCAAATACGGTGCGGTCGCGATTGGTCCAGGGCGTCACCATATTTTTCAGGGTGACGCGATAAAAAGCCTCGTTGCTCATGGCGATACGCACGGCATCCGCCACTTGCCCGGCCTCGATGCTGCTGCTCATTTGCGCCAGCACCGCCTCGGTGGGTGGCACCCCGGCAATACGGTTATGAATTTGCAGCGCTTGCTCGCGCGAACCGGCGTGGCTGGCGCCGGCAAATAACAGCAGAGCTATGGCACCCAGACGCGGTAGCTGGTGCAGTGCTCTGGTGAAGGGAGAGTGGGTGATGTTCACAGGTGCTCCGGAGCGGGTTGGTTGCTCGTCATCAATCATTAAACAAAGTGAAAACATTCCCGCTATGCAGTGACTGTGCCGCTCGCAGGCGGTTTACCAGCGTGCGCCCGGGCAGTGTGCAGGAATTAGAAACAGTTCTCCTAAATTGCCGGTTGTCGCCCAATGTGAGTCTCTGTTTGCCGGAAACCAGCCATTGGAAGAGGTTGCGCCTGGCTTGTAAGCGCAGGTGATGAAGGCTCCGATGATTATTGCTGGCCCGATGCGCTGACAAAAATTGTCAGATTAATTCCCGTCATGACAGCCTCTGTCGGCGCGAAAATTTGCCATTTAGTCAAAATTTTGGTGTTGGCATCCGCTATTCGCGACTTGCGTCACAATCCAAATTGGTTCAGAGATTGAATTCGGCAAAACATCAATCTGACCTGCCGCTATGCTTGATTGGCGCGGCTTTTGAATAGATCCGTCCTCTCGGCGTTGCTCTTTGCTACCTTGGATCTTTATTCCTCAGTTGCGAGGATTGGTGCCGGTCAGGGAGGTGGACTTTGTTAGCAATCTCTAATTTTGGTTATCAGGCTCTGGTTATGAATCCCTCGTCACCCTCTGTTTCGCGTTTTGCCCTGGCTATGGCGGCACTGCTTCTGGCTGCCTGTGGCGGCGGTGGCTCCAGCGGTGGCTCCAATGGCGGGCAGGCGCCAGACCCGGTGGTGGTGGACATTCCCGTTGCTTATATCCAGCGCCCGCTGCCAGTGAACGAAGACGGCGAGCCGGTCTACCCCGATGTTTTTAGCCCCGCCAGTTCTAATGCCGGTGGTGAGCTGTTCCTCAAGGCGCGCGCCACGGCGCAGGCGCAAGTGGTCAACATCACTCGCCGCGAATTTGACAACAATCCGGAAAAATACCCTTTTTATACCCCCGAAACCCCCAATTACGATGTGAAAGATCTGGCGGTTGACTCTGCCGGCACTCGTCTGCTTTTCGCCATGCGCGCGCCGCTCAACCCCGATCTGGACGCGGATGACGAGGATCAGCCCACCTGGAATATCTGGGAATACAACCTCGCGACCCAAGTGCTGCGCCGTGTTATCAGCTCTGATTTTGAAGCCGAAAAAGGTCACGATGTCAGCCCGCGCTACCTGCCCGATGGCCGTATCGTTTTTAGCTCTGACCGCCAAAAGCGCAGCAAGGAAATTTTGCTGGATGAGGGCAAGCCCCAATTTGGCGCCGTCACGCTGCAAGACAATGATCGAACCAGCTTTTTGCTGCACAGCGTGAAGGATGACGGCACCGACATCCAACAGCTCAGTTACCACCTGAGCCACGACCTGCAGCCGCAGGTGATGCCGGACGGCCGCTTGGTGTTCTTGCGTTGGTCGGGAACGGGAGGCAATGAGCGCCTGAGCTTCTACCGCGCCAACCCCGATGGCACCGATGTGCAGCGCTACTTTGGCGATACCAGCTTGAACCCCGAACTGCCCGAGGGTATGACTGAAATACCGCGCCTGCTGCGCCCGCAAATTCTGCCCGACGGTCGCATTGCCGCTATTTATTTTCAAAACGAAACCCAGCTGGGTGGCGATATGGTGGTTGTGGATGGCGCCCGGGCATTGGAAGGTGCACTGCAATCGCTATCGGTAAAACCGGTCAATATCGCCAGCGATCTGGTGTCGCTGCATGGCCGCTTTGCCTCCCTATCGCCCTTGTACGACGGCACCAATCGCCTGCTGGTCAGCTGGAGCCAGTGCCGGTTACTGGAAACCGCTACCGAACGTTTGCAGCCTTGCTTGCCAACCCTGTTGGCAGAGGGTGTTCCTGCCACTGGCTATGAAGAAGCGCCGCCGTTTTACGGTTTGTGGATTTACGATTTAACCAACCAGACCCAGTTGCCCGTCGTGCTGGCGGAGAACGGCAAGCTGTTCAGCGAAGCTCTGGCACTGGAGCAAAATGCCTATAACCCAACCTTCATCCAGCCCAGCACTGACCCGGATTTGGCCGCGCGCAACCTCGGCCTTTTACATATCCGCAGTGTCTATGATCTGGATGGCGCCTTTAATGCCATGAACTCCGGCGCTGCCGATTTACAGGCGATGATCGCCCGCCCCGCCGAGCAGCGCCCTGCGCGGTTTATCCGCCTGGTCAAAGCGGTATCGCGCGTTGATGACGATACCCTGGATGATCAGGACGACAACATCTACGGCAACCTGATGAATGCCAATAACGGGATTCAGGAGATTCTCGGCTATGCACCGGTGGAAGCCGATGGCTCGGTGATGGTAACTGTGCCGGCGGATGTGGCCTTCTCACTGGAGATTCTCGACCGCAATGGCCGTCAGATCAGCGCCAATCACAACACTTATCTGCAGCTGCGTCCCGGCGAGAAAATGACCTGCAATGGATGTCACGCCGCGAATAACACTACGGCGATTCACGGGCGCAATGATTTGCCCGCATCGCCCGCGTCCATTAATCCCGGCGCGCTGAGCGCGATTAGTTTCCCCAATACCCAACGTTATGAGCGTTTGGGGGTGCCAATCGTCCCTGATATGGGGGAGACCATGGCCGAGTTCGCCGCGCGCTCCACTTTTTGCGAGGAGACCGCCAATGGGCAAATCTGCTTGCCTATGGCTGGCCCCGCGCAGGATCAAAACTTGCGTAACCCCAGTGTGGATTTACTGTTCCGCGATCTTTGGACTGCACCCGGGCTAACCCCTGCGGCAAGTATCAGCTATCGCTACAACGATTTGGTTCCAGGCGCTACGCCCGATCAAATCGTTGCACCAACCCCGGCGGCTTGCCGCGAAGAAAATAGCTGGAACGCTAATTGCCGGGTGGTGATTAACTACGAGTATCACCTCCAGTCACTGTGGGAGCGCGAGCGCCAACCTATGACCGTGACCGATCCGGAGCTGGCCATAGCCTCTACGTCCAACACCTGTGTTGGCTGCCATTCGCCGGCCGATGCCAATGGCAATTTGCAGGTGCCCAAGGCGCAACTCAACTTGCTACGCACCAAGGAAAATGCCAACAGTCAGATGCGCGCCTATTTGCAGCTGTTAAATGGCAACCAACGGCAAATCCAATATATTTACGAGGGTAATCTGGCGGTACTGCTGCC
>FWPV01016018.1_pt1 | contig 10647 bp, 5 predicted proteins | sample 2228371 | NCBI WGS metagenome assembly FWPV01 (sample SAMEA103939776, study PRJEB20133) | metagenome
ATGGCTTCACTCGGTGAAATGTTAGCAGGTTTGTTCCATGAAATAAACAATCCGATAAATTTTATCTCGGGCAATTTAGAATATTTAGAGAATAGTTTAAATACCTATTTAAATATAATAAACATCTGTTTATCGTTTCCAGATGAGACTTTAAAAACAAATATAAATAAAGTCTGTGAAGGAAAAGATTTAAATTTCTTAAGAACTGATTTGCCAATATTGATAAACGATTTAAAAGAAGGCGCTTTACGCGTTAAACAGATCATACAAGATTTACGAATATTTACCGGGAACAGCCACGAAGCAATGACCGCTTGTGATTTAAGTAAACTAATCCATTCAACTATAAACATTTTAAAACCACAATGGCTATCTATATGTGAAGTCGAAGCACATTGCGAGGAAATATTTTATTATGAATGTTATTCGGGGCTTATAGCCCAAGCCATAATGAATTTACTCTCCAATGCTATCCAGGCGGTTAAAGATAGTGATAAAAAGGGCAAAGTGGATATTTATCTCGGACTCTCTGAGCAATGGGTTGAAATAAAGGTTGTGGATAATGGAGTGGGTATAAAATCAGAGAATTTAGATAAGATATTCCAACCATTTTTCACCACCCGTGAGGTTGGTGAAGGAATGGGGTTAGGATTATCAATAACATATAATATTATAAAACAGCATCAAGGAGAAATATCAGTTGAAAGCACTCCTGGAGTGGGAACTGCTTTTATTATCAAATTACCAAAATACAGATTAATAGATGATTAGTCTATTTAAGGTAAATCTATGTCAACTAAAATCTTAATCGCTGATGACGACCCTAATTTAATTCGCCTCTTGCGATTAGTTTTGGAATCAAATGGTTATGAGGTAATTTCAGCCTCTAATGGAGAGCAGGCAGTGGAACTTACCCGTAAGGAACACCCCGATTTGCTAATTTTAGACTTAATGATGCCTATAATGGATGGTTACCGAGTGTTAATGCAACTATATGGTGAAGACCCTCCCATTAACGCACCGGCTATAATCTTGACCGCCCAAACTATCAATGAGTATAAAGATACCGCTACAGCCTTAGGCGCAGTATCTTTTTTAGAAAAACCTTTTGATAATAATAACCTTTTAAATCTAATTAAGGAAACCTTAAGAAAATAAAATCTTATGAAAAAAAGTTCAAAAGAGAATAAATCGGAAAAAACAACACTATCTTCTGACGAAAAATTATCTGAAATCCTTATACGACATAATGTAGTAAGTCGGGAAGATATTGAACGAGCATTAGTGGAAAGCCGGAAAAGGGGAATATCCCTACGGGAAGCATTAGTCGGATTGGATTACTGTCTTGAAGACAAAATTAATTGGATTATCAGCAGAGAATTAGATATACCTTTTGTTCTTTTAACTTCTGAGATGATAGATGTCGAGTTAATATCAAAATTCCCCCCTCAGGTTTTGCACGAATACAAAGCCGTCCCAATCTATGATGCTTTGGGTGGTATAACCTTAGTTATGGTAGACCCCTTAAATAAAAATAATTTAGAACATTTCACACCTTACACAGATTTAGAACTCCATCGTGCTGTCGGTCCAAGTATAAGAATCCTAAGTTTCCTTGAGAGTCTATCTACACCTGAAGTTGAATTGTCCGAGAAAAAAGAATCTACCATAACCGACTTATCGGGGGTAGCAACGGTCTATAGTATGTTAGTGGATGCTTATCGCAAAGGTGCACAGCGAATCTTAGTTCACTCCACAAAGAACGAAGTAACCGTTAGATTTCGCTTGGAACAGGGGTGGGTTTTATATAAATCTTGCACCTTTGAACATACACTCCCTATAAGAACGCGTTTTCGCATAATGGCTGGATTAAAACCAGACATAACAAAACCATACGACACCAGTAAAACTTTCGCTCGGATAGATAAAGGCCGTGTTTTACTTGTTTTTTCCTTTTTACACCAAGATGAAAATGATAACATAACCATTGACCTCTACCCTATCCAACCAGCCCAAGACTTATCTAAATTCGGCTATTTGCTAAATCCTCATTTAGAAGCCTTACTTAGTATCTTAAATACCCCACAACCATCCGGTATCATAGTAATAAACTCCCAGGATGACCTTCAAAGATATAGGATGATTTACGCTATAGCCAAATCATTGGAAAAACAAAAACTGGATATCGTAGCCTTCGAACAAAATTCATTTATAGAATTACCGTCGGTTCGCCAAATTCAGATTAGCGCAAGTCAGGATATTAATGACTTAATAATACCGAATTTATCCGATGTCATTCTAATTCCTGATATTGATACTAAAATAATGAAATTTTTATTTGAGATAAGCGGTAAACGCTTGATTGTCATAGGTTTAAATTTTAAAACTAATCCCTTGATACTACGAGGTTTGTGCGAAATCGCTGGATGTGCTTCTTTAGTTATGGACCGATTGCTCGGAATATGGACCGGTAAAAGAGTAGCACTTACTTGCAAGAAATGCCATGGTAATATTTGCGAGGAGCGCGGCAGTATAATGGAAAACATCTGTCCAAATTGCTACGGTTATGGCTTTGACCGCTTTAAAGATTTCTACGAAGTTTTATTGACAAACGATTGTTTTCGCCAACATTACACTTGTGAACCTAAAGAGCAACTCAATTGGTTTGAACAATTAACTATAAAACCATTGATTACCCAGCAAATAAAAACCGGTATTGAACAAGGCATAGTATTCAAAACTTCAAAAAATGATAATGACAACTAACCATTCTTCGTTCGATTCAGATGTGCCTTCAAATTCTCATTTGATAAAAATCTTGGATTTTGCCAATGAGTTAGGTGCATCAGATATACATCTATGTTCAGGTTCTCCTATCACTATTCGCTTAAATGGTGAATTGGAAAAAATGGGTGATTTTGCCGATGGTTTAAAGGATATTTACACTCCAGAAGAAGTCTCAAACCTAATTTTCGAGATTATGACAGACGAAGAAAAGAGGGCATTCGCAAAGACTACGGATATGGATTTTTCAATCAATCTGACTGGAGGAGACCGCGTCCGTGTTAACCTTTTTAGAAATATCTATGGCATTTGTGCAGTATTTAGAATTATACCATCAGAGATACCTGACCTAGAAAAACTCGGCATCCCCGCGATAATGAAACAAGTTATCACTCGCTCTAAAGGATTGATTTTAGTTACAGGACCAACCGGATCAGGAAAGTCCACCACCCTTGCTTCACTTATTAACTACATTAACTATAATTCTTCGGAACACATAATTACTATAGAAGACCCTGTAGAATTCATTCATAAACCGCAAAAATCTTTAATAAATCAAAGGGAAATCGGTAGGAGTGCCACTACCTTCGCTGAAGCCCTACGGGGTGCATTAAGGGAAGACCCGGATGTTATTTTAGTCGGTGAAATGAGAGACCTCGAAACCATATCTACAGCATTAACCGCTGCAGAGACTGGGCATTTGGTTTTAGGCACACTTCACACTATGAGTGCAATAAAAACTATTGATAGAATCATTAATGAATTTCCATCTGAACAACAAAATCAGATAAGAATGCAAATATCCGAATCATTGACAGCGGTAATTTCCCAAATTCTCATCAAACGCGCTGATAAACCCGGACGCGTCGCTGCCTTTGAAATTCTAATTTCAACTCAAGCCGTGCGAAACCTCATCCGTGAAAACAAAACTTACCAAATTAATTCTGTCATTCAAACTGGAATGCACTTAGGAATGATGAGTTTAGACCAACATCTGTCGTTATTGGTAAATTCCGAAATTATTTCACCAAGTGAAGCGCGTAAATATGCAACCGAACCTAAAATGTTTCCTGACCGTGCAACAACTAAAATTAAGATCACCTATCCCGAAGTAATGAAAGATAATATCAATGTTGAAACATTAGATAGTTCCAGTAAAACTATCTCAAATTAATTTATAACTATGAAACCTAAAATTGAATAAAGTATTAATAAATATAAAAACTTTTCCCCTTTATTAACTAAAGGAGGTTAAAATGCGTCAAATCATATTTACCTTTTCTCTCGCTATATTTTTAGGGGCTGCTTATCTGGATACTCTCGCCAATGTCATCGTTGAACCAATAGGTATAGCTGTAGCCCCTGAGGCCGGAGACGAAGTGGTTGAACATATCACTATTATTAACCACCATAACGAAGCGGTCAATTTTACTTTACAAATGCAATCCCGTGATTTAGGCATAAGAAATCTTGCACCGCAAAGGGATTTACGAGGTGGTCCCGACCGTTTAGAATATGTATGGCGCGACGATCAAGAGAACGACGGTCCAATTTATCAGTGGATAGAAATACGAAACCGCCAAGGTGTCGTGGATATTCCTAATTTAGTTGATGATGCTTATTATGGTATGTTCGACTTAGGATTCGTTTTTCCCTATTACGGGCGTGAATATCGACAGATAGGTGTGCACTCTAATGGATTTGCTTCTTTCATACCTGCCCGTGAAATCGTCTTTTATTGGCCTGATTGGCAGGCATTCCCGAATGCTAATCCGGGTGATGCGGATAGAACCCCACCCCCAACTTGTCTGGCGGTAAACTACCAAGACCTAAATCCTGCGATACATGGACATATATACTATTGGACTGACCAATATATGGCGGTAGTAACCTGGTTTGAAATTCCTCATTTTTCAGACCAACAAGACCCTCTGTTTTGGACCTTCCAATTAATATTGAACGCAGATGGATTAATCAAATACCAATATGCCCAATTAGGTCGCTATGATAATCAAACTATGACGATTGGGCTTCAAAACGAGGAGCGAAACTTAGGTTTCACTGTGGTTCAACACAACTTTCAATATCTTCGTGAGGGTCGGTGTATAGCGTTTGGACAACCCTCAGCCTGGATTAATTGGGTTAGACTTGAACCACAAGGTGGTCGCATCGAAGCAGGTGATGAGGCAATTATTGATGTCGTATTTCGCACTGAAGATTTGGACGAAGGCTACTATTGGGCTAATGTTGTCTTAACTACGAATGCTGGCGATAATATTGTTTTCCCGCTTATAATGTCGTTGGGAGTTCCCATTGGAACTGTCAGCGGTCGGATGGTCGACGCGGCGAATAATCACCCTATAGAAGGTGGTGTCGTATCGCTTGAACCCTTACAATTGAAGGTTTATACTGATGCGAATGGTCAATTTGAATTTCATAACATACCACCCCGCAACTATACTATTGTTGGAACTTATGATGATTATTTCGCATCGCAAGCAGAAATTGAAGTTTCTGCGGGCGAAGATACTGAAGTCGACTTTGCTTTAGTGCATGCGGAATGTAATCCTAATCCTGATAATATCGCCGCACAAGTGGCGCCGGATAATAGTTTACATTTAGACTTAACCATAACGAATGATGGCAATGCCCCACTTAATTATAGAATATCTCGTCGGTTACCTGAAGTAAATGTTAATCCTTGGGAATTACGCAATTCATTTAATATTGGACAGATACTCAATGACGACCGCATCGAAGGGGTTGCTTTTGCACAAGATAGTTTTTATGTAGCAGGTGCTGCTGGGCAAGAACCAAATACTATATATGTATTAAACCGAGAAGGTGAATTAATCAGGCGGTTCATTCAACCCGGTGAATCTCAATACGGAATGAAAGATTTGGAATGGGATGGTGAATGGCTTTGGGGCTCAGGGGAGCGTCGTATCTTTGGGTTTACTCCAGATGGTCAAATACAATCCCAGTTTGAGGGTCCCTATAACCCCAACACCGCTTTAGCCTGGGACAGCGACAACGAGATTCTGTGGATTGGCGCGACCACCAATAATTTAGCCGCTTACGATAGAAATGGGAATAGACTTGGGCCAGTCTTGAATAGGCGTGGACTGAGAATATCCGGTTTAGCATACTGGAGTGATGACCCAGATGGTTATCCAATATATATTCTTCATAATATAGAACAAGGTTTGTGTGCTGTAACTAAAATGAATCAACAGGGTGATACTTTGGGTGTGCTAACCATACAAATTCCCAATGGTTCCAGCGGTGGGGCGTATATTACTAATAAATATGATATTTACAGTTGGGTTTTTATGTTAACGGCTAATATCCCCCGCAACGACGGAAATGACCGAATTAATATCTATCAGCTGGCTTCTAATCTCGAATGGTTCAGTATCGAACCAACCGAAGGTGAAATTGAAGCGAGAGGTGCACAGGAATTTGATGTTACCTTAGATGCAACTGGTCTACCCGAGGAACGTTTCCATGGTCAATTTGTAATTGACCACAATGGTTGGGGCAAACAAACTATAATCCCCATAACCTTAGATGTTGTTATGGGACCATTTAGAACCATAAGAACCATTCAACTCAATCGCGGTTGGAACCTGGTTTCTATCAACTTACAGCCGGATATAGAAGATATTCCCGAACTAACGAGACCATTAGTTGAATCGGGGCAGTTATTATTTATGAAAGATGGATTTGGAAGATTCTTCTCACCAGCAAGAAATTTTAACAATATCCCGGGTTGGTCGGTCTCACAAGGCTACTTGATGAAGGTCCGCAGCGATTGCTCGCTTGACTTGCAGGGAATTACCGTAATGGCGGATGATCCTATCCAGTTGAGCGAAGGTTGGAATATGGTGGCTTATTATCCTCGCTTTCCGACCCCCGCAGAAGTGGCTTTATCGGGCATAGAAGAACATCTAATAATCGCTAAAGATGGCTACGGGGGCTTCTACCTCCCGCAATACAATTTCAATAATATGTCGATAATGCGCGAAGGTTGCGGTTATAAGATAAAAGTTGACCAAGATGTCGAATTGATATACCAAATAATGCGGGATAATCGTCTTTACACATCTGAAAATAAACCTGAACTAGTTCACTGGTCACCTTGTATACCCACCGGGCAAAATATGAGCGTATTAATTCTGGCTGAGGGGCTAAACAAAGGTGAAATAGCCGCTTATGCAAATGGACATATCGTAGCTGTAAGTCCTATAACAATGGGAAGATGTGGGCTGACTATTTGGGGAGACGACCCTACCACAGAATTTATAGACGGCGCAAATACTGGCGATAAAATAAATTTAGTCCTTTGGGATGGCTACAAAGAAACCAATATTGATTACAATATCACCTACAATTCTTCTCTATCATCAGAATTAACATATATTACCGACGATTTCAAGGTGATTAAATTAGATATTGAAGGCTATGTTCCCAGTGAATTTGCATTAGAAACCTATCCTAATCCCTTCAACAGCCTCTTTACTATAAAATTTGCTCTCCCTGAAGCAGGAGAGGTTAAAATACAACTCTTAGACCTATTGGGTCGTCAAGTTCTACCCCCTGTAAGCAAAAAATACGCCGCAGGAAACCATCACTTTGAAATTAACGCAGCCAATTTGGGAAGCGGTATATATTGTCTAAAAGTGAATTACTCCGAAGGAAATTACTTTAAAAAGATTATCTTAATCAAATGATGTATTATATTAACAAATTGTAAAATAAGAAAATAAACGAACTCCCAGAGCACGAATTGATAAAAGTTGCAAAACACATTTTCCTCTTCATAATAAACTACATTGTTTTTTCGGTGTTTTGCCTTACTTTGCAAGCCAAACCATATACCGTCTTTGATATTCAACCATCTATAGACCCCACAGGGCGACCGCTTCCCACCAAAGCAGAATACTTATCTCGATTCCCCGAATATCCTCTGCAAATTTATGGAATTGAAAGGTTTAGTAATACTCCTCGTCATCCACGACGCGATGAAACAGGAACTATCTTACTTTTAATCAATCAGCAACTATATGGTAGACTTCAGGAAGAGTTTGAATTATTTACTAATGATTTACTTTTTGATGGTTATGATGTCGTTCGCTTATCCATTGAGGGGGGTACCCCTGCGGAATTGAAAACTTTAATCATTGAGGAAGGAAGCGATTCATTAGTGGGGATTATTCTTTGCGGTGAATTGGCGCTCGCCTGGTTTGAACAGTATCACTATTTTCGCAATGAACACGAGCCTGATAATTTAAGACTCAACGAATATCCTATTGATTTATATTTTATGGATTTAGATGGTGAATGGCAAGATACCTCCTCTAACGGCATATACGACATTCATACCGGCAATTGGGAACCCGATATATTTTTAGGTCGAATTGCTGGTTATAATCTTAGTCGGATAGCGGAGGATACCCTTGTCGCTAGTTATCTGCGCCGTGTTCACGCTTATCGTTTAGGGGAACTCAATCTTCCTCACCGAGCCATCGCATTCATCGATGATGATTGGCAAATTGTTTCAAATCAATGGGCAAACAATATCGCATTAGCCTGGGGCAAGGTGGATTGCGTTGCTGAACCAGAGTCCACTTCGGCGGCTAACTACCGCTTGTATCTCTGTAGCGGTGCTGAACTTATGCAAGTCGGTGTTCATTCTTCAACCGATTCCCACGCTTTTTTGGTAGAGAGACGCAGTCGTTATGACTATTTTCGTTTTAGAGAGTTGCGCGAAGGGATTACACCTAATGTATTTTTTTATAACCTTTTCGCCTGCTCTATAATGAATTTGACAAGTAATTTATGTTTAGGCGCTTTATATGCCCTTAAAGGTCCTTACGGTTTGGGTTCGGTAGGTCCTACTAAAAGGGGGGGAATGCTGTTTTATGAAGATTACTATTGCCATTTATACGCTGGTCTGCCGTTCGGGGAGGCTTTAAGGCTTTGGTTTATCCAGCATGGGCAAGAGCCGGGACATGAAAATTGGGCTCGCTCGTGGTTCTATGGTATGACTTATTTCGGCGACCCAACCCTGAAACTCCGATTTGGACTGGACATTGTTGATTATCAAATAGACGACCGCAATGGCGGGGATGGTGACGAACGCATAGATGCTGGTGAAACCATTGAATTAAACCTAACCATCCGCAATCGCAGCGAGAATCCTTTCAGAGGAGTTTCTGCTAAGATTTCCGAAACTGACCCTTATTTGACAATACTTATTGATTCACTATATTTAGGCGACATCAATGCTAATTCAAGGATTCTAACCCGGGGAATTAGGTTATATATCCATCCAAGTGCACCTGATAATCATTCATTTAATCTATCCGCTTGTTTAGAAAATCAGGCTAACGATGTTTGGTGGGATAATATAGGTTTAACAGTTTTTAGCCCCGCCATTATACCTATTGATTGGATTACTACGGAAATAAGCGGCGATTCTGATGGATTAGTTGAACCCAATGAAATAGGGGGTCTTTCGATAATTTTGCAAAACACCGGAGGGGATGATATGAATGAACCGGGATTATTATGTTTAGAAACACCTGAAGAACATCTATTCTTTGAATCTGACACCCTCCCCTTCCAACCTATAAATATGGGTTCTATAGCACAAACAGGTTTAGTTCAATATACCATCCCAGATTCACTGCCGCCGAATATTTCAAATATTCTAATTCACATCAAAACATATACTTCGGATATCCTTCGCGGCGATGGAATGCTGTTACTGCCTTGTAGGTCTGAATTTTCATTTGAGGATGACTTTAATTCATCTCCAACTTGGGCGCGCACTTATAATGTTAAAGAAGGCTTTAGGAATGTTTGGCGATGGGTTGAAGATTTAGGGAATGGCTCTGGAGGTATAGCCTTCGGTGGTCCAGATACAATATCCTATCCCCCTCTTTCAGATGGGGCATTTGAACTCCCCCTAATGCGTCTTGCCGAAGATGCTATCCTTGAAATCTATCACCGATTAAACGCCGAAGCAGAATACGATGCGGCCGTTGTCGAGGTCAACCGTGGAATGGGATGGCAACGAGTTGAACCAATGGAAGGCTATAACGGGGTTAGCGTGGATAATGGCTCATTTACCGGAGGTCCTTGTTGGAACGGAGTTTTTGATTGGCGCACCGATAGAATACAGTTGGATGGACCAGCCGGTGCTTTGAAAATTAGACTTCGATTTGCCTCAGATGGCGGGGTTGAAAATGATGGTTGGTATATAGACAGATTATCAGTTAACGGTTCTTTGGCTTCGACTCCTATATCAACTAATATAACTAAAAAGATGAACTTGATAAAGGTTTATCCTAATCCATTCAATGATTATCTAATAATTCAATTTGATAACTTATTTCTAACGAATGGTATGAAGTTATATATTTATGATGTCAAGGGAAGAACAGTTTATTCTATGACAAATAACGAAATTAAATTCTATATATCTAATGATAAATCTATATCATTAAAAAGCACACCATTTCCTGCGGGGGTATACTTTTTGCACATATTATACTATAAGGATAGTTATACCCAAAAAATAGTTCTTTTGAAATAACAATAATTTAGTATAATCTGACGAAAAATTAATCTTTACCTCAACCCTATCTACAAAGGAATAAACTCTTTGTAGAAGAGACGAAATTTCTATACCAATAAAAATTTGCACTGTTTTATCGTAAATTATAAAACGGTCTCTACCGTATTATGATTTTTTACGCCTTACAATCAATACAATAGCAACCACCGCGATAACCGCTAAAGTTAAAATTGCGGTGTTGAATTTTTTTAAATATTTAAACACCTTTAAATAGGAAT
>FWPV01016021.1_pt1 | contig 10647 bp, 4 predicted proteins | sample 2228371 | NCBI WGS metagenome assembly FWPV01 (sample SAMEA103939776, study PRJEB20133) | metagenome
GTTGTAGGACACGGTCTCGCTCTCGATGCCGCTCCAGGTGGGGCTGGAGATGATCTTGCGCGGCTGGGCCTGGATGTCGCGGAAGCGGATCTTCTCGTCCTCGCGCGGGATCGCCAGGTGCGTGTGGTCTCGGCCGGTGAACTTCGACAGCGCCTCCCAGGCCTTGACCGCCACTTCGCCGTTGGTTTCCGGCGCCAGCGACAGGATGACCTCGGTCGCGTCGATGTCGCTCTCGATGCGCGGACGCCCCTTGGTGACACCTTCCTCCTGCACGACGCCGTTCAGGCGGGCGAGCAGATCGACTTCATGCTCGGTGTTCCAGGCGATGCCCTTGCCGCCGTTACCCACCGTGTCGAGCAGCGTGCCGACGGAGGTGAACTTCTTGTAGAGGTTCGGATAGTCGCGTTCTACCACCGCGACCGTCGGCATGGTCCGACCCGGAATAGGCTCTATCTCGCCCTTCTTCCAGTCCTTGACGTCGATCGGCTGGGCAAGCTCGCCTGCCGTGTCGTGGAGGGTCGGCACAAGCACGACATCCTTCTCGACGCCGAGGATCTCCGGAGCGACTTCCGAGAACTTGCGGGCAATGCCCTTGAAGATGTCCCAGTCGCTGCGCGCATCCCAGGCCGGGTCCGCGGCACTCGACAGCGGATGGATGAACGGGTGCATGTCCGATGTATTGAGGTCGTTCTTCTCGTACCAGGTGGCGGTCGGAAGCACGATGTCGGAATAGACGCAAGTCGTCGACATGCGGAAGTCGAGGGTCACCAGCAGATCGAGCTTTCCTTCCGGCGCCTCGTCATGCCAGACGGCTTCCTTGCTGATCTGCCGGCCTTCTTCGCCGAGATCCTTGCCGAGCACGCCATGTTTGGTGCCGAGCAGGTGCTTGAGGAAGTATTCGTGGCCCTTGCCCGACGAACCGAGCAGGTTGGAGCGCCAAACGAACATGTTGCGCGGCCAGTTGGCCTTGTCGTCGGGGTCCTCGCAGGACATGGACAGGGCGCCGGCCTTCAACTGCTCGGCAACGAAGTCCTTGGCCTCCTTGCCGGCAGCCGCGGCCTGTTTCGACACATCGAGCGGATTGGTCTTCAACTGGGGAGCCGACGGCAGCCAGCCCATGCGCTCGGCGCGGATATTGTAGTCGATCAGCGAGGCATCCCACGGGCCCTCCGGCGCGGTCGGCGAGAGGATCTCGTCGACCTTCAACGTCTCGTAGCGCCATTGGTCGGTGTGCGCATAGAAGAAGGACGTGCCGTTCATGTGGCGCGGCGGACGGTTCCAGTCGAGCGCGAAGGCAAGCGCTGTCCAGCCGGTCTGGGGCCTCAATTTTTCCTGCCCGACATAATGGCTCCAGCCGCCGCCGGACTGGCCCACGCAACCGCACATCACCAGCATGTTGATGATGCCGCGATAGTTCATGTCCATGTGGTACCAGTGGTTCAGACCGGCCCCGAGAATGACCATGGAGCGACCATTGGTCTTTTCGGCGTTGCTGGCGAACTCGCGGGCGACTGCGATGATCTGGTCGCGCGGAACACCGGTGATCTTCTCGGCCCAGGCGGGCGTGTAGGGCAGGTTTTCCTGGTAGGACTTGGCGGAATTCGGATCATTGAGGCCGCGGTCGAGACCGTAATTGGCAACGAACAGATCGAAGACCGTGGCGACCAGGGCTTCGCCATCGGCGAACTTGACCTTGCGGGCCGGAACCTTGCGCACAAGCACGCTGTCATGGTCCGTGCCTTCGAAGTAGTCGTGCTCGCGATTGCCGAAATAGGGGAAGCCGACATTGGCAATCGTGTCGTGCTCGCCGTCGAGAATGAAGCTCATGGCGAGATCGACGTCTGCGCCCTTGCCGTCCTTGGCCTCGAGGTTCCACTTGCCCTGTTCGCCCCAGCGATATCCGATCGAACCGCCCGGCGAGACGAACTGCTTCGTCTTCGAATCAACGGCGACCGTCTTCCATTCCGGATTGTTGGTCTCGTCGAGCGCTCCGGTGAAGTCGGAGGCACGCACGAAGCGGTCGGGGATGAAATGTCCGTCCTTGCCGGTCAGCTTCACCAGCATCGGCATGTCGGTGTAGCGGCGACAGTAGTCCTCGAAATATTCAGCCTGCCGGTCGAGATGGAATTCGCGGAGGATGACGTGCCCTATGGCCATGGCGAGCGCGGCATCGGTCCCCTGTTTCGGATGCAGCCACAGATCGGAGAACTTCGCCGCTTCCGAATAGTCGGGCGACACGACGACAGACTTTGCGCCCTTGTAGCGCACCTCGGTGTAGAAGTGGGCATCGGGCGTGCGCGTCTGCGGAACGTTCGAGCCCCACAGGATGAGGAAGCCGGCATTGTACCAGTCAGCCGATTCCGGAACGTCCGTCTGCTCGCCCCAGGTCATGGGCGAGGCCGGCGGCAAGTCGCAATACCAGTCGTAGAACGACAGACAGACCCCGCCGAGCAGCGAGAGGTAACGCGAGCCCGCCGCATAGGAGACCATGGACATGGCCGGGATCGGCGAGAAGCCGATGACACGGTCGGGACCGTAGGTCTTGACCGTGTAGGCATTCGCCGCCGCGATGATCTCGTTGACCTCTTCCCAGGTGGCGCGCACGAAACCGCCGAGGCCGCGCATCTTCATGTAGTCGGCGCGCTTTTCCGGATTTTCCTGGATCGCCGCCCAGGCGCCGATCGGCGTCTTCATGGTCCGCTCCTTGCGCCAGAGCTTGAGCAGGCGCGAACGGACCAGCGGATGCTTCACCCGGTTGGCCGAATACATGTACCAACTGTAGCTGGCGCCGCGCGCGCAGCCGCGCGGCTCGTGATTGGGCAGATCCGGCCTCGTGCGGGGATAGTCGGTCTGCTGGGTTTCCCAGGTGACGATCCCGCCCTTGACATAGATCTTCCACGAGCAGGAGCCCGTGCAGTTTACCCCGTGGGTCGAGCGTACGATCTTGTCGTGCTGCCAGCGCTTGCGATAGGCGTCTTCCCAGTCCCGGTTCTCGGTCGTGGTGACGCCGTGACCGTCAGAGAAAGTATCGGCGTTTTTGCGCGCTAGGAAGTTCAGGCGATCGAGGAGATGGCTCATGATGTTGTCCTCCAAATTCAGGCGATTGCTGCGGCCGGGCTGCCCCGACCTCGCTCGACGTCATGGAGCAGTCCGCCCTTGCGGGTATAGACGGCCCAGGTGATGACAAGGCAGGTGATATAGAAGATTAGGAAGGCCCAGAGCGCTGCTTGCGGCCCGCCGGTCATGGCAATCGAGGTGCCGTAACCCTTGGGGATGAAGAAGGCGCCGAAGGCGGCTATCGCGGACGTGAAGCCGGTGATCGCGGCCGATTCCTTCTCGGCCTGCAGCCGGCGCTCTTCTGCCGTGGCCTGCGGCATCAACCGGCCCATTTCCTTGCGCATGATCGCCGGGATCATCTGGAAGGTGGAGGCGTTACCGACGCCGGTCGCGAAGAACAGCAACAGGAAGGAGGCGAAGAAACCCCAGAAAGCATTCGGTTGGTCCTTGATGCCGATGAACCACAGCACGCCAGAGACACCGACCATCATCAGGACGAAGGCCCAGAAGGTGACGCGTGCGCCGCCGAACTTGTCTGCAAGCCAACCCGTGCCGGAGCGCGACAGGGCCCCGACCAACGGGCCGAGGAAGGCGAACTGCAGCACGTTGACGTCCGGGAAGAGCGTCTTGGTAAGAAGCGGGAAGCCTGCCGAATAGCCGATGAAGGAACCGAAGGTGCCCGTGTAGAGCCAGCACATGATCCAGTTGTGCTTGCGCTGGAAGATCACGGCCTGCTCGGCAAAGGATGCCTTTGCCGACGCGATGTCGTTCATGCCGAACCAGTTGCCGAGTGCGACGAGAATGATGAACGGCACGAAGATAAAGCCGGCATTCTGCAGCCAGAGCGGTGCCTCTCCCGTCGGCGAGGCAACCATGGCGGGGTCACCGCCCAGCCCGCCGAATACCCCGGCTGTGATGACCAGCGGCACAACGAACTGCACGACGGAGACGCCGAGATTGCCGAGGCCGGCATTGAGTGCGAGCGCATTGCCCTTCTCTGCCTTGGGGAAGAAGAAGGAGATGTTCGACATCGAGGAGGCGAAATTGCCGCCGCCGAAGCCGCACAGCAGCGCCAGCAACAGAAGAATGGCGTAGGGCGTATCCGGATTCTGGACCGCATAGCCGATACCGAGCGCCGGAATGATCAGCGACCAGGTGGTGAGCGTCGTCCACAGCCGTCCGCCGAATACCGGCACCATGAAGGAGTAGAAGATGCGCAGCGTCGCGCCGGACAGGCCCGGCAGCGCCGCCAGCCAGAAGAGCTGGTCGGTGGTGAAGGTGAAGCCGACCAGCGGCAACTTGGCGACGACGACCGACCACACCTGCCAAATGGCGAAGGACAGAAGCAGCGCCGGGATCGAGAGCCAGAGATTGCGCCGCGCGATCTTGCGTCCCTTCTCCTCCCAGAAGACCTTGTCTTCCGGGCGCCAGTCTGTGAGCACCGAGGCGCTTTCCTTGACCGACTTGCGGCCGCCCTTGCCCATGCCCTGCATTTCCGGGAAGGCCGGCAGTTCGGCGAGCTTTTCGCCCGCGGCCTCCTTTTCCATCTGGCGGATGGCAAAGTGCATCCAGGTCAGCGAGCCGAGCGCGATGAGGAAGAGTAGCATGAAACAGCTCGTCCAAAGGCCGGTCAGATCGAGCAGCAGGCCGAAGACGATCGGCAGAATGAAGCCGCCCAGGCCGCCGATCATGCCAACAAGACCACCGACCGATCCGACGCTTTTCGGATAGTAGACGGGAATGTGCTTGAACACGGCCGCCTTGCCGAGCGCCATGAAGAAGCCGAGGATGAAGACCGTGACGGTGAACCCGATCAGGCCCATTTCGGCATGGAAGGCGATCGGCCCGTTGACTCCCTGCACGACATAGTCGGTCGGCGGGTAGGAGAGCACGAAAGTGGCGGCGACGGAGACCAGGAAGGTCCAGTACATGACGCGGCGCGCACCGTAGACGTCGGACAGATGGCCGCCATAGGCCCGGAAGAGACTGGCCGGGACCGAGAAGAAGGCGGCGATCATGCCTGCGGCGCGAATATCGACGCCATAGACCTTGATCAGGTATTGCGGCAGCCACAGCGCCAACGCGACGAAGGCGCCGAAGACGAAGAAGTAGTAGAGCGAGAAGCGCCAGACCTGCACGTTCTTCAGCGGCTCGAGTTCGAGCCAGGTGCTCTTTGGTTTCTCTCCCGTGCGGCGGCGCTCGACGAGCACCGGGTCATCCTTGGTGGTTAACCAGTAGATGATCGCCATGACGACGAGAGCTGCGGCCCAGACCTGGGCGACGGTCTGCCAGCCGAAGGCAACGAGAACCAGGGGAGCGAGGAACTTGGTCACGGCCGAACCGACATTGCCGGCGCCGAAGATGCCGAGCGCCGTGCCCTGCTTTTCCGGCGGATACCAGCGGGAGACATAGGCCACACCGACGGCAAACGACCCACCGGCAATACCGACGCCGAGCGCAGCAACCAGCATTTGCGGATAGGTCGTGGCATAGGTCAGGAAGAAGGTCGCGACGGCAGCGGCAAGCATCGTGGCGGTAAAGACGACCCGGCCGCCATAGCGGTCGGTCCAGATGCCGAGCACCACGCGGATCAGTGAGCCGGTGAGGATCGGCGTGCCGACCAGCAGACCGAACTGGGTCTCTGTGAGATTCAACTCCTTGCGGATCTGGATGCCGATGATCGCGAAGATCGCCCAGACAGCGAAACAGACGGTGAAGGCGATTGTGCTCATCGCCAATGCGGTCTTCTGCCCCTGCGGATTGCCATCCAATGCGTTTGGCATAGCCATGCTCCTGGTTCGGATTACACGTATTTCGAAGCATAAAAGACCAGTCGCCGATTGTTTTTGTTGATCTGTGTCAAAGGCATTGCGTTTTTACAATATTTAACTCGATCGCTTCTGGGAAGCTCTTATTTTTTTTTGCCTATTTCGGCTTCCAGATTTACTTATATCGCCTCCCTATTTGACATTTTTCGCTCCATGGATTGATATCCGCGGCAACAAGCCAGGACCCATGCAATGCGCGCCGAAGATACCGAAAAGCTGAAATGTCTGAACTTCTTCAGGGGGGTGAAGGAAAACACCTTCCGACGAGCAATAGCCCCCAGTTTCCTGCAATCATTCCCTGCCGGAACGATACTCCTCGAGGAGAATAGGCCCGCAGATTTTCTCTACATCGTCCTCGATGGACTGGTCGAAATGTCGTCGTCTGCAGCTGGTGACGAAACGGTAATTGAAATCCTCGGGCCTGTAAATCTGTTCATACTTGCGGCCGTGCTCAACAACGACATCTGTCTTCAATCCGCCAGAACCCTGACGCCCGCCCGGATCTTGATGATCCCCGCCAACCTCATTCGCGAGCTGCTCAGCGAGGATCACGATTTCATGAAGGCGGTGGTGTTCGAACTGGCAAGCGCCTATCGGCGTACGATCAAGGAACTGAAGAATCAAAAGCTGCGCAGCGGCACGGAACGGCTGGCCAACTGGCTGCTCCGCGAAGAGCGCGGCCAGGGCGGCGAAGGGCGTCTGACCATTCCGTACGAAAAGCGGATTCTGGCCGCCTATCTCGGCATGACGGCGGAAAACCTCTCGCGCGGGTTTTCGGCCCTGTCCGCGCATGGCGTCCAAATCAAGGGACTGCAGGTCGACATTGTCGATATCGGCAAGCTCTCAGACTATGCCCGGTCTTCGCCGCTGATCGATGACGGCGAACCGCCATTGCCGCGAAACTAACTTTCCGCCGCGAGCCTTCGGTTACGAACGCATTGACCGCCACGCAACAGCGGCGATGGTTGCCCACACCGCCGTGCGCAGCAGCATCGCTCCGACGGTGCGCATCTCATAGAGCCCACCGCCCGCGACATGCAGGCCGAAAGCCGCCAGTACCAGAGCCGTGGCGAGTGCAATTGCGATCGACAGCCGCACGGCCCAGCGCGCTTTCAGCAACAGCCCCAGGCCGGCAATGACATAGAAGAAGCCGGCGATAAAATTGAACCACAACACGAACGGAACGGCATTGCCCACGGCCGCCCGTGCCGCCTCGCCGCCGAACAGCGCTGTACCTCCGGAAAAGACCGTCAAAAGGCCAAAGACCAAGCCGATGGCACCTGCCGTCTTCAGACCCCAGCCGCCGTGCTCAATCGTGTTCATGTCTTGCTCCCTTTGAACCGGCCCGGCTCTACCGGAGACCGTTTGGTTTAAATCATGCGGCCATGCTGGTGTGTCCAGCATGGCATAATATCGTTCTTTGGCTTCGGCGGGCGGCATATTTCCGATGGGCTCCAGAAGGCGACGTTTGTTGAACCATTCGACCCATTCCAGCTTGGCGAACTCTATAGCTTCGAAGTCACGCCACGGCCCCCGCCGATGGATGACCTTGGCCTTGTAAAAGCCGTTGATCGTTTCGGCGAGAGCGTTGTCGTAACTGTCGCCAACGCTTCCGACAGACGGCTCGATGCAAGCCTCCGCCAGCCGCTCGGAATAGCGAAGGGATACCTGACAAGCGCCCACCGCCATCGCCAATGACCACAAGCAGAGCCTGATTGGTAGTTACTTTCAAACTGCCATTGCGCTGGTCATGTTCAGGCGGCAGAAGCATTACCGTAATAACAGCAAAATATTCGGCTTAAAGAACAGTATAGCCATGGTTGGTCGTAATACCACGGCGCACTTGCCTAAACATTTCTCATGCCCTAACAATAATAGTCTATCGCAATCTTGTCCATTTGCTTTTCTGCCCTTCAGGATATCTGTTCGAACGAGCATAACCTGCAGCCACTTTACTATTTAGGCGGTCTCTACAGATCTCTATGGTAAGAGGTGCATACCCAGTAGACGAATAGCCACCGCAATCCAAATCGCAACCGTCAGCAAGAGTGAAGCCTTCCACCGCCAACAGAAACTCTCCCAAGAAGACGTTGAGCTGCATTCGAGCAAGAGCAGCCCGAGGGCAAGTCTCAATGCTGGCCCGTGAGATCAAGCGCCGCACGTCGGCATCAGAACCATCCGCATCTGAAAAGCCCAAGTCACGGATATCGCCGTCAGGCCAGCCAGCCCCCCCCGCTATCCCGTACCATTCTACCAAGCGCCGCCCACCAAGAGCCCCTGAAAGGGGGTCGGTTCGTCGGTCGCGAACCAGCTGGCCCTGCAGCCGAATTATCTCTGCTGTCGCTACGGGCAGCGACTGAAAATTCTGACGTAGCTCAGACTGCACAGCAAGATTGGTCGCAAGAAATTCGACGGTGATCCTAATGGCGGTTTCGATCGTTGCAATCTCTTCCGCCACCCAGTCGCTCAACACGCGACAAATCTGCGAATCATCCAATTGCAGTCCAAATGCTGACTGATGAATGAGTGTGGTGGTGAGATCCGCTGGGGCAGCCAAGCCTGAGCGCCTGCGCCATTCCAGTTGCGGCAGAATAAGATGATAGAAATCGCGCCTGAGCGAGTTCAAGACCTTGGCGTCCAGTCTGGGAGCCTCTGCACGGTATTTCAGAACCCAATCGAGAAGAGGCACCTGAAATGAGGCGGGCCAACCGAACTTGGCGCATTGGATGCGTGCAGCAAAGGGCAGCGCCAAGGCGCCAATGATCTCGATAGATTGGACCTTTTGCACACCTTCCACGAGATCGCATACAATTTTCCGGCAAGCGGGTTCAAGACGCTGCACGCACTGGGGTTCGAAGTGTGGCTCTATCATCGTCGACCAAGCCACACATTCTTACAGACAGAGACCCATTGAAGATAAGCGGTTGAATCAAGGCAACGCCAAATGGTTGCGTTTCTCAACAACCGTCGAAAGGCGGCATGATGGAAAGGCAATAGAGTGGGTATAGACCCTTTCGCCCTGCAGCAGGACGCAGCCCCTCGATCAATGTGCAAATCATGTCGAGGATGCCGGCCGGAACGTCGTTCGTAGATAACTGTTGCTTGCGCTTCTGCGGTGAGTTCCAACGCGGTCCATTTCCTTTTCTTGCCAACGACCATTCAAATTCCAGAATTTGTCATTGTTCTTTGTCGCCGATCAAAGAGTAGATCGGCGCTCAGGAGACACTTGGCTTGATGCGGCATACTGGCCACCGGCAGAGGCCTAGCTTCTGAGCGACGGCTGGGCAACACGTTCAGCTATCTACGATATTGGGAGAATGAGGGGGGTCAATCCATCTCTGCCCCATGGAGTAACGAATTCCTTGCGTACGTTGATATCCATGCACGATTACTTTGTTCTAGCTCAAAGAAATAACGGCTATCCTCGGCTATGAGCGGGACATGTGTCCATCTGCCTCGCTGACCAAGCTGACCTCCCGGCTGTTCCGTTCGCTTTATCCCCTCTGTCGGCAGTCGACGGCACCGGGAAACGGCGGCCCGTTGGGCTGAACCATCTTATTTCCGGATGCCGGAACGACCTTGCCACCAAGCACCTTGGGGGAAAGGAATCAGCATGTCTCGGACACGGGAAATACAACAGCGCGGTTTCGCGCGCGCACGGCGATCGGTTGATCGCAACGACTTTCGGCACGGCATCTCGCTTGCCGTTCTCATGACATCGCCGGCGTTCGGCGGAGGCATGGCACTTGCCCAATCAGCGGCACCCGGCGCAGTGACCCTGCTCGACCCGATCGTGGTCGAAAGCGGCTGGGACACGTCGCTCGGCTATATCGGCGACCGCCTGAAGCGTTTGCCCGGTGGTGTCGCGCTGGTTTCCGAAGACGACTATGCCTCGAGCACGTCATCAACGGTATCCGACGCGCTTGCCGGCGTGCCCGGCGTGATCGTCCAGGACTTCTTTGGCGGCCATGACCAGCCGCGCATCCAGATCCGCGGCTCTGGCCTGCAACAGAACCCTGTCGAACGCGGCATCCTGATGATGCGCGACGGCCTGCCGATCAATCGCGCCGACGGCTCTTATATCGCCGGCTTTGCCGACCCGTCCAACGCCCAGGCCATCGAGGTCTATCGCGGCTACCTGGCCAACCGTCTCGGGGCAACCGTCATCGGCGGCGCCATCAACTTCATGTCGCCCACCGTGGCGACTGCGCCCGGCACCGAGATCACGGTGAGCGGCGGCAGCTTCGGCCAGGTGGGCACCTCCGGTCGCACCGGCTATGACGGTGAAGGCTTCGATGCGTCGCTGCATTTCGATCTCTCCCGGCGCGACGGTTTCCGCGACTACAACGGCTCCGAGCGCGTCTCCGTCGGCGGCAATATCGAAGCCGAGCTTTCGGACACGCTCACTACGCGGCTGTTCTTCGGCTACACCGATCTCGGCTTCGACGTTGCCGGCCCGATCAACAAAAACGCCTTGGAAGACGACCCGTCGCAGGTGTCGAGCGGCCCTGTCGTCACCCCGTCCGGCGTCATCAATCCCGGTCCTAATGTCGATCGCGACAAGCCGCGACGCGACGCCAGCCAATATCTGATCGGCTCGCGCTCGACCAGCGCTTCCTCGATCGCAGCCATGTCGTGCTCGGGCGCATCGGCAAATTGTGTGCGGCGCTTGCCGAGCGGGGTCTTGGGGCCGAAGGGGCGCCGCCTGTTCGACCAGTTGACGGTCGAGGAAAACCTCGTGATGGGCGGCTACACGCGCAGT